>PVMK01122198.1_pt1 | contig 15173 bp, 14 predicted proteins | sample 1853481 | NCBI WGS metagenome assembly PVMK01 (sample SAMN08533507, study PRJNA380276) | Marine sediment metagenome, whole genome shotgun sequencing project.
TTTTGGTAGCGGACTTCCTGGCTACCTTTTTTGCTGTCTTCTTTTTAGCGGCTGGTTTCTTCGCAGCCTTCCTGGTGACCTTCTTTTTCGCCTTTTTCTTTGCTGCTGCCATTGCTGTACTCCTCTTGCGGTGCGAGTGCGGTTATCCTAAGGACGTGTTCCGACCATGCCTGGCCAGCCCAACTAACTACCAAGGCGGCAAGTAACGCGAATACTCGTTACTGTGCCAAGTGGTTAAACTTGCAACCGTGTAGTACCGGTTTATCGATCGCGTGCATAACCTGGTCACATGACACAGTTCTGCCGTGAACTGTTATTATACACCATAATGACTTAACGCAAATATAAATGTCACACATTAAATGTCAAGCGCAGATTGGCCGCATTAAATCCTGCGGGGTAATAAATCTGAAAATAATCTCGGGCTGCTCTATTTTTATGCCTTCTAAATGACAAACCATTTCTGCAAAAACAGTGTAATAAAACAGAGATAAATCATATACGATTCCCTGTCAAAATCTGTTTCTTATTTTTCATGAGAATTTGATGCGAGAATTTCCCATCCGCTCCATTCGTGCTATATGTTTTGATCTGGACGACACACTCTGGCCTACCGATACGGTCGTACATACCGCGGAAGTCGCTTTATATGAGTGGATTAAAAAGGGTTATCCGAAAATTACCCGACGGTATACGGTAAGCTCATTGCGTGAATCGCGTCTCGAGTTTGCCCAGCCCAGGCCGGACCTCTGGCACGATCTCACCTTGCTCAGAACCAGGCATCTTGAGGAGCTATTCAAAGAGTTTGGGTACAGGCTGGAGGAAGTAGAAGGGGGAATGGCCGTCTTCCTGGAATATCGAAACAAGGTAGAGCCTTTCCCGGATGTGGTCTCGACCCTGACGATATTAAAATCCCGCTACCAGTTGATGAGCCTGACAAACGGGAATGCATCCGTAGAAGGATCTGTGCTGGGTCATTTTTTTTCGATGAGCCTGTCATCCGCCAGGGCAGGCTTTGCCAAACCAGACAGGAGAATATTTGAATGCCTTCTCCAGGCCGCCGTACTTGATCCCGGGGAAATACTGCATGTTGGGGACAACCCCTGTAACGATATACTCGGTGCTGCTGAAGCCGGGTTGAGGACAGCATGGCTGAACCGCGACGGGAAGGAATGGGGAGTCTCTCCTCGCCCGGATCTGGAAATAGGAGATCTACATGAATTGTGTGACATGTTAATGTCACGCACCTGATGACAGGGGGGGTTAAAGGGTTCCCTGAAAGTTTTGGATAAGTGAGGTGGTGATGTCGGAATTTTGGCTGGAATACGGGTTGTTTGTCGCAAAGATATTTACGGTGGTTGTCGCCATTGTGATCGTGGTGTTGGTCGCCGCGTCCGGAAGCAGGCGGAGGCCGGAGGAAGCACACCTGGAAATTAAAGACTTGAATAAGCGATTTGATGCTCTGCGGAGGGTGATCGCAGACGAAGTGTTGGACAAGGTTGAAAGGAAGAAGGTGGCCCGGGAAGATAAGTCCCGTATCAAGGAAGAAAAGGCCGAGGCAAAAGTCAGGGCAAAAAGCGATAATACGATACGTAAGCAGCGGGTTTACGTGATCGATTTTAATGGCGATATCAAGGCAAGCGGTACGACGACGCTGCGTGATGAAATTACGGCTATTGTTACCATGGCCGAGGAGCAGGATGAGGTCCTGTTGCGTTTGAATAACAGCGGCGGGATTGTTCACGAGCATGGCCTGGCCGCTTCACAGCTGCTGCGTCTGAAAGATGCAGGGCTGAGGCTTACCGTGTCAGTCGACAAGGTCGCAGCAAGTGGTGGTTACATGATGGCGGTCGTTGCCGACAAGATTATCGCCGCCCCGTTCGCCGTAATCGGGTCCATCGGCGTGTTGGCACAGTTACCGAATTTCTCGCGCATGCTTGATAAGCACGGGGTGGATTTCGAGCAGCATACGGCGGGGGAATACAAGCGTACATTGACCATGTTCGGAGAGAACACCGATGAACAAAGGGAGAAGCTGAGGGAGCAGTTGGAAGAAACGCACGATCTGTTCAAGTCTTTCGTGTCTGAACACCGGCCAGAACTTGACCTCACTGCCGTGGCGACGGGAGAACACTGGTATGGAACCCAGTCAAAAGATCTGGGCCTGGTGGATGAAATCAGAACCAGTGATGACTACCTGCTGGATAAAAGCAGGGAATGCAAGGTATTTGAGATTGACATGGTGGAGAAAAAGAACCTGCCGCAAAAACTTGTCAGTGGCCTTCACACCACCATGGAGCTAATTATAGAGAAGCTTTCCGATCAGGCTGGTTCGCGACGTTTTTGAAATTGAGCGTTGAAAGAGCACTAGTTGGAAGAATTAAGCTCGTTCCCATCTCTCTGGCCCTGGCCCTGGTCGTTTACGCCCGTTCGAGTAACTGTCATAGTGGGGAGTGACAGCAGTACCTCGTTCAGCTGAACGCGAGCGGCTTCCTGGTGGATAACGTTGTTCCAGTGGTCGCTACCCCCCGGCAACTCGCTGTCTTTTCTGTTTTCCTGCGTGACTTTCTCCAGGCCAAGGGCCACACGGTAGCGGTTCAGGAGGTCTAAAGATTCCTCATCCTGCTTTTCGCGCAGTGTTTTACGGGCTTCCTCGTTCAACGGCAGCAGCTTTATGTCACGTGCCTTTTTTGCCATCATGTTTCGCGCCCGCAGGTATTCAAAGCCCGGATCCTGTGAAGTGCGCTCGAAGTGCTCTTCCCGAAGTTCTTCGATCAGTGAGGTTTTCAGAACATTACCCTTATAGGACGCCGGCTGTATCAGGGCCCATGGCAGGGCATTGTCCAGGGACCGCTCGCCGTAGTCCTCGTCACGCTTACCAAGATTCAGGTCAATGTCGGGAACTACCCCCTTATGTTGGGTGCTGTGTCCACTTATCCGGAAGAACTGGGCGGTAGTAAATTTCAATTGCCCGAGTTCTTCATCCTCGCGCGTGAGCTGGTTCAGGTTGAGTAATTGTTGCACGGTGCCCTTTCCGAATGTGCGTTCACCCAGGATCAGGCCCCGGCCATAGTCCTGGATAGCACCGGCGAATATTTCCGATGCCGATGCGCTATAGCGATCGACCATGACTATCAGCGGGCCATCGTATACGACTTCTGCATCCGGATCAGACTTGGTATCAACTTTGCCGCTGTGGTCCCTTATCTGGACAATGGGTCCGGAGCGAATAAACAGGCCTGTCAGATCTGTAGCTTCCTCGAGTGAACCTCCCCCATTTCCGCGCAGGTCGATGATGACGCCGGTTATGTCATCCCGGTCTATATCGGCCAGCAAGTTACGGACATCCCGTGTACTGCTGCGATAGTCTTTTTCATTGTTTGCCCGACCCTCGAAATCAGAGTAGAACGAAGGCAGGGAGATAACGGAAAATTTGTAGTCCTGGCCATTCCGGTTTATGGTTACGCCGGTTTTTTTCGCAGCCTGCTCCTCGAGTTTTATCTTGTCACGGATCAATTCAAGCGTTTCGTGTGCAGCTCCGGGTGGACTGTCGGCGGGCAGTATCTCAAGACGTACCAGTGACCCCTTTGACCCCCTGATCAGGTCCACCACATCCGTTAAGCGCCAGCCTATAACATTCTCGATAGGGTCTTTCCCCTGGCCAACCCCGATAATCTTGTCCTCGGGCTGCAATTTATTGCTTTTATCCGCCGGACCCCCGGGGATGATCCGATTAACAACGGTGTAATCCTGGTCTGTTGTCAGTGCGGCGCCTATCCCTTCCAGGGACAGGGACATATGAATTTTAAAGTTCTCTGCCGAGCGTTTGGAGAAATAGCTGGTGTGAGGCTCCACTTCGGCGGCATAGGCGTTCATAAATATCTCGAACACATCGTCCGGTTGCATCTGGAATACCTGGTCGGCTTGCCGCTTATACCTCCGGGAAAGGGTATCCTTTATTTCTTCCTGCGGGCGCTCGTCGAGTCTCAGGTTCAGCACATCGTTCTTGACACGCAATCTCCACAATTCATTTAACTCATCGTTATCAGCAGCCCATGCCGATTCGCTACGATCCAGTTCGAGGTACTCGTTGCGGGCGAAATCAAACTCTCCATCAATTAGCTGCTCAGCATAGGTGCTACGGGAAACTACACGCTTCCGGAGGACTTTAAAGATCTCGAATACCGGCGCAAGTGACGAATCGCGAAGCGCGTTGTCCAGCCGCGTTCGATAGATTTCGAAATCATCGATGTCACTTTGCAGAAAATAGCTTCGGGTGGGGTCCAGGGCTTCCAGGTAGCGCCCAAGTATTTTTTCAGATAGCTCGTCGTCAACCTCCAGGCGCGTATAGTGATAGCGGCCCATCAGGTACAGAACACCATCGACGGCCTTGTGCATGTCACGGGATGCCTTTAAATCATCAACATCTACCGGCGTCATGTCGGCAGCGACCACGCCGGGTATTACGACACTGAATACCGCAAGGCAGATCGATACAATAATAGAGATTGTGTGCGCTCTCATTAACGAATTTGGGGAAATGTCAGACTGCGAGGAAGTGAATATAAACGATTTTATGCATTATTGTCGTCGAGATTAACCAGATTTTAATAAAATCTGGAAGCTCTTTAAGTGAGTCGTTCCCTGCAAAGAGGAAAACAGGCCCCTGTTGCAGCGGTCTGGTAAGCGTTAGCACGAATATTTCATTAAGGATTGTTGGGCAAATCTACCCCGTGATTGATACACTATGGCCCCGAAAAGTAGTGAAATTTTGTGCTTACGCCTTCGCTTCCGGGCAAACCTGGAGAAGTTTCGATGTCCGTTTCCCTGTCTTTAGCAATCGGTTTGCTGTGCGGTTCAGTACTGGGTGGGCTGGCCGTTTACCTTGTCCTGAGATACCGGGCCGGTGGCCGCTCGCCGATTGCGGTTGGAAAGGAACTGGATGAGTATCGCAAAGAGGTCGGGGAACACTTTGACAAGACGTCGGAATTATTTGCAGTAATGACAGACCAGTACCGCACCCTGTATGAACATCTCTCAACAGATGCCAGGAGCCTTACCGGTCGGGATTCCGTTGCCCTCGCACTGGAGGCCAGCCAGGGAATAATCCCCGGTCAGCAGGTTGAAAAACGTATCGAAGACAAACACAGTACGAGCCTGGAACCCGGGGTGGAAGAGCGGGTTGACGTCTTGGAAGCGGGACTGCCGGAGGCAGAACCTTCGGTAGACGAGACCGGAGGAAAGGCGCCCGAGCCGGCATTCCCGGGCGATGCTGAGTCATCGAATACTGAGGATGGGAAGGAAAATAAAGAACCCGGCCGGCAGGCTCCTGTATAGATCCGCAGGCAGAAATTCCAGGATTATCTTCCTATCAGTATTTTGTCCTGACGGACAAAATGCCAGGTCCGAAACCACAAATAATTGATTCCGAATAGTAAAAACAGCTTACCCGGCACCATATTTATGCACACTATTACCCAGGCACTGATAGTTGCCATGGCCGTATTGGTCGTGACGGACAATTCGATGGCGCAGACAACGGCTGTCAGGGCCGACACGCTGGAAAAATTGAGCATCCCATATCGGCGTTCCGCACCTGCCGAGGTCAGCAGTCTGAACCGACCGAGCCTGAGTGCCGAGATTGCCGCCACGGTCATCTCGATTCCGGTGAGAAGCGGCGACGTCGTCAGTGCCGGTACACTTCTTGTGGAACTGGATTGCCGCGACTATGTGATACAGGCCGATGTTTCCCGGGAAAGGGTCCGGCTGGCAGAGATCCAGCTTAATCGCATGCGAAAGCTGTTCGCCAACCAGAACGTGTCCGAGACCCAGGTCGATCAGCAGGAAACCGACACTATTATTGCCCGCAAGGATTTTGAAAGTGCTGGCCTCAAGGTGGAGCGTTGCAGGATCAGAAGTCCTTTCTCCGCAGCGGTTGGTGAGCGCCTGGCCAGCGTCGGGGCGTATTTGCGGCCCGGTACCCCGGTACTCCGGCTGACTGATCTCGACTCGGTGGTCATTTCGGCACGTATCGGCGCGAATGATGCACGATCGATTGATGACGATGCAGAATTTGAATTGAGTACGGCTGGTGGTAATTACGAGGTGATCCTGGAGGCACTGTCGCCGGTCGTTGACCCTGCAGACCGCAGCCGAGAGGCGCGGTTCCACTTTGCCGCCGACGAGCAGGTCGCAATCGGGACCATCGGAAGGCTGACCTGGCAGACGGTTCGTCCGGCGCTGCCGTCTAGCTACCTGGTACAACGGGGGAACAGCCTGGGCGTATTCGTACTTGAGTCGGGCAAGGCGCGTTATATACCACTCCCCTATGCGCAGGAAGGGCGTCCCGTAGAGGTGGAACTGGCGCGCGACACGATGATCATTACCGATGGTCGTGAGCGCGTAAGAGATGGTGACAGCGTGAACCTCCTGAAGTGAACCTCGTGACGTAAGTAATGATGAAGTCTTTCCTGGAAAATGACGTAGTAGCAAACCTGGTATTTTTGCTTGTCATTTTAATGGGGTCGATCTCCTATGCCACGATGCCCAGGCAGGAGTTTCCGGACATCAATATGAACTGGATTGAGATCGTTGCAGTGGTGCCGGGTGCCGGGGCGACCGATGTCGAGAAACTGGTGACGGATATTCTGGAAGAAGGTATCCGTAATGTGAGGGATATTCGCTGGGTGCAGAGCACCAGCCGGGAGGGTACAGCATCAATATCAATCAGGTTTAATGAACTGAGTGAGCGGGAATTTGATAAGCGGGTCGCGGATGTCCGGCGCGAGGTCCAGGCAAAGCAGCGGGAATTACCCAACGATGTCGATGACCCATTCGTTATAGAAATCACTTCTTCCAGTCGGTTCCCCAGCGTTTCTGTCATCCTGAGTGCCGAAGCCGATAGCGAGCTATTGCGGCGGCAAGCGGAGGCCATTCTGAATGATCTCGAGAAGTTGAATGGCGTGGATTCCATATTTGCAAGTGGCCTGAGAGACCCCGAACTGCAGGTGGTGTTTGATCCGGACAGGTTGTCGCGGTTTGGCGTGGATCCGGTTGATATTGCAGATTCGGTTCGGGACTATTACTTCGACTTGTCGTCGGGACGGGCAAGAATGGAGGGGGAGGAGTGGCTGGTCCGGTTTGCCGGTATCAGTTCTGATCCGGACTACCTGGCAAATCTTCCGGTTCGTGCGGCCGGCGGTGAACTGCGGATCGGTGATATTGCAGATGTGCAGCGTGGGAGGGAGAAGGCACGAATAAGCGTATTCTACGAGGGCAGACCGGCTATATCTTTCGGTGTCACCAAGCATCGTGATGCCAATGTCATCGATCTGGTCGAGCGGGTTTCTGCATACATAGAAGAGCGTAATCCCGCCCTTCGGGAGATCGGGATGGAATTGGCGATTACTGATGACCAGACCCAGACCACCCGGGAGGCCATTTCCGTCATGCAGATCAATGCCCTGTATGGTCTGATATTCGTATTACTCGTGACCTGGACTTTTGTCGGGCTGGGGATAGGGCTGATCACGGTAATAGGTATCCCGTTCATACTCAGCGGGCTCTTCTGGGTGTTGAATGGGCTCGGGGAGTCGATCAACAGTATCGTCCTGCTGGGAGTGGTGCTGTCACTCGGGATGCTGGTCGATGATGCGGTTGTCGTTGCCGAGTCTATATACTATCGGCTGCAACGAGGCGCAGATGCACTCACAGCGTCGTTGGATAGTCTGCGAGAGGTGGCTATTCCCGTAACCCTGGCCGTGCTGACCACGGTGTCCGTATTTGGTCCGCTGATGTTTATTCCGGGCCTGCTCGGCGATTTCATGAGGATAATTCCGGTAGTCGTTGTGACCGCACTCCTTATCAGCCTCGTGGAGGCATTCTGGATGTTACCGGCTCATGTGATCGCATTCAGCATCTCGAACCCGAAGGTGCAATCACGTTCACAGGTCTTACGCACGAAGCTGCTACACCGGTTGCGCATCTTCTACTCCCGTGTCGTACTGAAGGTCCTGCGCTGGCCGGGAGTCGTTCTGGGGTTTTTCGCGCTCATGGTCGTGTTGACCATCTCTGGCATGTTTAAGTTGGTGGATAATTTCGACTTCTTTGCCGGAGATCCGCAACCACTCTACTACGTGAGTATCTCTCTTCCGCAGGGTGTGAGCCTGGAAGATACTGAAACGGTGATTCGTGATATCGAGGAGCGTGTACGGTTATTTATGCAGCCGGGGGAGGTACATTCCATAACGGGGTTCGCCGGATTGATGTACACGCAGGATGCACAATATTCCGGAGAAAACTACGGGCAGATACAGGTGTCTCTAACCCCCAGCCGTGAGCGGAATCGAAGTACCAGAGAGATTTTCGACGCGGTTCGACTCGAAGTCGAAAAAATTCAGACTATAGGGACCGTTACCCTGCTTGCCATGGAGAGCGGACCGCCGACCGGAAGGGATCTGTCCATCAAGGTTCGCGGAGACTCGTTTGAAGATATACGTATTGGCGCCGACCGACTGCTGGATATACTCCACCGCACCGACGGTTTTACGGATATCGAGGATGACACATCCACAGGCCAGCCTGAATACACCTTGCGGCCAGACGCGGATGCGGCAAGGCGCGTCGGAATTTCACCCAGGCGTATCGCACGCACTTCCGCGTTAATGGTCGATGGCGAGATCGTGGCGCGTATGCAGGACGGTGAGGAAGTAGAGGTTCGTGTGATGGCAAGGCCCCGAAAATTGAATCATATCGAGGAACTTCTTGATGTTGAACTGATGACGCCAGGCCGACAGGTCGTCCCCATGCGCGAGGTGGTGGAAACAACCCGCGGGAGGGGACCAGCGGCCATTCGTCACTTCCGGTTTCGTCGCTCTATCACGATCAGTGCCAATATTGACCCCGACAAGTGGGACGTTGTCAGGGCCTATAACCACACTCTCGGTGAGTGGGCAAAGATCTCGTCAGAGTACCCGGGACTGGATCTGGATACGACGGGTCAGCTGGACGATATTAACGAGGGGATTCAATCTATAATCTACTTTGGCGCTTTTGGCATCTTCCTGATGTACGTGGTGCTGGCGTCATTTTTTCGCAGTTATTATCAGCCGTTCATGATTTTTATGACCGTGATAATGGCGCTCATGGGTGTGACGATGGGTTTCCTGGTAAGCGGTAACAGCATCAGCCTGTATTCTCTTTATGGTGTTGCCGCACTTATGGGTATCACGGTTAACTCATCCATTGTTCTGATCTGGGCTGCGAACGACCGGCTGAAGTCGGGTATGAGCGTGATACATTCAATCGTCTATGCCGCGCGCCGCCGCGTGGTACCAATATTGATCACATCACTGACCACGATTGCTGGTCTTTCTTCCCTGGCGATCGGACTGGGCGGCGAGTCTTTACTTTGGGGACCCGTGGCGAGCACAATCGTATGGGGGATGGGATTCTCAACCATACTGACGCTCCTGATTATTCCCCTCGTTTACCGGTTGACAATGGCACGGTCGAAGTTGATTTCAGCGGCATCGGGCGGGTAGAGACCCGGTGCAATAGACACAACTGTGGTTCCTCGGCGAGGATAATCCTGTCACTATTGCGTATCGTGTTGCGTTTCCGCCTGCAATTCAAATTCTGCAACCACCGGCGTGTGATCTGACGGCCTGTCCAGTTTTCGGGGTTCCTTGTCGATGTAGCATGCTGTACATGATTCGTTTAGTCGATCAGAACTCAGTACGAGATCAATTCGCAGCCCGCGGTTACGGCGAAAAGCCGCGGCACGATAATCCCACCAGGAAAATGATGCCGGTTCCTGGCTGAATTTGCGAAAGCTGTCGTTCAACCCAAGATCAAGCAGGTCCTGGAGGACAGCCCTTTCCTCGTCGCTGCAGTGAATTCCCCCCGCCCACTCCTCCGGGTCGTGCACATCGTCATTGGTTGGCGTGATATTGAAATCACCCATCAATACGAGGCGTTCGTAATTTTGCAGCTGTTCCTTTATGTAATTGTGCAGACTCCGGAACCACTTCAGCTTGTAGACAAATTTCTCCGAGGCGAGATCCTGACCGTTTGGAACATAGACATTGATCACCCGGATGTCGTCGATCGTTCCTGCGAGAAATCTGCGTTGGGGATCCTCCAGGCCGGGTATGTCCACGTTAATGTCGATCATGGCCTGCTTACTGAGCATGGCAACGCCGTTATAAGTCTTTTGCCCGTTTACAACGGCATGGTATCCAATATTTGAATACTGGTCTGCCGGAAAAACCTCGTCGACCATCTTGATTTCCTGAAGGCACAGAACATCCGGTCCATGTGCCTTCAGCCAATCAAGGACATGATCCTGCCTGACCCTTAGCGAGTTTACATTCCATGTAGCAACCTGCATCACTCAGGGTTGTTATCTTCGGAAATATCCGGCTCCGGCACTGCATATCCGGCGCTGGCAGCAGATTGCCTGAGGTGTTCCCGCGAAAAAGCCATAATGCGCGTCTCACCAAAGAAAAGGCTTGGTGCGACCAGTTGACCGGTCTTGTCCTGGAGTTCCTGTTGTGCGGCACGATCAGAGTTTAACTTGCGCTCGATGAAGGGAATCCGTAATTCCGCCAGGTTCATACGCACAAGGTCGCAGGTTTCGCAGTTCGGGGTCGTGTAAAGTGTTATGGGGCTCTGCTCTGCGGCGCTCTCATTTGTGGCCCGGGTCGTCAAATTCAACTCATCCAGTTCCGACTCCGAGAGTATCCTGGAATCAGCCGGGGGCGGATAATCCTGGTAGGTTACGTTGCCCTCCTCGTCTACCCATTTATACATCGTTGCGGCAAGTGACGCCGGGTTGTGGGCGACCAGCAGTGTCACGATGGCGCCAGCAGTTACGAAAAATCTGTACCCGGTGATCCAGCCTCCGGTTGATATCGCCATATCAAATCCTCCACGATGTTACCGCTGTGCGGTTGGTTGCCCCTCACTCAGTCCATTATGCCTTAGCAAGGCATCTATTTGTGGATCCCGACCCCGAAAATCCCTGAACAATTTATCCGGATTCTCCGAGCCGCCCCCGGCAAGTATGCTTTTTCGGAACTCCATCCCTGTTTCGGGGTTAAATATCCCCTCTTCCTCGAAACGACTGAATGCATCCGACGAGAGTACTTCCGCCCACTTGTAGCTGTAATAGCCCGCCGCGTAGCCGCCGGCGAAGATGTGTGAAAAGCTGTTCTGAAACCGGTTATATTCCGGTGGGATGATAACAGCGACCCGGGATCGGACTTCATCCAGGATGGCCCGGGCACCGGTTTCGGCAGGTGGTTTTTCACGGGTATGCAAAGCCATATCGAACAGCGCAAATTCTACCTGCCGCAGGGTCTGCAGACCGGACTGAAAATTCCTTGCCGCCCGCATCTTCTGCAGCAAGGCATCAGGCAAGGGGTCCCCGGTTTTGTAATGTCTGCCTATGATGTCAAGCGACTCCCGCTGCCAGCACCAGTTCTCCATGAACTGGCTGGGAAGTTCAACCGCGTCCCATGAAACACCATCGATTCCGGCGACACCCATTTCCCCGACCTCGGTCAACAGGTGATGAAGCGTGTGTCCGAATTCGTGGAAAAGCGTCTCGACCTCGTCGTGTGTGAGCAGGGCGGGCTTGTCGTCAATCGGTGGTGTGAAATTGCAGACCAGGTAGGCTACTGGCGTTTGCAGTCCCGCCTCCAGTCTGCGCCTGTGGATACAGGTGTCCATCCAGGCGCCACCCCGCTTGTTGGGACGTACGTACAGATCGGCATAGAACATGCCGAGTAATTTTCTATCTTTATTACCGATGATGCGATAAACACGAACATCGGGATGCCAGGTGACTATATCATCGGCAACTTCAACGTGTACGTCGAACAACTTGCCGACAATTGTGAACATCCCATCCAGTACTCGCTCAGCCGGAAAATAGGGTTTTACCTCTTCGTCGTTAAAGCCATAGCTGGCCTGGCGTAGTTTTTTTCCGAGTAGTAGGGGAGATCCCAGGCATGGATTTGCTGCACAGCGAATTCGTCGTTGGCGAAGCGTTCGAGTTCTTTCACTTCTCTTTTCGCGATTGGACGAGCATAGGTGACCAATTCGTCCAGGAATTTGTCGACCTGGCCCGGAGATTCCGCCATCTTTGTCGCCAGCGACACATCCGCGTAATAGCGGTACCCCAGCAACTGTGCCAGTTCGTGTCTTAGCTCCAGGATGCGTGTGATCAGGGGTCCGTTATCGAATTTACCGCCTGAGGTCGCATCGACTCCATCAGAACTTGCTCTCGTCGTATAGGCGCGATACATGGTTTCACGCAAAACGGCGGAGTCAGCATGTGTAACGAAGGGGAGGTAGGATGGGGTCTGCAAACCGAAGCGCCAACCATCTAACCCGGCATCGGAAGCGGTGCTGCGGGCCATGTCAATGCTGCTTTGCGGCAAGCCTGTCAGTTCGTTTTCGTCGCTGATGTCCAGAAACCAGGCCTGGGTAGCATCAAGTACATTCTTGCTAAACTGGTTTTGTAACTCCGAGAGTTGCGTTTGAAGGTCTCTGAAGCGGGCCTTCTCCTTGTCCGGAAGCGCCACCCCGGCAAGCTTGAAGTCACGGAGAGCATTCTCTATTATTTTTTGCCGGGCAATGGAAAGCGTGCCGGCCTCGCTCCCGTCTGCCAGGGTCTTATAGTGACGGTAGAGGCCTTCGTTTTGACCGAGTGCCGAGTAAAAATTTGTGATTTTTGCCAGGCTTTGCTCGTATTCCGCACGTAGTGGCTCGCTGTCCATTACCGAGTTAAGGTGAGATATCGGTGACCATACCCTGTCGATGGCCTCCTCCATGGATTCTAGTACGCCCGCATAGTTGTCCCAGCACGGTGGCTCTGTCAGGGCTTCGAGCCTGGATATGGTCTCGCCGGCCTCGTCCAGGACATGATCGATCGCCGGTCTAATATATTGCGGAAGAATCTCGTCGAAGCGGGGCAGGCCGGATCCGGTTAATAGCGGATTGTTATCGGAATTACTCATAGGGATTCCGAACCGGAAATTTCCCGGGATTGGCTGCGCAGGAAGTGGGATGCAAGAACTGATGAAGTTTGATACCCGATGTATATCTTGAGCAAAGTGGCAGGATGATAGGACGACCTGCCAGTGGCTTGCGGCTCTACATCGTGGAAACCAAGACCACTCAAATTCAGTTCATCTATGAAGGTTTCAATGACTTTGACATCATTCTCATCACTAATGTAATCATCAAGAACTTCAGGGAATAACGTGCTTTGGAATCGGTTTTCACCTTCGACAAATCGCTTCATGCCAAACCCCATTAATATGGAGCTGTTATTATACCTCTGAGTACGTTTTCACACAGTCTGTACTCACGACGGTCAGTCAGTCTTTCTGCGAGTATGGCAGCTTTCCAAGGGTAAGCGGACAGTCTATCGAGAAACTTAAATAGATCTACGCAGCCACGCATCCGGCCAGAGAGGAGGTAAGCGAAGAGATGCAAGCCGATTTATTATCCACTTTAGCTGCTGAAGCGGAAGATGAACTTATCCACTAAAACAGTAAAAATGCTATGCTTGACAACAGAAATAATGAAGAAAGAGTGACGACTATGCAAACCGCTGACATTAAAAATATCGCCCATCAGCTTATCGACCAGCTACCCGAAGGTAGCACCTGGAATGATGCCATCTATGAGCTGGTGGTACGTCGAGAAATCGAACTGGGTCTTGAAGACAGTGATGCTGGCCAGACTACCTCTGTTGAAGATGTAAGAAAAGAATATCGACTGGATGAATGATAAAAGTCCATTGGACGAACCGGGCGAAAGCCCGGTTAAGACTTATCCACCACTATATCGCAGAAGACTCCCCTAAATCCGCACTACAGGTTGTTGACCGTGTGACTGCACGAAGCCAGCAACTGGTAGAACTGCCGCGCTCAGGGCGACAGGTCCCAGAGTATCAACGTAACGACATACGTGAATTACTGGGAAAACCCTACCGCATCATTTACAAAATAAAATCCGATCAAATCGATGTGCTGACCATCATGCATTATCGACAACTATTACCGCAGGATATTAAACAACTTTAGAACCTGATCGATGAAAAGGTCAGCACCTACTAAAAGACAGTAAGTGCTGGAGAATCGTTACCACACATGTCATCTTTGACCCTGTAGATTTCATTGCCAGGCTGGCCGCCCTGGTACCCAGGCCGAGGGTCAATCTCACCCGCTATCATGGTGTGTTTGCACCCAACAGCAAGCATCGTGTGCTGATCACACCGGCGAAGCGGGGTAAAGGAAACAAACCCGGGATAGCCGATGAGCCAGACGAGCAAACTCCTGTTCCGCGTCATGTGGCCATGACCCCGGATCAAGTCCGGGGCGCAACGGCTCAAGCGGGTATTCAATATCGATGTGGAAACGTGCCGCGCCTGCGGTGGTGCGGCCAGGGTGATCGCCTGCATTGAAGACCCGCAGGTGATCAAGAAGATACTGACGCACCTGGAGAAAAAAGCCCAGGCGATAGCCGCCCCACCCCTTGGTCCTGGAGTTCTTTGTCAGTCATCGGAATGGCGGGATATACGTTAGTGCAAGTACTTTGACCCTGACTGGTTCGGACGCGACGTGTTTCCGCGGAAACATACCTGAATTTTGTGCGAAACAGTTGCGTGGCCGACATTATTTGCCTATCTTTGGCGTATGACAAAAATTAAAATGATCATCAATTTCATCCTGCTCCTCAGTATCGCGGCGGCTGCTCAGTCGCAAGATTTCGACGCTTTTGAGAAGTCCATTCCCGAACTGCAGGCTGCCATAGAACGCGGCGATACCTCTTCACGTGAAATCGTGCAGCAGTATCTCGATCGAATCGAGGCCTTTGATCGCGGCGGCCCCAAGCTCAACTCAATGATCTATGTGAATCCGAATGCCATTGCGGAAGCCGAGGCATCGGATCGAGAGCGGGCAGCGGATGGTTCGCGCGGCCCTCTTCACGGAATACCGGTCGTCCTCAAAGATAACTACGACACTTTCGACATGCCGACGACGGCAAGCCTCATGGCCTTAAGCGGTCACGTACCGCCTGATGATAGTTACCAGGTCAGGAGGCTTCGCGAAGCGGGCGCAGTGTTCATTGGCAAAGCCAATATGCACGAACTCGCA
>PVMK01131777.1_pt1 | contig 15172 bp, 14 predicted proteins | sample 1853481 | NCBI WGS metagenome assembly PVMK01 (sample SAMN08533507, study PRJNA380276) | Marine sediment metagenome, whole genome shotgun sequencing project.
CACGACGGGGTTTGCGTTTACTCTGTTCCAGGTCCGGCGGTGTCCGGTCTTCTGGCACATCGCGAGTTCGCTGCTCCGCTGGCCGATCGCGGTTCGACGCTTCGCGATTCTGTTGCTGCGCCGGTCTGCGGTTCCCGTCTACATCGTCGCGAGCCTCCTGCTGCACCTTCTGCTGGCGGTTCCCATCCGCTTCACGGTTCTGGTTCTGTTGTCCACCTCGACCCTGACTCCCGGATCCACTGCGACCTGGTCGCCCGGTCTGCCCCTGGTTCCGGTTGTCCGAACGCGTGCCACGTTCCCCGGCGGGCTCACGTCGTCCGTCCTGGGTCGCTCGATTGTCCTGGCTTTGGCTGCGTCCCTGCGGGCGATCTCGATTTCGGTCCTGAGCCTGATCTGAATCCTGCCCGGACGATCGGCCTCTGCCGCGGCCTCGATTCGACGATCTACCTGCATCGCGATCCGGTTGATTTCGGTTGCCGTCGCGACCACGCCGATTGTTGTTCTGCTCGCGGCCGGACTGGTCGCGATTGCCACTGTCCCTTTGCCCCGTCTCAGACCGGCGCCCGCGTCCTTCTCCGCCACGGCCGCGACCACCGCGATTGCGATTGCGCTGTGGTTTCGGTGCCGCAACCGGTTCCGGCGCAGGTTCTTCGGTCGCGCTAAAAAGCGACCGCAGAAATTTCCCGAATCCGCCCGATTTTGCCTTAGCCGCCTTCGGTTGGGGCTCAGGCGTGCGTGCGGGGGAGGGGCTTGGCGCCGGCGTTGACGGCTCGATGCCCTGGACCGCAGCTTCACGGGGTGCGGGCAATGGCGCTTCGCGGGCCGGTTCGGATTCTTCAGCGCGCGCCGCTTCTGCATATTCGTAACTCGCCACGGCTCCTGCCGCCTCCGCATGATCGTCGCGGACGCGTTGCACTTCGTAGTGCGGTGTCTCCAGCTGCACGCTAGGCACAATAACGATGTGTGTCTTGGTCCGCTTCTCAATGGCGGCAACATCCGCTCGTTTCTCGTTCAGCAGGTAGGACGCAACATTCATCGGCACGATCGCTCGCACCATCGAACTACGTTCCTTGAGCGCTTCTTCTTCCATCACGCGAAGAATTGACAGCGCCAGCGGTTTGACTTCCTGAATGCGGCCCTGGCCACTGCAGCGCGGACAGACCTGGGTGGTAATTTCTTCGAGCGAAGGGCGCAGGCGTTGCCGTGACATCTCCATGAGCCCGAACCTGGAAATGCGGCCAATGCGGACGCGGGCGCGGTCACTGTCGAGCACCTCACGCATCTTGTCTTCGACGGCACGCTGGTTTTTGGTACTCATCATGTCGATGAAATCGATCACGATGAGCCCGCCCATGTCGCGGATGCGTAGCTGTCGCGCAACTTCTTCCGCGGCTTCCAGATTGGTGTTCAGCGCGGTCTCTTCGATATCCGCACCCTTGGTGGCACGTGCGGAGTTGATGTCGATCGACACCAGCGCTTCGGTCGGGTCGAGTACCAGCGCACCACCCGCCGGCAATTTCACTTCCCGCCGGAAAGCCATTTCGATCTGACTCTCGATCTGATACCGGTTGAACAGTGGTATGTCGTCCTGGTAATGCTTGATCTTGTCCTTGTAGTCCGGCATCACCTGTTCGATGAATTCCTGAGCCTCGGCAAAGGCCTGCGCGTCGTCGATCAGCACCTCGCCGACGTCCTTGCGCAGGTTGTCACGGATTGCACGGACGATGACGTTGTTCTCCTGATACAGCAGAGCCGGCGCGTTCTCTGTTTCACCGGCGCGTTGGATGGCACCCCATAACTTCAGCAGATAGTCGAGATCCCACTGCAGTTCTTCAGCGCCGCGACCCACGCCGGCGGTCCGTACGATTACGCCCATCCCGTCGGGGATTTCGAGTTTGCCCAGGGCGTCACGCAGCTGGTCGCGGTCTTCGCCCTCGATACGCCTCGAGACACCCCCGGCGCGTGGATTGTTCGGCATCAGCACCAGATAGCGGCCAGCCAGGCTGATGAAGGTGGTCAGCGCGGCACCCTTGGTGCCACGCTCCTCTTTCTCGACTTGAACAACGAGCTGCTGGCCTTCTGCGACCAGATCCTTGATGCCGCGCCGGCCCTCACCATCATTGCTCGATTGTTTGAAATAGCTGCGGGATATCTCTTTCAGCGGCAGGAAGCCGTGACGCTCCGATCCAAACTCGACGAAAGATGCTTCGAGGCTGGGTTCCACCCGGGTGATCCGGGCCTTGTATATGCTGGATTTCTTCTGCTCGCGAGCACGATTCTCAATGTCCAGATCGTACAATCGCTGGCCATCGACCAGTGCAACCCGCACTTCCTCCGGCTGTGATGCGTTGATTAGCATTCTTTTCATGGTTCATTGTTCCCTCGGTATCCGCCGTCCAGGCAAACACCGGTGCTGCGCCGAAGGTCAGCTAACGTCGGGATCGGAATGCATCGCCGGGTTGCCGGCGGGAGTCAGGGGGAGCGGAATACCGACATGAAGGGGCCGCCAGACGGATGCCTGCCAGTCGATGTCGCGATGTTTATCGTCGCTGCTATCGTTATGCCCTGATGTCGCTTTGGTCCGTTGCCGTCTCTGGTCGGCCCCTCCGTATTCAATGAATTCAAAACAATCCAATGAATCCTAAGGGCCGAACCGAATTTCAGATGTTCGCGTTTAGCGAAATCCTGCTCCTGTGTCGGTGTCGGTCCAATCGACCGAGCCACCTACGTGTTCGTTTCCGAGCGCCGATGCGCTGACTGATTCAGGCGCGATTGATTAAAGTCCTTAACTTGATAATTCGCTCGTTGCCTCCTCGCTCGGAGCCTGGCGTCCAATGACGTCCGTTGCTCCGCGGGTATTCGGCGGCCGCAAATGCGGCACTCTGCAGCGAAAATCGCGCTGCGGACCCCGCGCTGATGTAGCATGTCACGAGGTCGGCGGGCGGAATATAGCAGTGACGGGTAAGTCATTCAATCTCCTACGATTTTGAATGGCAACCCAGACGCGGGAATTAGCGTGGACAGAACGGGAACAGCAGTCCAGTACCGCGAAGTCGACGACGACGCGGGTCAGCGAATCGACAATTTCATGCTACGCGAACTACGTGGCGTGCCCCGCAGCCGGGTCTATCGGATGTTGCGCAAGGGCGAAGTGCGGGTGAACGGTCGCCGCATTCGGCCCAGCTATCGGTTAAGTGCTGGCGATGTGGTCCGTCTACCACCCTGGCACACGCGCACTGGCGAATCGAGCGCGCCGGCACGTCCCCCAGCAAACGTCTCAGCCAATCTCGAGCAAGCGATTGTGTTCGAGGACGCAGATCTTCTGGTGCTGAACAAACCAAGCGGACTCGCCGTGCACGGTGGCAGTGGCGTAACGTTCGGGGTGATCGAGGCACTGCGCGTTCTGCGCCCCGACGACAAGCATCTGGAACTCGCACACCGCATCGACCGCGACACCTCAGGTTGCCTGGTGCTGACCAAAAACCGGCGTACTCTGACCGCGGTGCATGAGGCGTTCCGCGAAAACCGCGTCCGCAAGCGCTATGACGTCCTGGTCGTCGGTCGCTGGCCCAAGCGACAACGCTCCGTTCAATTGTCGTTGCGTCGTTTCGTGACCCGCAGCGGTGAGCGACGCGTGGTGGTCGACGCCAGCGGCAAAGCCGCACGCACGGAGTACACCGTAGTGGAGGAGGGGACCTCCGGGACGCGCCTGAGCGCACACCCCCACACCGGTCGAACGCACCAGATACGGGTTCACTGCCAAGCCTCCGGCCACGCGATTGTTGGCGACGAAAAGTACGGCTCAGACCAGCAGCAAGCCCAGTGGACCGCCAATCACCTGACCCGCCTGGCGTTGCACGCAAGTTCGATCAAACTCCCGCTGGCCGGCGGAGACCGACGTTTCGATGCCCAATCCCCAAAGAATTCGAAACCATCTGGCAGCGCTGCAGAAAGGCCTGCAAGCTCCTTAGCGTCTGTTCAACCCCGCGAGTGCGCAAACCTCTCCCACCCACCGCACGACCTTGGCGGGCGCCTATCGGCCCCAGCCGCCCATCGAGACTCGTCCGAATACGTCTGGCATCGTCCCGCTCAATCGAGCACATCAATCCCTTCGTTGCCCAGAAACTCCACCAACCTGATCAATGGCAACCCGACAAGCGTATTAGGATCTTCCCCTTCGAGGCGTTCAAAAAGCGCAATTCCAAGCCCTTCGGAACGAAACGCACCCGCACTGTCCAAGGGTTCATCGCGCTCCACGTATCTCTCGATCTGCGCGTTCGTCAATTTACGTAGCGTCACCGTGTAGGGCTCCACGGCCAGTTGCGCACGATCGGTGCGCGAGTTGTACAGGCACAGGCCGGTGAAGAAGGTGACCGTGCGACCGCTCAGTTGTTGCAGTTGCTCAACGGCGTGCGGCGCATCGCCGGGCTTGGTGAGAAACCTTCCGTTCACCGCAGCGGTCTGGTCGGAGCCGATGATCAGCTCAGCGATCGAACCGTCAGCCACGGCGCGCGCCTTGGTTTCGGCCAGTCGGCCAGCGAGTGCCTCGGGTGTCTCGTTCGGATGCGGCGACTCGTCAACCTCGGGAGGTCGAACGTCGAACCTCAAGCCGAGGGTCTCCAGCATCCGCCGGCGATATTGCGAAGATGACGCGAGAATCAGCTGCACGTGCTGGCCCGGTTTCGATAAACCCCTGAAATTCTCAATAGTTACGCGCGCTCAATCAAGCAATTCACTTTGACAGGCCCATGTGCCATCCCTATGATTGCGCGCGCTATGTCGACCCATGCCCCGGCAAGCACCGTATATCCCCAGCAGCTGGCGAAGAATAACGCCCGATGGCGCGGGGAAATAGCGTTGTCATCGTTCGCTCGATTGGGTGAATTGCTCGAGGCAAACGATCCGATCGCGGTGGATTTGAAGTTCTCGCTGACCGATGAAGGCGCTTGCAAGGTTGTCGGGACTGCGAAGGTCGACGCTCGGTTCGAATGCCAGAGCTGTCTGGAGGTGGTTCCACGAGAGATTGTGGCGTTCATCGACTTCCGGGTCGTAACCTCTGAGCAGCAGGCGCGGCAGACGGCGCACTCCGCCGAACCGTTTCTGATGCCAAGTGACGCGGTCTCGATTGCCGAACTGATCGAAGACGACTTGCTGCTGAGCTTGCCGACGCGCGGCTGTGAGTTGTCCGCGCCATGCCCGAACCGACCGGAGTTCCAGTACCCCGGACCTTCGGAGCAGAACCAGGAGAACCCCGGTGGGGCTGAATCAACGAATCCATTCGCGGTGCTGAGCGAACTCAAGCATCGCGACGACTGAACGGAGACCAGGATGGCTGTACAGAAGAACAAAGTAACGCGTTCACGGCGCGGACAACGCCGCTCCCACGACTCCCTGGCGAACCCAGCGTTGTCGATCGAGCCAACCACCGGTGAGACGCACCGGCGTCATCACGTTTCCACGGACGGCTACTATCGAGGCAACAAGGTCCTCGACGACTGATCGCTGATCCGCCGCAGGCTGGCAGGTTGAAGGACACACCATGAGTTGGGGATTCGTCTTCCCGGGACAGGGCGCCCAGGAAGTCGGCATGTTGAGCGATCTGGCTGACCAGGAGGCCGTCATACGTGACTGCTTCGCCGAGGCGGGAGACGCACTCTCCCTGGACCTGTGGCAGATTGTGGCCGAGGGTCCGGAAGCCGAGCTGAATCGAACCGAAATCACCCAACCCGCGCTGCTCGCCGCCAGCGTTGCGCTGTGGCGTCTGTGGCAGAGTCGCAGCGCTCTCACCCCCGCGATCCTTGCTGGCCACAGCCTTGGTGAGTACTCCGCGCTGGTCTGCGCAGGAGCCCTGGAGTTTGCCGATGCCATACGCCTGGTAAATGCGCGCGGCAAGCTCATGCAGGCCGCGGTGCCAGCGGGCGAGGGGGCAATGGCGGCAATCCTTGGTCTCGATGATGAACAGGTTCAGGCATGCTGCGAAGCCGCCAGCGGCGTGGTTGCTCCAGCTAACTTCAATTCCCCAGGCCAGGTGGTCATTGCCGGCGCCACCGCTGCGGTCGACGATGCTATCGCACGCTGCCAGGACGCGGGCGCACGCCGGGCGCTCAAACTGGCCGTCAGCGTCCCTTCGCATTGCCAGCTGATGATGCCAGCGGCAACACAATTGTCCGACCATCTCGCGGAGATTTCACTCACATTGCCAGAAATTCCGGTTGTCCAGAACGTCGATGCGCAGATCAGCGAAGACATCGACGGCATCCGCACGCGTCTGATCAGCCAACTTTCAGAACCGGTTCGCTGGGCCGATTGCGCCTCTGCGATCGCCTCGACCGGCGTGACTGGCGTCATCGAATGCGGCCCCGGAAAGGTGCTGACAGGTCTACAGAAGCGCATCGACCGTGAGGTTACCGGGCTGAACATCGGCACCGCCGATAGTTTCGCCGCCACCTTGGTTGCGACTACATGAGCGACGTCGACAGTCCTCGCGTTGCCCTCGTTACCGGCGCGACTCGCGGCATTGGCCGCGCCATAATGCTGCGGTTAGCAGCCGACGGGTACGTGGTTGCAGGTACCGCCACCACCGATGCAGGCGCCCAGAGCATTTCCGAAACCTTGAAGCAAGCCGGTCTTAATGGTTCGGGTTACACGCTACAAGTCGACGACGCGGCGTCCGTCGCCGCGCTGATTGAGGCGTTGGACATCGGCCCCGGGCTACCGCTGGTGCTGGTAAACAATGCCGGAGTGACCCGTGACAACCTGCTGCTTCGCATGAAAGAAGACGAGTGGCAGACGGTTTTTGACACCAACGTCGGGGGCTTGTACCGTCTGTGCAAACCTCTGCTACGACCCATGATGAAAGCCCGCTGGGGCCGAATCATAAACCTCAGTTCAGTCGTTAGCAGAATGGGCAATCCTGGACAGTCTAACTACGTCGCATCGAAATCGGCGATCGAAGGATTCACCAGGGCGCTCGCCCAGGAGGTCGGATCGCGATCAATTACCGTTAACGCGGTGGCGCCCGGATTCATAGAAACCGACATGACCGACGCGCTGACCGATGACCAGAAAACCGCGATGTTGGATCGAATTCCGCTTCGGCGGATGGGACGTGTGGACGATGTTGCGGCGGTCGTGTCGTTTCTAGCCAGCGACCAGGCAGCCTACATCACCGGTGAGACCCTTCAGGTAAATGGCGGCTTGTACATGAACTGAACGGTCTGGCGTTTGCTTGAATAGGGTATGGACGATCTATAGACTACGCGCTGCCCTGCTGCGGCGTACCGAATATACGGAGAAAGCGAGAACATGAGCAGTGTTGAAGAACGCGTGAAGAAGCTGATCTGTGAGCAGTTAGGCGTCAAAGAAGAAGAAGTAAAAAGCGAAGCATCATTCGTCGAAGACCTCGGTGCCGATTCTCTCGATACCGTCGAGTTGGTGATGGCGCTCGAAGAGGAATTCGAAACCGAAATTCCCGACGAGGAAGCCGAGAAGATCACCACGGTCAAAGACGCGGTTGATTACATCCTCGCGCACCAATAAAGCGCGGTCGTTCGTAACTGGGACGCTCCTAAGCCGCATCTACACCGTAGTGCGGCTTTTTCAGTAGTTAGGCAAACTACCGTCAGGCGACGCCGACAGCGACGTCACTGAACCGGGGAAGGAACGCGAATGAGCAGACGGCGAGTCGTGATTACCGGGCTGGGGATGCTTTGCCCCATCGGTAATACCGTAGCAGAATCCTGGTCCAGCGCGCTGCAGGGCGTCAGTGGCGCGTCACCCATTGAGACCTTCGACACATCGCAGCACTCGGTGACCTTCAGCGCGTCGGTCAAGAACTTCGATGTCACCCAGTACATGGAGAAAAAGGAAGCCCGCCGGGTCGACGGGTTCATCCAGTATGGCATGGCCGCCGGGATACAGGCGGTACAGGATGCCGGCTTGGAGGACGCAACCGATCTCGACCGTATCGGCGTCGCCATTGGTTCTGGAATCGGCGGCATCATCACCATTGAAGAAACCCACAACGTGCTGCTGAAGAGCGGGCCCCGCCGGGTTTCGCCGTTCTTCGTGCCCGCCAGCGTCATCAACATGATTTCCGGGAACTTGTCGATCAGGTTCGGGTTCCGTGGGCCGAACATCGCAATCTGCACGGCCTGCACCACGGGTACACACAACATTGGCTTCAGCGCCCGGATGATCCAGTACGGCGAAGCGGACGTCATGGTCGCCGGTGGGGCCGAGATGGCGACCTCACCGGTAACTGTCGCGGCATTCGCGTCGATGAGGGCCCTTTCCACCCGCAACGATGACCCCGAGCGGGCCAGCCGACCCTGGGATGTGGATCGTGATGGTTTCGTGCTCGGCGATGGCGCCGCCGCGGTGGTGCTCGAAGAGTACGAACGAGCCAAGGCACGTGGCGCTGAAATCTACGCCGAACTGGTTGGCTTCGGCATGAGTGGCGACGCCTTCCACATCACCTCACCGCCGGACGATGGTCACGGCGCGGTCGCGGCCATGAGCAACGCCTTGCGCGACGCCGGAATCGATAGCGCTGACGTGGGTTACGTCAATGCTCACGGCACCTCGACGCCCCAGGGCGACGTGGCCGAAACTAATGCCATCAAGCAGGTATTCGGCGCAGATACCCGCGTGCCGGTCAACTCGACCAAATCCATGGTCGGCCACCTGCTCGGCGCGGCGGGGGCGGTGGAAGCGGTGTTCACCGTGCTGGCGATCAAGAACCAGGTGTCGCCTCCAACCATCAACCTGGACAACCCCAGCGACGACTGCGATCTGGACTACGTCCCCAACGAGGCACGCCAGATGACCATCGATGCTGGATTGTCGAATTCCTTCGGCTTCGGCGGAACCAATGGGACGCTGATCTTCCGCAAGGTCTGAGACAGCGGGCGTGAGTACCCGGCTTCGGCTCAGCATCATTGGATTTGGCAGCGCTCTGGTGCTGCTGGCCGTCGTGGCAGGCGTGGCCTACCAGGCACTGCATCGACCCCTCTGCGTGACTCCAGACACACAAATCGTCGTTGCCGATGGCGAAAGCTTCAGTGCGGTCGCGCGACGCCTGGCCGCGCAAGGCGTCATCGCAGACCCCCAGCCGATCACCTGGTATGCCCGAGCAACTGGTGCCGCCCGCAGGGTGCGTAGCGGTGAATTCTCATTGGCATCCGCCACCACGCCGCTGGACGTGCTCGATATTCTGCTGTCTGGCACACCGGTGCAGCACGAGGCCCGATTACTGGAAGGGTGGACGCTGGGCCAGACGCTCGACTATCTCGCTGGGTTGGACACCCTGCGCCACGCCCTGGCCGACACTTCCGAAGCACAGCTAATGGCGACGCTCGGCCTGGAACCGCAGATGGCAGAAGGCTGGTTCTTTCCAGACACCTACCGGTTTGAACGGGGTACGCAAGACGTCGCCGTGCTGCTCACTGCACATCGCAAGATGCAGCAGGAACTGGATCGCGTCTGGCAGGAGCGCGATGCGGATCTGCCATACTCACATCCTTATCAGGTGCTGATCATGGCGTCACTGATCGAGAAGGAAACCGGCCTCGACGCGGAGCGGGCCAAGATCGCCCGGGTGTTCACCTCACGTCTGGAGCAAGGCATGCGCCTGCAGACCGACCCCACGGTGATCTACGGACTCGGAGAGGACTTCGACGGCAACCTGACGCGAGCACACTTGAACCAGGATGGCCCGTACAACACTTATCGGCGAGCCGGACTGCCACCCACCCCGATCGCGCTGCCAGGCAAGCGTTCGCTGGAAGCCGCGGTCCATCCCGCCCCGGGCACCTACCTTTATTTCGTAGCCCGTGGTGACGGTAGCAGTCAGTTCTCGGCTACCCTGGATGAACACCTCGCTGCTGTCCGGCGTTATCAGTTGAACCGCTGATGACTGATCGATCGACCGGCAGGTTCCTGACGCTGGAAGGCTCCGAAGGCGCAGGCAAAAGCAGCAATCTCGAGATCGTCGTCGAAACGCTACGCGATTGCGGCGTGGAGGTGGCCACAACCCGCGAACCCGGTGGCACCGAGGTGGGCGAAACGATTCGCGAACTGTTGCTGGCGGTGCGCGAGGAACCCCTGGATGACCTCGCAGAGCTTCTGTTGATGTTTGCCGCCCGAGCGCAACACCTGGCCACAAGGATCCGACCACTACTCAACCAGGGAACCTGGGTGGTGTGTGACCGGTTTACTGACGCCACCTATGCATACCAGGGTGGTGGTCGTGGCTTGGATACTGCCTCGATTGCGTTACTTGAAGAGCTGGTTCACGGCGATCTGCAACCAGATCTCACCCTCTATCTGGATGTGCCGGTCGACATCGCATTCCAACGAATTGGCGATCGTGACCTCGACCGTATTGAGCGCGAACAGCGCGCCTTCTTCGAGCGGGTCAGAACGAGCTACCTCGAGCGCGCAGGCCGCGAGGACCGAATTGTCGTCATCGACGCGTCGGTCAGCCTCCAGGCGGTGGGCACGACCGTGGAGGACGCAATCAGAAATTTTGTGGCGGCGCAGTTGTGAGTGCATCTTCAAACGACTCTGTGAGCGGACCTGTGAGCGGATTGGGGCGAGAAATGCCGCCCTGGCTGGTGGAATCGCTGACGCGTGCGCGAGACGCCTTGCAGCAGGATCGTCTGGCACATGGACTGCTGCTGTATGGCCCCCCTGGTTGGGGTGAGGTGTGGCTCGCCAACGCCTTGGCGATGCTGTTGCTCGATCAATCGCTCCAACGCGATGCGGCGACCCTCGCGCACCCTGACCTGCGCTGGCTCGCCCCAGAATCGGCACGCGCCCAGATCAAGATCGACGAGATTCGCACCATCAACGAATTTGCCGCCCGTACGCCCCAGATTTCAACACGTAAGGTCGTGGTTGTAGCCCAGGCGGACCGGATGAACGCCCATGCAGCTAACGCCTTGCTGAAGACTCTTGAAGAACCCCCTGGCGCCTGCTATCTGTTGCTGACCACCACGGCTCTGGCCGAGCTGCTGCCAACCATTCGAAGTCGCTGCCAGCTGCTGCCCATCAAGCCGGCGTCGCAGGAGGTGGCGCGCACCTGGCTCAGCCAGCAGCCAGCGGTCGTCGATGCCCCGCACGCGGGGCAACTGGCCTTCGAGTACGGCTTCGCCGCGATCGAAATACTCGACGCGCTGGAGCGTGAAGAGCAGCCGCTGCTCGATGAGCTGAGCGCCGTGCGGAGCGGCCGCCTCGATGCGCTCGCGCTCGCCACACGTTGGGCCCGGCTCGATGTTGATAGCCTGCTGGCCCGATGGATGAGATACGCGCGCGCACTGCAACAACCGGACCAGGCAGAGGTGGAACCGGGCCTGACAGCGCTGGTTGGCCCGAGCATGCAGCAATGGCAGGACTGCATGGACGAATTGCTCGAGGCGCGGGCGGCGATACGCTCAACCAGCAACCCCAACGCGCGATTGATGCTCGAGGGTTTACTGCTGCATTGGCGCGAAATGTTCACACCGTCCACGTGACAGGGGTCACGTTCTGGCCGTTTGACTTCGCCGACTGAGAACATGATCATCCGCTCGCAGCTCGGCCGATGTAGAGTGTTCGACACGCGACTACAAGACTAATCACGCCACTGAGGCGCAGTACCCATGGCAGCTCGACGCGGCACCCGAAACGGAATTCTGTCCCTGGCGATCAAGGACGCGGCGGTGCTTTACGCGGCGTACATGCCGTTCGTGCGTAATGGCGGCTTGTTCATACCTACCAAGAAAGAATACGACCTCGGCGACGAGGTGTTCATGCTGCTCAACCTCATGGACGAGGCTGAAAAGATCCCGGTCGCCGGCAAGGTGGTCTGGATGACCCCGAAAGGCGCTCAGGGAAACCGCGCCGCGGGCATTGGCGTCCAGTTCAACGATCAGGACGATGTCGCACGCAGTAAGATCGAGACCTATCTTGCGGGCATTCTGACCTCGGATCGCCACACCCACACGATGTAGGGTCGCTCGGCGGGTCGAAACATCTTCATCCGCGTTCAGCGGATCATGTGATCAGTTCCCTGCGCAGAAAATCGAGCATGGTCTGGTACCGGTGAATGGCCACATCGCGTTCCTGCAGCGCATGTTTTGCGCCAGGGTAGGTCATCATCTCGAAGCGTCGATGGCGATCCTGCAGCGCCTTGAACAGCCTCGTGCTGTTAGCGAACAGCACGTTGTCGTCAGCCATGCCGTGCATGACCAGCAAGGCGCCTTCGAAATCCTCGAGCTGATCCAAAACACTACTCGCCGCGTAGCCGTCAGGGTTGGCCTCGGGCAAGCCCAGGTAACGTTCGGTGTAGTGTGAATCGTAAAGCCGCCAGTCCGTTACCGGCGCCACCGATACGCCACAGCGAAAAGCTCCGGCGCCGCGGGCCAGACACAGCAAAGTCAGGTAGCCGCCGTAGCTATGACCAAACACGCCGATACGGCTGCCGTCGACCCAGTCCAGCGAATGCAGATATTCCACCCCCCGCAGCTGGTCCGTGACCTCCACTTCGCCCAACCGACCGTGTAGCGGGTCTTCGAAGGCTTTGGCCCGATTGCCGCCGCCGCGATTGTCCAGTTCGAAAACCGCGATGCCGGCCTGTGCGAACAACTGCAGGGTCAGCGGCGGCCATTCACTTCGGACGCGCTGTACCCCGGGCCCGCCATAGACGTTCACCAGAACCGGGTAGCGCCTGCTCGAATCGAATCCAACCGGCCGGGTCAATCGAAAATGCATCTGTTGACCGTCCTCGGCGTCCAAGGTGCCCAGTTCCGGTTCGACGTGCGCGTCGAGAAAGTCGTGGTAGGGGTGACCCTCAGCCAACGCGTTCGGCGCGAGTGCAACGCCGGTGTCGTCCTGGAATGAGCACAGCTCGAGGCCTGGCGGATGCGACAGGCTGGTGAACCGGTCCACCCAGTGGCGACCGCTGGAACTGACCACCACGTCGTGCCAGCCGGGCGCCCTGGACAGTTGCTCCATGTCGCCGCCGTCGTACCAGACCCGGAACAGATGCTGCTCAGTGGCCTGCGCACGCCAACCCAGCACCAGAGCAAAGGTCGTCTCGACGTGAACAACCGCGTTGACGCGTCCCTTTCCCCGGGTCAGCTGTACTGCTGTCCCGTTCTGGTAGAAATACAGGTGCTGGTAGCCATCGCGCTCAGACGTCCACAAAAATTCGTCGCTATCCGGCAGGAACTTGAGATTGTCGTGCAGGTTCACCCAGGTGGCCTGCTGCTCGACCAGCGGCGTGTCGAGGCACTCACCGGTGAACGCGTAGCGTTTCAACGCCAGCCGCGTCTGGTCACGCGACTGGGCTTGTACCCATATGCCGTTCGGACTGACATCGACGCGAGCCAGATAGTCATCAGGGGCCTCGGACCAGTCCAGTTCACGGTGCGCTCCGCTGTGGCAATCGAAGCACCAGAGCGTGACCCCGGCATTGCTCGCCCCGGCATAGGGATAGCGCTGCGCAATTGCCTGCAATCCGTCGCCGGTAAATTCGTAACGATACGTTTCCGCGACGCTACGCTCATCGACCTTGGTGTAGATCAGCCAACGATCATCGGGGGAGAACCAGTAACCTTCGAAGCGATGCATCTCCTCCTGTGCGATGAACTCGGCGAGTCCGTTGCTGATGCCGTCACCGGCATCATCGGTGACACGCTGTTCAGTGCCACCGTCAAAACGGCTCAGGTAGAGATCGCCCGCGCGTACAAAGGCGAAGCTTTCCCCCGAGCGACACAGACGAATGTCGGTTTGGCGCGTGCCCATGGGCGTCAGTCTGAGTAGCTCACCCGAAGCCGAATCGAGGCCCCAGGCGGCGCCGTCGGCGACGATCAACAAATGCCGCGAATCAGGCAACCAGGTGTAGCGGGTGACGCCGGCGCTGAATGCTCGCTTGCGCTCGCGTTCAGCACGTTCCGCATCGGTCATCTCCGTGACCGCTGCGCCCTCCAACGTGGTCGCATCCAACAGTAGGGTGATCCGCTGGTCGTCAACCGCGCATGCATACAGATTCAGCAGTTTCAGATCGTTCGGCGCGCTCGCGAGGTAACTCACGTGCTTGCCGTCCGGGGAAAACTGGACATCCTGGGGAACCTGGCCGTTCAGCGACGGCTCGCTGAACAGGCGCTCGAGAAACGAATCGGTCACCGCTGGGCTAGCAGGTCGGCCGCGTCAAATGCGTCGCGCGTCAGATTCTCGACCTGATGCTCACCGACGTGCACATTGTCTTCGATCCTGATCCCGCCATAGGGCATGAGCTCGTCAACCGCGCTCCAATTCACCAGGCTGGCCGCTTTGTTGGCAGAAGCCTCTGCGCGCAGCGACTCCAGCAGCATAGGGATGAAGTAGATCCCCGGTTCGATGGTGAACACCTGGCCGGACTCGATAGTTCGAGTCAACCGCAACGTAGGATAGTTGACTGGCGGCGGTCGGATACCGCCGTCGACCGACACCAGCTGCCCGCCGACGTCATGTACCTGCAAACCAAGCAGATGGCCGAGCCCGTGTGGGAAGAACGTTTCCGTCAAACCGGTGGCCAGCGCGGCCTCCGCGGATCCAGACACCAGGCCGGCCTCGACCAGAATCTCGGCCACCGCCCGATGCATGGCTTCGTGCAATGCGAGGTAGTCCTGGCCGACCGCAAGTCCGGCAATCAGCTCCTGCTGCGCCTGATCCAGGCGGGTGACCAGGCCCGCGAACAGCGTGCCCTCTTGTCTGGCATAGGTCCGGGTGATATCGCTTGCATAGCCCCGATGCCGGCCCCCGGCATCGATCAGAAAGCTCAAGACTTCGTTCGGCGTCGTTCGTTCCTGGTGCTGATAGTGCAGCACGCCCGCGTGCGCGTTCAGGGCGACGATGTTGCCGTACGGCAGGCCTGACTCGTTCTGCTGCGAGCCGAGCAGAAAAGCCTGATGGATCTCGAACTCGCTGGCGCCGCCGTCAAATGCCGCACGGGCGGCGATGTGCCCGCGGACGCCGATCTCGGTCGCCTGGCGCATGCAATCCAATTCGAACGCGGTCTTACGCGCACGACCGAAGTGCAGTTGGTTGAGCAGATGATTGGGATTTTTCTCCGCCACCGGGAGGTTGTCATCCGCGGGCTCCAGTTCGCCGACGAACGCCACCCGATTGATCCGCTCAACATCGGCAT
>PVMK01125676.1_pt1 | contig 15170 bp, 11 predicted proteins | sample 1853481 | NCBI WGS metagenome assembly PVMK01 (sample SAMN08533507, study PRJNA380276) | Marine sediment metagenome, whole genome shotgun sequencing project.
GCATTCAAATCAGCGCAATTTGCGATGCGTGGCGTATCGGAGACCACGATCATTCTCTACAAGGAGTCACCGGTAGGGGTAACCCTGGACGAGTTTGTGGTGCCTCATATTCAGACCTCAAACCTCGAAGTATTCGATATCGAGTCGATCGAGGTATTGCGTGGCCCACAGGGCACCCTGTTCGGTAAGAATACAACCGGTGGTGTCATTGTTGTACAAACCAAGCGCCCGGTGCTTGAAGAAAACAGCGCTGAAGTACAGTTGCAGTATGGCAGCTTTGACACCAGGAAGGCCAACATGGCGCTGAACTTCGCAGCCGGCGACACGGTGGCTTTCCGCTTCGCCGGGATGTACCTGAAATCGGATGGCTATTACAAAAACCGGGCGCCTTACGGACCGATCGGCGAAACCATAGCGCCCTTCAATACAATAAAGCATCTGGGTGCTACAGGGGCGGGAGACGGGAGCACCATCGGTGGTGACGATGTGTTCTCCGGCCGGGCCAAGCTGTTGTGGAGTCCCAACGACGACGTAAACCTTCTGTTCCAGTACGAGTATGTGCGCGACAAGGGTGATTCGCCGCCCATTGTGCAGGAGTCAACTGCGGGTTATGTGGTCCCCTTGTGGAGCTTCGTTCCCGCTCCCCCGGACGAAAACCCACTCAAAAACGCCGGCAGTACGCTGCGTGACGACGGGAAGTTTCTGGACATCCCTGGTGGCCATAAAGTCGATATCGATGGCTATTACCTGAACGGCGACTGGGCCATCAACGACAAATACACGCTCTATTTCAATGCCGGCAAGCGCAAACAGAAATCTGTACTGCCCAGTTCCTATGGTGGCCAGACGGGCCCGGTATCCATTTTTGACGCTTCCCGCGATGACAATCGCAAAACCACACAGGCTGAAGTCCGTCTCGGTACAAACCTCGATGGCCCCATCAATTTTGTGCTGGGTGGTTTTTACCAGAAGGACGACACCGAATTTTGCGTGCTGCAGTACGTGGGTTTCCTCGATGGATTTTTCTTTGAAGGTTCGCCCCCCGATTTCTTCAATGATAACCCCAGGATCCTTTGTAACACCCAGGACGCCAAGGCAAAAGCGGTATACATCGATGGAACCTGGCAAGTGAATGATAAATTCAATGTTACGGCGGGATTTCGCTACACCGACGAGAAAAAGGCCTGGGCCGGCCGGCCGATGCGTTTCGCCCTGGGTGGCGAGTCCCTCTTTGACGCACTCGACAAAGTCGTTGACGGGGCCGATTTCGAGAAATACCCGGAAGGCGTGGTTTACAACGATCACAAATGGACCGAGCCCACCTACCGCGTGATCCTGGGTTACGACTTCACAGACGAGTTGTTCGGTTTCTTCGGGTACTCACGCGGCTTCAAGAGTGGTGGCTACAACGACCAGCTGGGAACCGTACTGAATCCTATTACAGATCTGTCGGCACAACCCACCGAACCTGAAATCGCCGATTCCTGGGAGGGCGGAATCAAGTCCACATTCGCCGATGGTGCCGCCAACATAGCGATTAACGCCTATTGGGTCGAGTACACCGATGCGCAAAGAACCTTTAACGTGTCTTTCGAGGACGGAGGGCAGGAGACCCTGTTTTTCAACGCGGCTGAAATGACCGTCAAGGGTGTGGAACTCGAAGGCGCATGGGCAGCCACTGAGTCATTGTTGTTCAACTACAACGTGTCTTACATGGACGCCAAATTCGACAAGTTTGAAGCGGATACCAACTTTGACGGTGAGATTGATACCATTCTGACCGGGCAACCCGTTACCAGGGCACCCAAGTGGATGGGCAGCGTCGACGGGACTTACATGCATCCCGCCGGCAGTGCAGGCAACATGGAATACAAATTGCGTTATTCCTATGAAGGTAAATCTGTATCGAGTTATTCTGATGTTGACCCGGTTTTCCACACGTTCCTGGACTCGAGAGCCTTGTTGGATGCGAGCATCACGTTTTACGATGCACAGAACAGATTTTACTTCAGGTTGTTGGGCGCGAACCTGACGGACAAGAAGTACCGGACAGGAGCACTCTCAGTCGCAACTTTGTGGATAATGTCGGCCTACGGTTCGCCGAGGTATTTCGGGCTTGAATTTGGTGGAAAGCTTGGTTGGTAAGAGCAGCCCGATATGCAATGATCAAAGGCCGGCGAACAACGCCGGCCTTTTCATTTTGTTCTCCCGCTACGAAAAACTTCGCTGAACAAACCAGAATACCCCACAACCGCAAACAACGGCCGACAGTAGATCGGAGGCTGGAACTTTGAAGCGCCCCTGTCTTCGAATGAGCAGGCCCACGGTCAGCATCATGGCAACCAGGGTAAGTTGGCCCAGTTCAACGCCGATATTGAAACCGGCCAGTGACCATGGAAGAACGTCCGTACCTGCATTTGCTGCAAGGAAAGCGCCGGCAAAACCCAATCCGTGTACCAGGCCGAACAGTGTAGTGATCAATACGCGGAAGCCCCCTCGCCTGTTCAATTCGTGGGCCGCAAGCAGGTAACAAAACGAGAATAACGCCAGTCCGCTCAGGGTGGTCACTCCCAGGTTTCCACCAGCTAGGGAGGCCAGCGGCACCATCAGCAGAAGCAGGAGGGCACATGCAATGGCCAGTGGCAATGCTGAGTTCATCAAGCCGGCGGTTCGCTCAATAGCAACCAGCGCGATGGTCAGTCCAATAACGGCTTCAACTGCAGGAATATCGGCTTGCACCATACCCACAACGGCCAGTGTGAGCGAAATGCTGTGACCCAGCGTAAAACCCGTAATCGCCCAGACTATGTCAGAGGTTCTCCGGCAAATCAGGAGTAATGCGAGAAGAAATACGACGTGGTCCAGCCCACTGGTAATATGACGGAAACCAAGCATTACATAATCCACGAAGGGGCTATCGGTGGATTCTGTAACGTTTTTGTCGGCTGACATTGTCGCGAGCAGCCAGATCTGGTCTTCCCCTGTCATCAGCCGCTGACTCAGGCCCCGTGGCGATTCAAAACTGGCGAAGTGGTTGTGTTCGGCTGCGAGATCGAAAAATGCATGAATCCCCAATGCTGTCGGTGGTTTGGCGCAGTGCCAGATGGCCTCTATTTGCAGGAAACCCGCTTGCGCTGTGAGAGGTTTCAGGGCACCCAAAAGCTTGCAGCCGGGTTCTGGCGCACGAATCACGATGTGGCTGTCGAGGTAATTTGCCAGTACCCTTTGCAGGGCTTGGGTTTCCTGTGAATCTGCTATCCGGGTCACCTCACGGGCACTCACGGTGAAACGCAAACTCAGGGTTTGCTCAGCGTACTGCCAACGGCTGAATGATTCGCTGCGAGTATGGGCGCACAGAGTGCTCGAATGACTCAACCCTATGAACAGCAGCAGTCCGATAAGCGGGCGGTACATTCTATTGATGCTTTTCCGGCACCACGATGATTTCCGTACGCCCACGGAGCCAGGCCAGGTACTCGCGCAAGGCATCGCCGCCAGAGCGCCGCAAATATTCAGCTTCCACCATAGGCCGGACCTTCTCAAAGACGGGTAGAACAGCTTCCTGTCTGGCCAGCAGATAGAGGATATGAAAACTGCCTCCCGAACCAATGGGCCTGGAAAATTCGCCTGGCCTCAGTTCAGATGCCTGCTGCGCCAGCAAGGGACCGAGGTAATCAGTAATCTTGTTAAATGGCAGCATCTGGTCAGGAAGCAACGATTCTGGCTGCAGGCCGGTGGATTGCATCACGGCTGCAATTGGCATGTTCGTGCTTAGTTGTTCGTAAGCGGTTGCGGCTTTGTGTTCAGCCTCTGTATCGGATCCTGGTATACGCCACCAACGCAACCAGTAGCGGGCTGTAGGGGTGAAATACTCCGAATCGGTTTGGTAGAGCCGTCGCAAGGCCGCCTCGTCAGGCGTTGTTGCTTCCGCCTCTGCCACAATTTGCGCGATCACCGCGGCGGCTATGGTTTTGCGGATTTCCGGCGAGGTTACGGGCAGCCCGAGTTCGATACCGCGCATGATCAGCAGTTCTTCATCGATCAGGCGGTCAAGAGCAAACAGCCGGTCATCTGCGCTGAGCGGCGAGCGCTTATCAGCCGCAAGGTCATTTACAAGCTCAATGTATCGTTCCTCCAGAATAACCCGCTCACCCACCCGTGCGATGGCATTTGCAGGTAGTGAACTGGATGAGAGTGACCAACTGTCTATCAATCCCGAAGCAGCCAGAAGCAGTCCGGCTGTTGCTCCCAGAGTCAACAGGATAAGGCGCGTTCGGTCTGGTCGGGAAGTTTCTGACACGGCCTGCCAATGATATTCGTAATCGGGTGCTTAAGCATCCGGAGAGTTGCTGCGCCTGTAATCGACGAAGATGGGAGAAGACCAGGCGCGGTGTTGCGCCTCATCAATACAATTGTCATCTTCAGAAGTACGGTCATCGCCATAGCAAGGGTTGACACTGATGCACTGGCCTTGTTCATCAAGCTCACAGCGAAGGCCTCCGGCATTAATCGTACTCTGCGAAGCTTGCAGGGCACGAACGTAATAAACCGTGTCTCTGCCATTTGCCGCGAATTCAGGGTCAGTGAATTCGACTTCGCAACCGTTGCTGCTGCTGGTGTCACAATCGAATGACTTCCATGGATCTTCGATTAAGGGGTTTACTGGCTCGTTTGGATATTTCTGGGGACGAATGCGAATGACTTCTATACGGCTAATCGCCTGTCGTTGGTTTGAAGGGTTGTAACACTCACCGCGACACAGCAGGTCAAGACGTTCAGGAGACAAGGCGTTCAAGCTGTGTTCAGGACAGCCGGGTATCTGCTCAAACGCACCCAGGGCCCTGGCGCGAAACCGCGGAGACTCGCTCATCGCGGTTTCTGATCCCATGGGCAGTATTTCTTCCTTGGTTCCCGCTGCCGGCTTCAGCAGGTCGACCCAAAGCAACATGCGCTGGCCCGACGTTTCATATCCCTCTTTGCGCTTCAACGCCCCCCATATGGCATCTCGATTCCGTCCGCTGGCGTGTACGGCGGCCAGGCCACCGGTCACGAAGAAGCTGGCCTGTCGTTCCAATTCCAGGATATTGAAGACGTCGAGCTTGCTGACATCCACCGTGACGCTTTCCGGATCCGGCTGGCCCCGATCAGTGGAATACAGGTTTCGCGATCCCGCATCCCGGTAGCCCCACCAGTCCGTCGTGGGATGGCGAGCATACTGCTTGTAGCCGGTGCCGGGGCGGGCCGTATGATTGTCGCTGGAGGCAATAAAACCAAAGCGAAACTGTGCAGGTTTGCCGGGATTATCGAAATTGGTGATGGCGAGCCCATACTGGGCCGAACCCCTGGGCCGGTAGTTGAAGGCCGGCAAGAAGCAATCGCGGCACTGGCCCGCATCCAGCCAGTCTGTCAACTGCGTACCGGGCACGGTGTGCCAACCGACCTGGCCGTAGTCGACATACTGCCGGCGGGCTTCGCGGGCGCGTGAATCGCATTTCTGCGCCGACAGGCCGTCTGCAGCACAACGCTGCCGAATCAGTTCCCCGGCCTGCCAGCACGAGGGAAGATAGTCGGGTCTGGGCTGTGGGCAAATCTTTTGCAGGTCAGGGGTGAACTCTATGGCGCCCCAATCCCGATAAACTTCGGAGTTTCCATGGCCCGAGAAGACTTCAATCAGAGTTTGACGTTGAGGATCATTCATGCCGCCAATGAGTTGCTTGTCCAATGAAGTACCGGCAGGAGAGTACACCCCCCCCAGGCCGTGCCATGCGGGATAACAATCGAATCCAGGTCCCACTCGGAAAGCTTGCGGAACAGTTCGGTCGGGGTCGGGGCGATCTCCGCACAATCTGCCGGAAAATCGCGCACATGGCCTTGTTCCGGGCAAAGCGGCTGATCGGCAATCGCCTGGATCAAGTGATTGAAATCATAGTAACGCTGGCGATTGGGCAAATCCCGAAGCGGAGGAAAAAGCCTCAACTTCAGCGGAATGCTGGCGAAAGCAGCGCGAAACGGTGAACTGATAGGCCGGGCGGGAAGCCTTTCAGGACTGGTTTCCCTGAAAATCACATTTTTGTGGCCGTAGTGTGTAGCGGGCGAACTTCCGGCCTGGGTCCATTCGAACCCCATGAACGTAACCATGTCGGGATTCCCGCTGTCACCGGCCAATGCGTTACATTGCTGAACGCTCTCGATTGATGTTTTCCAGCGGGATGCCGTCAGACTTTCGGCGTGATCGGTGAGCGCCCAGAAATCCAGCGCCGAACAGGCGCGGGCAAAATCGCAGGCATCAGAAGGGGGATGTGCCCCATCACCCTGTACCATCGGTAACGACATTCTGAAGGCGTCAGATGAAAAAGTGGTGTGTACATGCAGATCACCGAACAATATCTGCTTGGGACTGGCAATGCCCATTTTTTTCGCAGCATCAATTTGAACCCTGTCCTGTTGGGTGCGGATTTCGGTAACCAGGGGTCGCGCCTCGATCTGGCCACTGTTTTCCAGCTCGCCATACCAGTCAAAAGCGATACCTGCGATGTAGAGCACGGCCACTAACAGCAACAGGATGGCCGCAAGAATAAATGCAGATTTTCTCAACGCGAGTTTGCCTCAGCGGCAATTTTTCGCAGGCCATGAGAGACGTAATGCATCACTCCGATTATTTCTCACCGTTCAGATAGCGGTTCAACTCCGCATGGAAATGTCGCAGACGTTGTTCCTGCTCACTCCATATTGCGCCGTTAAAACCCTTGGAACGGATGCCTCTTTGAACGACTGGCAGTAATTCGGAATCCTGGTCCAGGACTTCGCCGAGATTCGCCGGCTCACCGATGCCGGTGTACTCGGTATCCGGCCTGATTTCACCCGTGGTATCCGTGCCTTCGGGCAGGCCCATCCAGCCCGGCACCGAATAATCCGGATCATCAACTGGGTGAACCAGGGTCATGGTATCGTAATAAAACTTCTCCGGGTCTGTTGGGTGGGGCATGAATCGCATCAGGAACGCGCCTTCGGGATGCAGGCCGATCTGGACGTTGGGAAAGATGCCGGTGGCCCAGCTATCCGTCAGCTGTCCGTCGGTGAATCGCTCATAATCGAGATTCAGCCGGTCTGAACGTTTCCGTTTGGCCTGCTGTATTGCCTCACGCACTTCCTTTGCGCTCCCGTTGAACCGAGCCGGGTCGATGCTTGCTTCCATCATCATGTATTCCAGGCTGGGATTCATCGAGTCCTGGTCGGCTTGCCGCTTGGTCTTTATTGCGATGGGCACCAGCATGCGGCTGCCCCCATGTGGATAGAGATCAAGCTGTACTCCCATGTCATCCATCACATCCTGGGTTTGCGGGTGCACCGAGTGCAAGTGGTAGGTTTCATAGAACGCATCAATACCGGTTTTCCAGTTGGCCGCCCACTCGCTAACCGTGTGCCTGACGCAGTGCATTTTGTCCAGTCGGTAGACTTCCAGGTAACCTTCGGGCAATCCGAACTGCTCATCCAGCGGTGGTGGGTTTTCATCCATGTTGATAAAGATGAGTCCCGCGTAGCTTTCGCAATGCAAATCCTTCATTCTCGGATTCCGGCACAGCAGCCGCGGATTCAGCGTTTCCTTGTCCGTGATATGCGTACAGGCTCCGTCCAGGCCATATTGCCAGGAGTGAAATGAGCAGGTAAATTGCACCAGGCTGCCCCGGTCATTGTGAACCAGCTGGTTGCCGCGGTGTGCGCAGACGTTGTACAAAGCCTTCACCGAACCGTCCTCCTGCCGGACGATGATGATGCTCTCGCGGCCGGGGCGAAAAACCGAGTAATCTCCCGGCTCCGGGATGTCGGTTTCAATGCCGGCTATCAGCCAGGTCCGGGTCCACAATTTCTCCCATTCCTGTGCCATGAATTCCGGGCTGTAGTAACGGGACGGATCGAGCACATCCAATCCGTTGTCAATGAACGGTTGCTTGGCCTCGAGATCGTCCCTTTCGGCTTCCGGATTGATCTGCCAACTTTCAACGACATTTGTACTCATCGCAAATTGCCTCCTTGTCCGTAGTACTTCTGCAAAGTGATCTTACCCGCTATTGCGTGCCAAACTCGCAATAGTCTTCTTTTTCCACCAGGCCAAAAGTGAACGACAGCTTGACGAGTCCCACGATAATGGCAAGGCACAAGCCCAGTTCCAGAATTTCCTCGTCACTGAAATGCCGCTTAAGCCTGGCATGAAGTTCAGGGGTCAGTTTGCCATGGGCATTGTTCAATGCCAGTTCATCTGCGAGTTCCATCACTGCTTGCTCATCTTCAGTGAAGCTGGAATAGTCTTGCCGCCACATCGCATCGATTTGCTCTTGCGAATAGCCCAGGTCTGAGACGCCGGTCAGGTTTTGCAGGTTGCAGGTGCGGCAACCATGATTCATGCTCAGGCGCAGCCGTGACAATTGTTTGTGTTTCTCGCCCACCCGTCCATCGAAAAAGATATTCTGGTAGAACTGCACCATCGCAAAATCCAGCAATTCCGGGGCCTTGGCGAATACGTCGACAAAGGTGGGCGTTCCGGTCAGATCATTCAGGGCATCCCAGGCTAAACGTGCACCTTCGGGTAGTTCATCGCGGGGAACGCGTGTGAGTAATGTTTCGCTCATGGTTACAACCTCATTTTTTAAGAATAAATGGTCCAACAGCACCGAAAATATCGGGCAAAGCCTTTGCTTCCGCTCTGGTTCCAGCAATTGGGGATCGATGTAGCGCTCCCCGGAGATCGGCGGCATACCGCCTCAAAGCATTGCTATTAAAGGAATTTGATTATAGGCTTTAACGCAGAAAAATAAAACAATCATGATTGTTTATTTCATAAGAGGATGGAGGCAGTTTAAGCATATTGGAATTGATTGATTTTCTAAATTCAGATTAGAGGGGCAAATTCCCGTGTTTCCTTTCCGGACGCGTCACCGCCTTCTTTTCCACAATACTCAACGTGTCAATCAATACAGACCGCGTATCTTTCGGATTGATGATGTCATCAACCATCAGAAGAGAGGCCGGGCATTTTGGAGAATCAAAGTATCTCTTGGAAAACCGTTCAATGTCCGCCTGATCGATATCTTCCTTCCCCTTGTCATATACGGCTTCCAGTGACTCATCAAAATCGGCAAAACGAATGTCCGCCGTCGGCCATGCCATAACCGCATCAGCACCCATCAATCGAGTGCCCATTGCCATCTGTCCATTGTTAAAGCACCTGCCGACATGAAGGACAATCTTGGGAACCGTGGCTTCACATACGGCATAAGAGGCCATCGCTGCATGTCGCTCAAGGCTCTCGTGGTCCTGCCCAGTTCTGAGACAAAACCTGGTGTATCTACCAGAAATACCAGCGGGATATTGAACGCATCGCAATAACGGACGAATCGCGCTTCCTTCTCGCTTGCCCGGTAATCCAATGCACCGTCCAACACCGCGGGGTTATTTGCCACGATCCCGGTGGATCGTCCTCCCAACCTCGCAAATCCCACAATCATATTCCCGGCATATTCGCCTTTTAATTCGAGAAACTTTCCACCGTCAACGATTCTCATTATGACTTCGTGCATGTCATAGGGGTTATCGCTCTCGCAGGAAATCAAGTCGATAAGGCCCTCATCCGTGCGGCGGGGATCGTCCCCCGTGTCAAGCATTGGCGGTTGTTCTCGACAATTGGAGGGAAGATAACTGAGCAGTTCCCGCGCTCTCAGCAACACGGCCTCTTCAGATTCACCTAAATAGTCACAGGAACCTGTCACCTCGGCATGGAGTTTGGCAGCGCCTATCTCATCGCGAGTCACATCCTGAGAAGTGACCGATTTCAAGAGTTCGGGGGACGCGAGCGACATATGACAATTGGGATTATCCACCATGAAGAAGGCATCGGCCAAAAAGGGAGAGTAGGCTGTGCCAGCATATGAGGCACCAAGCACAAGGCTGATGCTGGGTACAACTCCCGAAGTTACGGAAGAAGAATACCAGAGATCTGCATTCCTGCTCACCCCTGACCCGGCATTGATGCCAAACGCGTCTTGAATACGAACACCACCGGAATCCACCAGGCCTATGTAAGGAATACCAAGCCTTACGGCCGTATCCATCACCTTACAGGTTTTCCAATACTGAACAGATGCCTGGGTTCCCCCAAGGACTGAAAAATCATGGGCATATATGCAAACAGGACGTCCGTCCACCCGGCCGTACCCAGTTACCATGGCATCCCCTGGATTGTCCCTGAGATCAATATCAAATCCCGTTCGCGTGGGCTGTGCCCACAGGTTGAATTCTCTGAAACTTCCCGGATCAACCAAGCGCTCAATACGTTCTCTGGCGGTGAGCTTTCCCCTTGCGTGAAGCTTGTCAATCGCCTTCTGCCCCCCTCCAAGTTCGTATTTCTTTCTCAGCTTCTCCAGTTCTTCTGTCTTTTGGCGCGCACTTATCATATTTCCTTTCACCTGTGGCCAAAGCCTTATGCAACCTTCATCAGTCCTACGTTACGGGTCTTATAACGGCATGTTGTCATGTTTCCTGAAGCTGATTTCAGCCTTCTTGCCTTCGAGTAGCTTCAGAGTTTTGATAATCTTCGATCGGGTCTCTTTCGGGTGTATATAATCCTGGCCCGACCAGCCTTCCCACTCGTTTTCCACTGCTCCCAACTCTTTGAACTGGGCAACCCTGTCTTTGTATTCTTTACCGGGATCAGCCGCTTCGGCAATCTCTTTTCGATAGATGATCGATACCGCGCCTTCAGCATGCATGAGCAGAACTTCGGCTGTGGGCCACAGGAGTCCAATGTCTCCCCCCAGGTTATTGCCTGGCATGGCCAGGTTCCCACCGCCATAGCACTTCCTTAAATAGACCTGCATCTGGGGGGTGGTGGCCATGCTGTTTGAAAAAACCACCTTGGCTCCATGCCTGATGATCGCCCTACGCTCCTGTTTAATGGCGGGGAGAAATGCAGGTGTGTCTGCCAAATAGACCAGAGGAATATTGAATGCGTCACAAAAGCGAACAAAACGGGCCATCTTGTCGGCAGAGTTAACATCAAGACATCCCCCCAAAACACTCGGATTATTGGCGATTAAACCAGCGGACTTTCCTCCAAACCGGGCAAAGCCCACAACCAAGTTGTCAGCCCAACCGCCTCTTGTCTCAAAAAACCGCCCATTATCCGCTATTGCGCAGATCACCTTCTGAATTTTATAAGGCTTCCTGATGTTTCCAGGTACAATGTCAAGCAGTTCAGGCACTTCCCGGTTGATGTCATCTCCATTGTCAATCGGTAGCGGTGTATCCCTGTTATTCGAAGGCAATAAGCCCAACAGTTCCCTGGCCTTTTGGATGCATTCTTCATCGTTTTGAGCAAGCACATCACAACATCCGGTCTTTTTGAAGTGCGTTGCAGCCGCTCCCATCTCTTCCAGGGTGGTCCCGTCTGGAGGCCTGGACACACACGCATAGCTGCCGTCACGAACCATGAAAACAAAATCACTTAGCTGTGCAGATATTGCTGCGGCCCCTTTGCAAGGTCCCATGATCAGTGATATCTGGGGAATAACTCCGGAGGCCGTGGCCTGCTCATACATTATTCTGTCGTAGGAATAATTGCTGGGGGTGCTAATCATGTCCTCAACCAAAATGCCCTCAGAGTCAATCATTCCAATGCATGGGATCCTCGCCTTCACCGCACGCTCGATCACTTCAACAATCTTGCGCGCATGGACAATCCCGACTCTACCGCCAAATACCAATGCATCCTGGGCCCACACACAGACAGGTCGACCATTCACATCACCGTATCCGACCACGACACCACCACCCCGTGTAGATTCTTTATCCTTCGGAAAACCTGTTTCTATCGGCTTTGCAAACAAGTCAATCTCATAAAATGTCCCCGGGTCGAACAATTTCTCAATTCTCTCTCTGGCGGTCAATTTGCCGGCACGATGGCGGGATTCAATTGCCTCAAGATTAGTCCCTGACAGCAAATCCGCCCTCAGTTCGTCAATTCTTCTTATCTTTTCATGCATGACCAAAATCACTTTTTCGTAAATCAACCTGCGATGGACGGCCACAGGCCACCACCGCCCGCGGCGATGGCTTTCTGCCCGAGCCGCTCGGACCACCAGAACTCACTTCCTGCATCGCAACGCCACTGCCAAAGGCGTCGAGTGAGATAGTGCAGGCTGTGCTCATCGGTGAAACCAATGGCGCCAAATACCTGGTGGGCGATTTCAGCTCCCCGCCCCGCGGCCTGACCTGTCCGGATTTTGGCGATCATGCCACCGTGCTCGGCGTTGTCGGCATCAATCTGGCGGCAAGCGTACTGGCCAGCAACCTGTGCGGCCGCGGCCTGTGACGCAAGTTCGGCGATAGCGTGCTGAATTGCCTGGAACTTGCCAATGGGGCGACCAAATTGCTCCCGGGTATTGGCATATTCGACGCACAGGGAAAGCAGTTCTTCGAGGGCACCTCCGATCTGAACAGAGCGCAGACTGGCGAGATAAGGGAGCAGACCAAGCCACCTATTGTCTTGGGTGCGTCAGCTATTGCCAACGGGATAACGCCGTCAAGGTTTAGCGCCCCGGTTGGCTCCCGTGCGAGAGTTTCCTGGGGCTCGACCTGGCATTGTTTCTGTGACAACAGGCACACGTACTTATTGTCACCCCGGTCGGCAATGGCAACAATGTTTTCACACAGAGGCGCCCAGGCAACGTCGCTGTCACTACCGTGGAGTTTATCGTTGGCATCTAGCTGATATAGGGCGGTGCTCACGGTCACAAGCCCCGTGGGCAGGGCCAGGCCACTAGCTGCAAGCACCCAGTTGGCCAACAGTGCTTCTGGAAGTGGTACCGGCGCCGCATGGCGACCACAACAGCGCAGTGTCGGCTCGACATCTTCCCAGTTAAGGCCCGAGCCACCGTTTTCTTCGTCCACCAGAGCCAGTAAAAATCCCAGTTCGTCCAACGTTTGCCATAGCGTATCGGCTGCCCGACCATTTTCGACACTGATCAACAGCTCGCGGGAGACACAGTCGCTTAACAAACGATCCATCTGCTCGGCAAATAATTCTCCAATATTCATTTCAGTACTCATTATAAACCCAACCCCTTAGCGATAATGCCGCGCAGAATCTCCCTGGTACCACCCCGCAGAGAAAAACTCGGTACGGTCTGCGTCAGGTAAGCCTGCAGCTCACTGAAGCGGTCACCCCTGGTCATGACAGCCGGTGTATCAAAGAGCTCGCGCACCATGTTGGGTACTCGCTGCTCGTAACTGTTGCCAAGATCTTTCACCAGTGCGGCTTCCTGGGATGGCGTGCGGCCCTGCTCCAGCTGACCGAGGATAGACAGTGACATTTCACGCAGGATCACCAGTTCTGACAGGGATTGGCCAATCTGACGACAGGCCAAGCGGTCCTCACTGCCTTTCAGGGCATCAATGGACAGGGGCAGCAGAGGGAAGCAGCTCATAAAACGATCGGGCTGGCTGCGCTCAAAGGTCAGTTCAGAAGTGACTTGCTGCCAGCCATTGCCTTCGCTACCCACCAGCATGTTGTCCGGCACAAACACATCTTCGAAAAGAACTTCGTTGAAGTGGGCTTCACCGGTCAGATCTGCGATCGGTCTCACCTCGATGCCGGAACTGCGAATATCGATAAGAAATTGTGACAGGCCTGCGTGTTTTTCCTTGCTACGGTCACTGCGAAAAAGACCGATCATAAAATCGCTCAAGTGGGCGTAAGTAGTCCAGATCTTGCGACCATTGAGACGCCAGCCACCGTCGACTTTATCGGCGCGGGAGCGAATTGACGCCAAGTCGGACCCGGATCCCGGTTCACTGAGACCGATACAGAAAGCGGCATCACCGCGGACGATCATCGGCAAAATACGCTGACGTTGCTCTTCGGTACCGATTCGCAGCAGCAGCGGGCCACTTTGCCGGTCACCGATCCAGTGAGCACCCAAAGGTGCACCAGCTGCCAACATTTCTTCGACAACAACAAAGCGCTCCAGGGCAGATCGGTTGTGGCCGCCGTATTGCTCGGGCCAAGTCATACCGATCCAGCCGCGTTTGCCGACTTCGCGGCTAAATTCGGGATCGAAACACGTCCACGAATGGCCGAGTTCCCAGCCAGACCAGTCTCTGCTTGCTTCACGCAGAAAGCTGCGAACTTCCATGCGCAGGGGTTTTAATTCATCGGGGATCTGCAGAGGATTGAATTTAAAGGACGGTGCCATGTTGTAAACTCCAAGTGGTACCTTACATTGCGATGGTATAGCCACCGGTTACTATAACTGTGTGGTCCTCAAGTGACATTGGATTATTCATATCTCTAACTGGTCCCAAATAAATGTCAATATATCAGTATTAGCTATGAATTATTTGTCGCATCCAGAAGATCAATATTGCCAGTGCGTTGATCGGCCGGCACTTCAACCAGCGGGCTTGAATAATTCAGTTTGCCGTTGTCAGGTCCACTTCGATGATGCCGTCCACGATGCGCAGGGGGAATGAACGGATGGGCTGTTTGGCCGGTAAACCGGTGACGGACCCGTCACGGATGTCGAAAGTGGCGCCATGCAGGGGGCACATGATGCGGTAACCGCGCATTCGGCCCTCATCGAAAGCACTCAGGGCGTGGGAGCAGCGGTTTTCGATAGCGAAGTACTGGCCCCGAAAGTGGCAGATGACGATTCCGATGCCGTTTACATCGAAGGTGGAGAAGCTTTTTTCCTCGATATTCCTGGCTTCTGTAACGGCAGTGAAGAGCTGTTCAGACACAACGCAATCTGCAAAAAGAAACGCGGATTCTAGCAGCCTGCACGGTTTCTTTCGAGCAAGCCGGATGCTACTATAACTTGAAACTTATTCAAACATAGTTCCTCCGGAGGTTTGGCCATGATGACGTTTCCTAGCCCGCATGAAGGTCAAGGAAGGCAAAGAAGAAGATTTTGTGCGCCTTGCAAATGCGCTGACAGAAAAAGTACGCGCAAACGAGCCTGAAACGACGGCTTATGAATTCTTCAAGCTCCGGGATGAACCGCTTGGTTATGCAGTTTTTGAGCAATTCGCCAGTGAAGCAGCCGAAGAAGCCCACCGTAATACGCCTCATTTTCAGGAAATTGCGCCTGATCTCATCGAGTGTATTGATGGCACGTACG
>PVMK01182806.1_pt1 | contig 15169 bp, 19 predicted proteins | sample 1853481 | NCBI WGS metagenome assembly PVMK01 (sample SAMN08533507, study PRJNA380276) | Marine sediment metagenome, whole genome shotgun sequencing project.
ACCGGGTAGCGCATGTTGATATGAACCAGGTATATCTGAATTTAGTGGAAAATAGTCCGCTGTCTATAGATGGACTAGCAGTATCAGCTGGATTGGCCCCACCTACCGGCATTTTTTCGGAAGATGGAGTGCACCCGAATTCGAGAGGATACGCCATTACAGCTAACGCTTTTATTGACGCCATTAACGCCGAATTCACCGCCAACGTACCACTGGTAAATATCGGGCAGTTCCCAGGTACCGGCCTGCCACAGTAATTAATACTATTACAAGCATTTTTTAATAATACGGGTGCTACGCCGTTTTGGGTCTTTGATGATATCATAGAATTCCTTCATATAGGACAGGGGTCTCTTCTTTGATTTATCTGTCATCAGACTAAAATCACTTACAACAGCCATAACCTCGGATTCTTTTTCAATAAATAGATCAAAAGTTTTTTCCATTAGTTCATCGGGGAGACAGTAACCCATGTATGTACGTTCCCTGACTGATTCTATATCCACGTGGGAGCCTGGTATGGCATAGGGCGCATCAACCAAGCCGCAGTAGTCAAAATCATAAGTTACCGGAATGGGTCTTGGCCGGGTTACATCAGCGGTCTTTAGCAATTTCATATTGTGCAAACCGGGTACTGACCAATCGGTATTACCAATCATATATTGAAATATATATAATATGGCAGCATATTCGGAGTCTAGGGATTTTGCGCTAATCTTATCATTCTTGATAGGCATACACTCATGCCTTTCCGCCAAAGATTTTTGACTCTCCATAATAAACGTATAAGCATTTCCCGGTTTAACTTTTCCTCCGGTATCGTGGTAATTTACTTTGATCAAGCGCACCTTAAAACTGTAATCTGTAATGACGTTATACAATTTATAAGCCAGGTATTCGGTAAAAATAAAGCCTTGATATTGAGTCTGACCCCGGCAAGGAATTACCAATTTCATTTTTTTTAACCCATCAAGCAGTTCAAACACCTCCTCGGTCTTCTTTACATTCACCCACAAGGGTGGATTACTGCAATTATCTAAACGAAATACCCCTCTTGGCTTGATCCTAATCTCACGGGATATATTTATGGAATCCCACAAATTGTAAATCACCTGGGCTGTTTGATACTCATCTTTTTTTTTGTTTTTTGATAAAGCGCGCAGATCTGTAGAAACGGTAAACTCCAGCGGCTCTTCCGGTCCAAAGATCTGGAAGGTGTCCATCACCATTTTCAATAAAGGCTTGAACTGGGGGTTACTCTGAATTAAAGAGTCGAAGTCATACCTGTCAGACTGACTAAATACATATTCAGTTTGTACCATAACTCCTAGCAGAGCTAGGACCAATAATTTTTTAGATGCTCGCATTACCATATTAATATACGTTGAATATTCCCTAAGATCAAAATTCACAGCACATCATCTCTCAGCAATGGGAAAACCTTAGAAACTTTTTTCAATAAATAGTCCCCATAGGTACCTGAAAATATCTGCAAATCCGATTCATCCCACCGGTGAAACGATAACGCCCTGGTATGTCCTAAATGGGTAAGATCAATAGATTCCACAGGTGCATTAAAATCCAGGTCAAAGAAAAATGGGAAGGAAAGGCGGCCCTGGTCAGATTTATTCTGTACCCGATGCGGGGTTGACCGGTAGTATCCTCCGGTCATCAGGTCCAACATATCACCCAGGTTACAGATAAAGGTGTCTTCGATATACGGAGCATCGGTCCATTTTCCTTGTGTGTACACCTGTAAACCACCAACGATGTCTTGTTTTAATATAGTAAGCACTCCGTAGTCGGTATGTTCCCCTACTCCCCACCTCCTTTGTGCCAAATGTTCTGGAGTAGGCGCCGGATAGTGAAAGATCCTGAACAACGTCAGTGGATGATGCATATACCGGTTTTCAAAAAAAATGATGGGCAACTCCAGGCTAAGCGCTAATCCTTGCATGATTTGATGTCCAAGGCTGGTCAAGGCCCTCATGTATTGAAGTACTACCGTCTCAAATTCTGGGATATCTGGAAATAAATTGGGGCCATGAAGTGGTGTTCCCGCTTTGACCATAGGATGTTCATGCGATAATTGCTCGCCAAAATATAACCCTTCCTTAAGGTCAGGTTTACCGGAAGTCAGCTCACCGCCCAAAGGAAAATAGCCCCGCCAGGCCCTCCCACCCTTGTTCATGGCAATTTCATTCTTCGTAGTTTCGGGCAGGTCAAAGAATTTCCAACTGAGCTGTTCAAGCCTCTCCTGTATAGCAGCGTCCACGTCATGCCCTTTGATGTAAAAAAATCCGCTTTCCTTACAAGCCGTGGCTATTTCCCTGGCGACGGCTATTTTATTACCGTCTGGGTTTTTCATGGGCTCGATGTCAATAACGGGGAAATTCACAAAACAATGTATAATGAACAATTGACAATTAACAATGTACAATGGGAAAAGGGACGAGGATGTTATGGACGAGGCTGTTAGGGAAGAACGTGTTATCTTTAAAAACTTTTATTTGAATGTTATTAATTATGATAGTTTTTTATAGTGCCACCCTGAAAATACTCTTTCAATAATGATTAGGGGACTTTGGACGGTGCTGCTTGTAATCATTTTGTCGTTTGGCGTCAAAGCACAACCTCCTAAAAAGTTACAAATCGGAGTATCCACCGGCATTGCAGGTAGTTGGTGGATTTACACCCTGGGCACTGGTGCCGGCATTGACCGCACCGATTACAAACCAAAAATAACTTTTGAAGGAGAAGTACTATTCAAGTTCAAAAGATTCGGTTTTGGTGGCGGCCTAGGTTATAGTTTATTACTGGTCAACACAATGGATGCCTTCGAAGATACCCGGGCACAAAGGAAGAAATACCGCATTGCAGATAATTATGTGCAACTGCTACAATATCATTTACTAATGGAATACGCGCTGTTTTCAGGCCCAAAATACACCCTCAGCCCTCAAGTACGCATCGGCGGATTCAATATTGACACTACTCATCCGCAAAAAGAAAATTTTGACAACAAACTATTTATAGAGCTAGGCGCTGTAAATGAAATAAGCCTTTCTGAAAGATTGTGGTTTACCATTAGACCCTTTTACCAGGCAATGATGATCTCGGTAAATGAGGAACAACTGCCGGGGGAACAGCACCGGATTTTTAGCCTGGGCCTGTCCATTGGGGTGAGGTATGGAATTTAGGTTGTCTCTACCCTTTACGATTTTTTCTTTTTCTTCTTGGTCTCTTTCGCCTGTTTTTTTTCGGCCTTTTTTTCTGGGTTTCCAATTAACAGACCGGTAGCCCCAGTAGGTACTATATAAAGCATACCCTCCTTTGCGCTCTCCCACATAAAATTAAATGGCCCCCTATAAATATTTCTAAAGGACTGATATTCAGCAACATGATAATGTTTGGTGTCCGGCATATTGGATTTACGAATTGCTGAATTGGCTATAGAAGAAATTAAACTGCGCTTATTGTGTGCATATCCATAATCTTTCAATACCTCTAACTCCAAGCTGTCATAGTCCACCCTCAATATATTGGAAGCTTCCGTTCTTCCAGCATTCATCTGGAAGTCAATTCTATGAGCTATTCCAGAGGCAACTTCCATATCCGCCAGAGGAATGATGGTTGGGTTTAAATCAGCGAGGTTGAATCTGCCCACTGTAACGTTTAGATTAAACACTTCTTTTTCATAGGGCACTTCTAATGCTATGTCCATCCTCGCCCCCTGGTTCAAGTTGGTACTAAGACTCGCATTGAAAGTCTTATACTCTGCCTTAAACTCAGGAATGGTGGTTATATTCACAATACTTCCATTGAGATCAGCAAAGTGAATAGTTCCAGCTTCTGTCTTATTCTCACCAAGTTCCGTATAGTATATATCAGAGTTTTTAATAATAATACTATCCACTTTCAAAGGGATCGGCATACTTTCCACCATTCCCTCGAACATTGGCTTTTCAGTGTCTGGTGGTCTTGCTTTATTCTTATCTCTAAAGTCCTTTAATATTAATCCATCAATTAAAATCGATTTTGCCCGTATATCCATGTCGGTAGACAGGTTGCTTTGTGCATCCAGTTGACTTATCCTCAACTGTTTAATAGCAACTTCTATCAAGTCAAACTGTTTACCAACAATTTGGCTGACTTCCAGCCTGTCCTTGGTAAAAGCCATCGAGACATTGTTCATCTGAAATTCAGAATTTTCTTGGTGGTACTCTATAAACCCAATCCTCAACTCCGTATATTCATTTAATTGAACTACCACACTGTCCAATGAAGAATAAAACCCGGACATTTTGAATGGGATCATGTTTTGCACCTGTATTGAATCTGTTTCAATGTCATTGGCCTCCAGAATCAGGTTTTGAACTGATCCAATAAATGTGCTGTCCGCAGCATTTCTTACTTCAACCGATCCGTGCTCAAGTTTAAATGAATGAATTTCTCCTCTCGAAAGTATATCCCCAAATAAACCTTGTATGCCCTTTGTCGACTCCTTTTTCTTTTTCTGGTGTTGATTTTCCGGCTGCTGAACCATGAATATCTCAAATTCGGGTCGAATAAAAATTAGTTGCCTAATATTTACATTCTTGGAAAAGAAAAATTCTCTCCATTTAATTCCGTTGACCTCTATATGCTTTACTTTTCCATAAATGGTGGTAGAGGAATCACCTGCATGAAGTGGTGTGATTGCAGCAGATTCCAGGGTCACCCCTTTAAAAAAAGCGTGCAGGTCCAGATCATCATACGAAATATCATAAGCCCTTTCAGGATTCTTATTGATAATATCAAGAAAAACTACTTCGACCACCCATTCTGCTATTAGGAAAAAGCCCAGAAAAATAATGAGAATCGAAGCCAGTATGATCTTTACTATTTTCGACATGGAATTTAGCTTTTAGTTAATATTGTAAATTCATTGGCAAGAATGTTATTCAAGATAACATTTTTGAGGTAAAATAACAGGTAGCAGCTTATGGTTTGTAAATCCTTGATGCTTGGTTTGATGATGGGATTACCCTCGCTGGTGATGCCACAAGAAGCCCTAAGTGAATACTCCAAAGTGACCGTTATGATGGGCTCACGATTTGAGATCATCGCTGTATCTGCTGACAGCCTAGCCGCCAAAGAAGCAATTAGTAGAGGATTCAATGAAATAGACCTCATAGAACAACTAATTTCCTCATGGTTGCCCCGTTCTCAAACCAGTAAAATAAATGAAATGGCCGGTAAGTCTCCGGTGAAGGTAAGCAAGGAATTGTACGACCTGATTTACAGAAGTGTCAAAGTTTCAATGCTGACAAAAGGGGCTTTTGATATTTCTTTCGCGGGCTTGGAGTCGCTTTGGAAATTCGAGGGCCAGCAAGTCCAGTATTTTCCAGACTCAACACGGGTAGCTCAGGCAGCTCAATTCGCTGACTATAATAAAATACTTTTAAACAGTGACAAACGTACTGTGTTTCTGGCTGACCCAGGTATGAAAATCGGGTTTGGCTCGATCGGAAAAGGTTATGCTGCCAACCAGGCTATGTCAGTTATGAAGGCATTAGGGATTAATTCAGGCATGGTCAACGCAGGCGGGGATCTAATAACCTGGGGTACGAACATAGAAGGCAAACCATGGTCCATGGGTATTGCAGACCCGAACGCAAAAGACCACATGTTTGCCTGGTTGTCATTACAGGATATGGCACTGGTTACTTCAGGAGATTACCAAAAATACTTCGTCTACAATAATGAACGATATGGGCATATCCTGGATCCCAGGACAGGGTACCCAGCAAAAGGCCTTAAGAGCGTATCCATTCTATGTCCGGACGCAGAATTGGCCGACGCCCTGGCCACAGCAGTCTATGTGATGGGTGAACAGCAGGGTATGACACTTATAAATCAACTTAAAGGGATAGAATGTCTGATTATCACAGAAGATGACCGAGTGTTGCAATCAAAAAATCTTGCTTTAAAATACTATGCCATTCAAGATTAATCTATATTTTGTTAATAACTAAGTTGGTAAAGCAATGAATATATTTGGTAAGCTTTTCTTTGCTCTTTTTCTATTTGCTGTAATGCAAAATTGCATCTCTGTTGAGGCTTATCAAAAGATGTATATAAATGACCGCGACATGGTACTACAGGACCCTGGGATACAATCACTTGAAAGCGATTTCCAGAGCTATAGGGAGGGCGCATCGGGTGCGAATGGTGGTAAAACCGGTGGTGGATGCGGCTGCAATTGATTGTACTCTTTTGTCAGCTGTTATTAATCCCTGAAATCATGGGACAATCACTCGATACCCAAAGTGCCGATTCTGGTGCAAACAATCAGGACCCGGTATCTGAAATTGATAACACAGGCGTAAACGTAAATTTTCTATTTGGGTACTATCATCAGGATGGTGACCATTCCGCGGTTACCGGGGGTATTGGCACCGAAGAACTCACCGACCGTGATTTTAGATTTGTTATCAACATTCCTCTGGACAGCATTCGCTCGCTGAATATTGATGCCGGTATCAATTACTATTCATCTGCCTCTACAGATAACATCGATACCAAAGTAAGCTCCGCTTCCAGTGAAGACTTGCGCTCTCAATTTCATTTAACCTATACCCAGGTTCAGCCCAAAAGCCGTTCCTCCTATTCCTTAGGCTGGGGAGGCTCGGTAGAGTCAGATTATATTTCAACTTCCATTAGCGCCGCATGGAACAAGATTTCAAAGAATGGAAATGGTCAATTGAACATTGGGGCACGGGCCTTTTTTGATAACTTAGTGTTAATCATACCAGAGGAACTCCGAAACCCTGAAACGGAATTACCGCAAACGGATAAACGAAGATCATATAGTCTTGCCATTTCCTACCAACAGGTGATCAATACCCGGTTACAGGCAAGTATAGCTGGAGAATTCATCTACCAAAATGGCCTGCTATCCACTCCATTCCATCGGGTCTACTTTGTGGAACAGGATACCGCCAGGATTGAAAAGTTACCTTCAGACCGATTCAAAATTCCCCTGTCTTTACGTCTGAATTATTTTATGTCAGACTTTCTGGTGTTACGCTCCTTCTTCCGTTACTATCATGATAATTTTGGAATCGAGGCCATCACTGCAAGTTTGGAGCCCCGATTCAAAACCAGCCCGTTTTTTACTTTTTATCCCTTTTACCGCTATCATTTCCAGACAGCTGCGGATTACTTCGCCCCATACAAACAACATCGCCTATCAGCAAATTATTATACCTCGGATTATGATTTGTCTCGGTTTGACAGCCATACATTTGGCCTGGGCCTGCATTGGTCTCCCTTGTATGGCATCGGCCGGTTTCATTTGTTCAGCAAAAAAGGCACAACCATTTTTCGAAGCATCGACTTACGTTATACCCACTACCGCCGCAGCGATGGGCTGATTGCAAATCTGATTGGTTTGGATTTTGGATTTAGCAAGGTGGGAAATTGAGGTAAAGGTATAAAAAAACCACACGTTATAGCGTGGTCTTCTAGTAGCCCGTAGGGTATTAAGGCTTAAACACAATAATGTACGTACAAGTATGCTTAAAGGCAGTTTTAAGGAATGCTCAAACACAAGAAAACAATAAAAAACACCAATATACTTGACCTATAACTATACCTATCTTACCTTTAGGCATGGCAACAGTTAAAGTAATAGTCCGAAAAAGCAAGGCAAATTCACAAGGTTTATCGATAGTTTACATACAATATGGTCACGACCAGAGAACCACGTTGTTTTCTACTGGCGTTAAGGTAAAGCCCCCCCACTGGAATGACAAAAAGCAACTGGTTGACAGTGCCAGGGGTGAAAAGAAAATTGTTGCCAACATAGATTTGATCCGCTCCCTTGAAGGAGAGGATAATGTTACCAATGCGCTGATCGGGATTAAGGCTTCAGAAATACGCCAACTTTCGAAACGACTGTCCATAGAGCAGGTAACACCTACGGTATACGCTGTTAAACTTGCCTATTCCAGGCAACAAGAAGGTAAGGACATACTCAAAGGCAGTTTCTTTGATCTACTGGATGAATACATTGAAGATAACCGCCAAAGGTTAAAATATGGCACCCTGAAACAGGTGAAGGTGTTGAAAAATCATCTACTAAGCTTTGAGAGATACCGCAAAAAGAGAGTTGTCCTGGAAGCCATTAACCGTTCGTTCGTAACTAAGTTTGTTAACTACCTGGTGCAAGAAAAAGGAATGGTCAACGACACAACCAACAGCTATTTAAAACGCCTTAAAACCTATCTCAAGCACCTCCACGAGGAAGGGTATCTGGAAGATCGCAGCTTTGAAAGAGTAAAGCCATTAATTACCACTAGCGATGACAAAAAAGATATAGTTTATGTTACAAGTTCAGAGTTCGACACCATCCGGCAGTATGATCTTACAGACAAACCCAGGCTGGACCGGATACGGGATATTTTTGTTTTTGGCTGCACCACCGGGTTAAGGTTTGGAGATCTTATTAGCGTTGGTCCCAAACATATAATTGATGACTTCATTGAGATCACCACTCAAAAGACTGCTCAACGGTTATCGATACCAATAAACGAAATTGCCAGGGGTGTACTCAATAAATACAACAATCAAATACCGCAAATCACCAATCAAAAATTTAACCAATATTTAAAAGAACTGGCCAAGCTGCTAAACCTTGATTCCCGGATAAACAAAGTTTCCTATAAAGGGAACCAGCCAACAGAGAAATCCTTTGCCAAGCATGAATTAATAAGCAGCCACTCCATGCGGAGGACGTTTATTACGCTTGGTAAGAAATATGGAATGTCAACAGAAACGATTATGAAAATTGTGGGTCATTCCAGCTACGACATGACCAAGCGCTACCAGGAAATAGACCGAGAATCAATGGCGAAAGAAATGAAGGCTTGGGATTCACCGGTAATGAAAGTTGTGGAGTGATGGAGTTTAAACCAGACTATCGATTGCTACAAAGATATTCGATTGGGACCATACCGATCAACACAAAAATACACCCTGTCAAACTGAAAGAGCTAACTAAGTACTCCCAGGAAATCAAACAACTGTTAAAAGAGTATAAAATACCCCCAGACCATTTGGATAATTTCTGCCTTGTTTCGGAGCTTATAACAAGATTTCCTGAGAAATATTTAAATGAGGTACAGGCTGAGCAGATCAAGAGGTTCACCCAGGAGAAAGATCTATTAGAGGCCATTGAAAACGACAAACTTGTGTCGGTAAAGTTTGAATTTCTGCATGGGACTGTTCCCATAAATCAAAAATGGTTTGTAAGCAAGATTGAAGATTTTGTCTTGAAGGATTTTTCTGATCACGAAGAAGGCGCACTTAAGGGTTTTAGACTCAAAAAGAGGCGTAAAGCTCAAAGATCTTGGGATATGCGAACAGCAAAGTCTTTGCTTAAATTCCTTACTGAGGAAAAACTCATTTCCAAAAAAACAACAGCCTATGAGTTCATTCATAAATTTTGGGCAAAGCTGGGCCGGCCATGGAAATATCCTGAAGCAAGAAAGCCTGGAAAAGATAGCCCTGGACATAAGGAAGGCGAAGATATTCCCCTTGCAGAGGCACCTGAATATTTTAAAAAAGCCCTAAAGTAAAAAGGGGAAACTTTACCCCCTAAAATAGCACCTAAAGTTTCCTTTACGCCCATTTTCCCCATTTGTACCTTTAAAACATTATAAAACACTTAAAGGTATGAACGATTTAAAAAGGAAATTTCACAGTGATGAGGCATTACCGTTTTTATCACTATATCAAACGATAACGGCACTGGATTGCAGCCGGAGCTTCCTGTATAGTTTAATTGATAAGGGGCTATTAACGCCTAGGCACGTAGGCAAGAAACCATATTTCATGGCAAAGGACATAATGAATTTGCTTGAAGAAAGCCCAGCGTAAAAGAAATAACCCCCAGGGCTTAAACTGGGGGCTTCAAATTCTTAACAAAATGAACGATGGAAGTTACAAAAAATCGAAGATTAATCCAAAGCCGCGTAGGCAAAGATACGGTTACCGGACGGGCAATTAAATACTACCGATCATTAAGTCACCTGCTAACCTGGTGGCTACGGTTTCCACTTAATGAGCCGCAGCTGACGCGAGCCTATAACCTTCGCGACCATTGCGAGGAGACGCTGGACTATCTGGTTAGCCTGCAATCCGAAGAATTAATTTACGCCTGATGGGAACACTAAGCACCACTTCAGTCCTTGCACAAACTATCAACGATCTTCATGCAACAATTGAGGGCCAACTCAAGACATCATTACAGTTGGCTATCGAACTAGGGGGTCACCTTGCTGAAGCAAAGAACAGCCTGAAGCACGGCGAACTTTCCAAATGGATTGAAGACAATTTGACATTTAAAGTTAGGACCGCTCAGAGATATATGAGGCTTTTTGAGAATAAGGAAAAGTTCAATGAGATTAACGGGATAACCGAAGCATACAAGGTTTTAAATGCGTCACGGGTGACGTATTTGGAGCAGGGTACTTCTTTGTTTGATAGGGCGGTACAGCTGTTGACTAGTAACATAAGAGCGTTAAAGGAGGAAGAACCAATTAAGGCTGGTGATGAATGGAATTATCTTTTTGCTGAATGGGAGGAGAGATTAGACAGTGTAAACTCACCGGAAGATATTCAGGAGCTTTTTCATGAAATATCGGCCATTGAGCGATTAGCTGGGATAATTAATGTTCGATGTCAAAAGAACCTTATCAAAGCAACGGATGAGTTTGTGTGTTTATCAGATAAGTTAGCCGAACGAATCCAGCAGCGCAAACTTGAAATGCCACCCAAAGTATTTCTTCAGTATCAAGAAGCCTTAGTTGAGCAGGGTTTGAATAAGGGGTTTGATGCTTTGAAGAAAATTGAAGAATTAGGGCTTCGAACAGAGAAGCATGACGTCTTGTATGAGTTAATGGAAAACCACGGTGTGTGATGGAAACGATGACTAATAGCAACGGCACTTCTTTACTGGCAATCGCTGAACAGTACCACTCTTACGGGCTGAATGTTAAGGCTGGAATTCTTGAAAACGGCATTAAAAAGCCTCGTGGTACCTGGGCAAAATGGCAGACCAACAGAATGCCCATAGAGTATGTTCGTACCGATTTTTACAGCCATAAAAGCGGATATATGGGATTTATCACCGGTAAGGGTTCTGGAGGTGTGGAGGTGATGGATGTTGATTGCAAGCACGATAAGACCGGCACTTTGTGGAATGACCTGGAAAACGTCTTAAAAGATGCTTTTCCGGATCTGTTGGGTAAGCTGGTAATTGAAACTACACCAAGCGGGGGCTACCATGTGTTTTTTAGATGCCCGGAAGCAACCGAATATAAGGACCAGGACCTGGCAAATAATGAAGATGGAACTACTCTAATCGAGCAGACGAAATTTATAATGACTGCCCCCTCTCCTGGGTACCAACTAATACAAAACGACTTTAGTAAAATCCCGGATATATCGGTTAGTGACCGTGACAAGCTGATTCAAATTGCCAGGAGTTTTGACAAGACCCTTACTAAAAATGTAGAAAGGGTTTCGCCAAATGGCCCAAAGTTAAATACCACATCCTGGCAGCAGATAGCAGTATTTACTGACTACGACAAAAAGCACGATTATAAGAATACCCTGGATCTTCTTACCGATGCTGGGTACACCATTGTAGGCACACAGATAAGCCCGGAGGCCACCACCATAAAGCGACCAGGAGACACCACCGCGGAGCATTCAGGATACGTCTACCATGACTCGGGGAACCTTTACATGTTCAGCTCCTCCACGGGTGACTTTGAGGCGCAACGGAGCTATAAACCCAGTGAAGTATATGCCCAATTAAAACACGGGGGAGACCAGCAAGCGGCTTATGAGGATCTGAAGGAGCAAGGTTTTGGTAACTACTCCGGCACGGATAAAATTGCCTTTATTAAATCCTATATTCCACAACACCACAACATCAGGTTTAACGAATTGACCAATGACTACGAATTGGATGATCGACCCATTGACGACCGGGATTTGAACAGTATCTATCTGGCGATAGCCGAGGCATATAAGCAAGAGAACCCAAAGGCAAAAAGCTACCCCTCTAAAAACTTAGTACAGGATATTATAGAATCGGAGTTTACCGGATCTTACAATCCTTTGAAAGAGTTTCTGGAAGCCAACCAGGACCGCAATTGTGAAGGTACAATTTCCGAAATGGCAGCTACCATAGATTCTAAAACAGTATTCCCTGAAGATATTAAGATTAAGGGCTCTTACGTAGAGTACTTTTTAACAAAGTGGCTGGTAAATATGATAGCGACCGCATTGGACGGCACTGATAACCCTTTGCTCCTGGCATTGCTTGGTAAACAGGGTACTGGCAAGACCGAGTTTCTTCGCAGGCTACTACCCCAACCATTGAAACGGTATTTCGCAGAACATTCAATCCAGGACGACAAAGATTTTCTCATATCAATGAGCAAAAATATGCTGATTTCTGATGATGAGCTAAGCGGGAAATCAAAGGTTGAAACAAAAGCCCTCAACAAGATAATGAGTAAGCAGGATATTCATATCCGGGTGCCCTATGGACGCAAAGAAATGAAGCTAACCAGGCGCACCAGCCTTGCGGGTACGGGCAATTGCCTACAGGTATTATTTGATATTAACGGCAACCGCAGGATCATACCTGTTGAGGTGCTGTCCATTGGCTTTAACGCATATAATGCCATTGACAAAACTGACCTGATTGTTGAGGCGTGGAAGCTATATGTCCAGGGATACAATTACAGGTTGACGGGCTCCGACATTGAGGCACTTAATGAATCAACGGTTGAGTTTGAATATAATGAATTGGAAATTGAGGTGATCCAGGAATATTTGATGAAGGGAACCGAACAGCGACATGAATTAAAAACAAATTCGGGAATCAAGGCCCTGATTGAGGATAACACCAAACACCGGATATCTCCTGTGAAGTTAGGCAAGGCATTAACTCATTTGGGGTTTGAGAGAGCAAAAAGGAGAGTACATAAAAAATCAATGTGGGTGTACGCGATTCACCCCGACAGTAAGATAATTAGGCTAGATAATGAGCAAGAACAGTATGGAAAAACGTGGTAAGGTGGCTTTGCCGTGGCAAGATGATGGTGCCACGCAAACAACCCGATTAGAGCCAATGGAGGCCGATTTTTGGCAAACGTGGCAAGGTGGCAAGAAGAAACCGTAAAACAGATGAGAAACAATAGTATGTATTACACAGTAGTGGTTCCTTATAGAAGTAGCAAATGTTCTTACCACCTTACCACGCCCGGATTATACCAAGATAGAACGGGCAATACGGCATATAAACAACCATTAAATTGCAATATGGCGGTGGTAAGATGCCGTGGTAAGATGCCGTGGTAAGATGCCGTGGTAAGATGCCGTGGTAAGATGAAATATATTTAAGGAATTATGAAATTAAACAACTAAACAAACAAAATTATGACACCAGAGAAATATTATTTGATTAAAAGAAACGGCGACCTGGTAGGAGTCCCAGAAAGTCTAATGACAGAAGAAGACTTTCTAAACTATAAGGCTGACGAATTAAAAAGAGAGCGCAAGCGCAATTTAGCGCGTGCTAAAATATGTTCTGCACATTTCTTAAAGTATCTGAAAGAATTATGAATTGCACTAACCAAGATGCTAAACCATGACTAAAAAATCTATTGTACAAAACCAAGGTAGGAAACAGGCAAACAGAATGAGCGCCATAATAGCACACAAGCAAGAAATAAAAAATGTTACTAAGCATAATAGTGCGTTTAGAGGCAGTAGGGGTGGTATTTATCTCTGGAGGCTTGACCCTAGAGAACCGCGCTATTACATAAAATAGCCTCGGCAAATTTCAAGAGTGACTTGAAACTTATTTGAAAATAGAACGAAACCAATAAAAAATTATGAATTACGATTTGAATTTAAAAGGAGAAGCAAGGAAGGTGTTTACAGCTCTGGTCAAAACCTACGAAATAATCGACAAGACAAAACTCATGTTGGTCCGAACGGCTGCTACCTCTTGGGCCACTATTCTGAAATGTGAAGCCCAAATCGAAAAGGATGGAATAATTGTTTTAGACCGCTACGGGAACGAAAAAAGCCATCCAGCCAATGATTTGATTCGACAAAACAAAGACCAGTTGTTAAGGGCATTAAAGCAACTAGACGTTGTCGTGAAGCATGAGGAACCGGATTTTTTAAAAGGTTTTGGAGGCGGCATTCAATACTGATGACGAATAATAAGGATTTTAGAGCAGCTTGTGAAGAAATGGTAAGAACCATGGAAGATTTGCTCGCAGATTACGATTTGGAGTTTGCGGTGTTCATAGAGCAATTGCCAATCACTGAGAAGGATAAGACTTGGCTGGCAAAAATGTACGATGAAAAAGGCAAGCTGGAAAGGAATAACGGAAAGATGATTTGTGCATTAAAAATGCCACCACCTGACCAAAACAGTAAATGAAAAATCATGAAAACACAATCATTAAAAGATTTTCGATCTAGGGTTGAATTTCTAGCCCTTAACCGAACCCAGGGAGCTGTTTGACAGTCCTTAGAATTGATAACTTAAAAAGTGTGACCAATGGTCACGACCGAGCAGTTCCATAACTGTTTCTGATTGAATCCACTTTTCTTGATCGGCATTATCTTTTTTACGCAGAGTGACTATTTCACCCTGACTAGCAACTTCAGCGAACGGCTGCTTTCGGCCGAGGCCGTGTAAAAACTCGGCTTTAAAATGCTCTTAGTTCTCAGGTAAAATCAAAGGAATTTAATGCTGGCGGATCTTTCGGGCAATTGCCCCTATTTTATTAAGAAAAAATGATTCCACCATCAGGCTTGAATCACCCTGATAAGCCCCAATGTACCGTGGATACCAATCATTCTTTTCATATTGTAAGCCAGCACATGTAAACTCATCTCCGTGCTAACTTTTTCTATGGTTTTGGTTAAAAAATGTGTAGACCCCATCCACATTTTTAACGTTCCAAATGCGTGCTCTACCGTTTGGCGTCTTATTCGTGATGCCTGGGGATTATCCTCCAGCCTCTTCTGCATTTTATCCAGACTATCTTCCTGCTCCCATCTTCGAATACGACGATAATCACCG
>PVMK01189075.1_pt1 | contig 15168 bp, 14 predicted proteins | sample 1853481 | NCBI WGS metagenome assembly PVMK01 (sample SAMN08533507, study PRJNA380276) | Marine sediment metagenome, whole genome shotgun sequencing project.
GTACGGCCCTTCGATGGCCGGACCGTGGCCGGCACCAAAGCTGACGTGTCTTTCTTCAGGCATTGGGATATCCTCTTTCAAAAGCGCGAAAACCAATTATTAGAATCGCCCGAGCCACTTAAAATTATGATTGACCTCTATTTCTGGCCCACCCCGAACGGGTGGAAAATCGCCATCATGCTTGAAGAGTGCGGCCTGCCGTACAACGTAGTCAAGACAGACATCGGTCGTGGCGATCAGTTCAAACCCGAATTCATCGCCATCAGTCCGAATAACAAGATCCCGGCCATTGTCGATCATGATGGCCCGGACGGCCCGATCTCGATCTTCGAATCGGGCGCGATACTGGAATACCTGGCTGAGAAAACCGGGCGCTTCATGCCGCGGGATGTCAACGGCCGTTACGAAGTGATCCAGTGGGTGCACTGGCAGATGGCCAATCTCGGACCGATGGGCGGGCAATTCGGGTATTTCCGAAATTACGCGCAGGAAAAAATCGAACACGCGATCGATCGCTATGCGAAAGAATACGATCGCCTGTGCGGGGTCATGGATCGCAGGCTCGCCGATCGCGATTACCTTGCCGGAGACTATTCGATCGCGGACATCGCCTCGTTGCCGTGGGCCCGCGCCCATGACCGTCTAGGCCAGTCACTGGATGATTTTCCAAACCTTGCCGCCTGGCTGGAGCGCATGGCCGAGCGCGAAGCGGTGACAAAAGCTTACGAAATTGGTCTCGAGTGGTTCAGGAACGCGGGCAAACCGGATACGGAAAGCCGGAAGCATTTGTTCGGCCAGTCTTCCGACAGTGTGACCGACTCGATCAAGGAGGCCTCGGGCGACGGCTGATGCGCCGCCACCGGACGCGCAAGTGCGACCATCACCGGGCCTGAAGTAAAGCCGAATGTTCATCAATTTCTGGTATGCCGCGGAACAGAGCGAGAACGTCACGGACAAGCCGGTCGGCGTGCGCATGCTCGGCCAGGATTTCGTTTTATTTCGGGACACCAGTGGTCAGGTTCATTGCCTGAGCAACGTCTGCGCGCACCGTGGCGCCGCGCTGGCGGGTGGCAAGGTAAAAGGTGATTGCGTCGAGTGTCCCTACCACGGCTGGCAATTCGACGGTGGCGGACAGTGCACGACGATCCCCGCGGCCAGCGATGATGTAAAGATCCCGAAAAGAGCCCGCGTCGATTCCTATCCGACAACGGAGCGATACGGACTGATCTTCGCATTCCTCGGGGACTTGCCCGAGTCGGAGCGGCCGCCGATCATGGAATGCACGGAATACGGACAGGAGGGCTGGCGGGCCACGACGATCGTTTTCGACTGGGATTTCGACTACAAGCGTTCGATCGAAAACGCGCTGGACGCGGCTCACAACGAGTTCGTGCATACGACACATGTTGATAAGAAAGAAGGCGACCCGTTCCGGGTGCCGCCGCTCGATCTTATAGACCATGACTGGGGCACGAGTTTTCACATCGAAATGCCGGCGCCCGCGATGTTCGAAGAAAAAATGCGTGACACCGCTGACCGCGCGGAACCCAGTATTTTCCATATCTATGCCGGTTACCACGGCGTTTCCAGTTTCTGGACGTTCATCGAGCCAACGCCGAAATTCATCCGCAGGCAGCATTTCTACGAGACGCCGGTCGACGTGGGCAAGACACGGATTTTCACGGTCGATATGCGCAACAATATGCGCGACCCGAAGGACGACGAGCGCATGGTCTACATGGACACGCTCGTCATGAATGAGGACGCCAAGGTGCTGCTCGGAATCCGGCCGGTCTTGCAGCCGACAACGAATATCAAGGAAAACTTCGTCCAATCCGACAGCCACATGGCCCACTACCGTGAGAAGCTCAAGGAATGGGAGGCGGTGGGCTGGCGCATCGATCAGGACGAGGTCGACCGCAACAAAATGAAAGTGGCGTACGCGATTTCGAGTCCTGCACGCCGTACGTCGAAAAACTGGACACTGGATCCCGTGCCACTCGTTCCGGCGAAGACCGGGGTGGCGGCCTCGAATATCGCGAATCTCGATCGGAACGTCAGAGATCGAAAACAAAAATAATCAGGAGGAGAACTCGATGAGTGACTGGCGATACACCAAGATTACCCGGGAAACGGCCGAGAAATACGAGGCGCCGACCGGTGAGCTGACCTATTTTCTGTCGACAGCCAAGGAGACAGACGGCAAGGTCACCGTATTCGACGCGTATTTCCCGAAAGGCAGCGGCGTCCCGTGGCACCGGCACCTGATGGACGAGGAACTTTTTCTGGTGACCTCCGGAAAATATAAGATCGGCGTCGGAGACGAGGAATTCGAATTAGCGCCTGGGGAAATTGCCATCGCGGGCCTTCATGTGCCACGCATGTTCGAGGCGCTGACCGACGATGCGTGGATGATCGTGATCAACGCGCCGGCCGGGCCCGCCGAGGGTTTCCTACGTTACATGCAAACCCTGACCGAGCGGCCCGGAGAAGAAGTTTTCCAACGCTGTGAAAAGGAATTCGGCGTACTTTTTGGTCGCGGCGACGAAAAATGGTAGCGCAAAAATAACCTACCAGCCGATGACAGCGCGTCATGGTTGACCAGTTCGCCGCCGGCCTCCGGAGTCCGAGCGCCGCGATCCGCTCGATGACGTAGCCGGCGCTTTCCTCCGGGCTCAGGCTTTTGAACGAGGACGGCCAGCCCGAATCTCTTAGCATCTGAGTATCGACCTTGCCCGGTGAGATGAATGACACGATCACGCCGCGCTTACTGACCTCCCGCTGTAATATTGCCATCGAAATCAGGTTCGCCGCGCGACTCATGCGGTACCAGTAGTGGCCGGGCGGCGCGCGTTCGACGGTTCTGCGTGTCCCCATGCCGCCGCCGAGCCCGATGATTTTTTTCTGGCCGCTGGCTTCGACGTTGTCGAGCAACGCCTCGGTCACCCGCAGCGGTCCGAGCGCATTGACCTCGTAGACCTGCCAATGCGCCTCGTAATCCAGTTGGCCAAAGGTTTGCGCATCGAGCGCACCCCATATCCCGGCGTTGTTCAACAGCACATCGATCGGTTGATCCTGGAACCGGGCCGCGACCGCATCGATCGTCGACTGCAGGGTCACGTCGAGCCGGTCGATGATCACCTGCGAATTTCCGGCGGCGAGGGCCTGTAGTTCGTCGGCGGCTGCCGGGTTCCTGCAGGTCGCGATGACGTTCCAGCCCAGCGCCGCATACTGGCGAGCAAATTCGAGTCCCAAGCCACGGTTCGATCCGGTAATGAACACCGTCGGTACGTCGGCCTTGAATTCGGCCTCGGCCTGCGCAGCGCCAACGAAGATAAGAATACCGATAAGCGTCGTCAATATTGTTGTTCGCTTCATCGTCGTATACCGTCCTTTACCCGCTTATCTGAACTACGGCCACTATACACTCGAGAAGCTGAACCACGATGACAGCGGTGTCGAGCACATCTATCATAGGGCTGGTCCGGAGAGAACAAGGCAGGCGTCACGGCAACCTGGCCGGCATTTGCCGAAAGCATAATAGAGAGGCGTTGACATGATTCAACCATGGACCGCGACTTGCGTGCAGGTCATGAACCGGACTGTGAACCACGCATCGAATCGCGCGGAAGCGATGGAAATCGTGCATCGGAGTCTCGACCGATGGGAGATTCTCATCCTCGGTGGCATCGCGCCCGGGCAGGCCCGACCGAATAATCCGAATCAGCTCGTGCTGTTTCCCGAATTCGCGCTACAGGGCTTCCCGATCCTGGAGAGCGCCGACGAGTGGATCGAAAAAGCCTGTTTCGACATCCCGGGGCCGGAAACAGAAAGACTGCAGAAGATCGCGCAACAGCACCGCCTGTATATCGCAGCGAACTCCTACGAACGTCACGCGGACTGGCCGGGTATTTATTTCAACTGCTCTTATCTGATCAACCCGTCCGGCGACATCATTCTGAAATATCGACGCATCAATACACTCCACTCGGTGTCACCGCATGACGTCATGGACCGGTATCTCGACCTGTACGGCATCGAGGGCACGTTCCCGGTCGCGGACACAGAACTCGGCAAGATCGCGATGATGCCGTGTGCGGAAATAATGTATCCGGAGGCCGCGCGCGCGTTCATGATGCGCGGAGCCGAAGTCATTCTCCATCCGACCAGCGACAGCGGCGCGATGGATCTCTGGGCCTGGGAATCGGCGAAGCGCGTACGGGCCGCTGAGAACATGGTCTACCTCGTGTCATGTAACGCCGGCGGTTCGGTCGGTGGTGCCATACCGGACAGCTTCAACATGGGCCACTCGAAGATTTTCGATTTCAACGGCCGCCTGCTCGGCGAATCGGGCGGGCCCGGCGAGACCGTGTTGCCGTCGGCGACGATCGACATCGAAGCATTGCGGCGCGAGCGGACCGATTGCCTGACCTACAACCGGATCCTGAGCCAGCGGCACGATATCTACCGGGCAGTCTACGAGGCCGCACTGTTCATCGCGCCGAACGCCTATCTCGAAAACCGCATGCCGTCGCGCAAGGCTTCGGTCGATTTGTTAAAGGGGAGCCTCGAAAACGCCATCAAGCGCGGCAGCGTGACGCCGCCGTCATAATCGTCAAAAGAAAGTTTTCTTCGCAGGAGTTTGCTATGGACAATACGAAATCTGCCATCGAAAGCCTGATGGGCGAGCGCGGTCGGCTGCGCACCACCCACGAAATGCTCAAGGCAGCCCTGGAAATTGCGTCACGAGACGCATCGTTCGCGCCGTTTTATATCGCGGTCGGCCACTACATGGAGGCCAGCATGGGACGCCTCAATAGCCAGGACGTTAAAATGCTCGCGCGTCTCGGCGAAAAACTCGGCGTCGCCGATCCGGAGGAAGAGGAAGTCATCGCCGAAGTCCACCGGCGCCTCGACGGAAACCGAGAGCACCTGAAAAAGTTTCTCGACTGCACAGCGGCACTCGAAGCAAGCCCCCAAGATACGTCAGCCCTCTCTGCTTACGAAACGACCAGTGCGGCCTATATCGACTATGTCCACGACCGCATGGGGCACCACGCGCCAAGTACCGACCTCGCCCGCCGTCTGTTCGACGAATCCGACTGGATCGAGATTGCGGATATCGATGAAAACTACTTCACCCGAGAGCGCGAACTCTACGATGCGGTGTTTGACACGCGGCCTGACAGTGTACCGCTCGGACAGTCGGCGACCGAGTATGTCGAAGAATATCGCCGGGACAAGGGCTGAGAATTGGCATCGAATTTGGTGCATCGGAGTTGGTGTCAGACACCAATCCTAATCGGCTTCTGATTCCCTGACTTAGACTATATTGGTGTCTGACACCAAATCCGATGCCAATTCTTACCATTTTTCGGCTTCGGCCAGGGCGGTTCGGTAGGGTTTGAGACCCAGTGTGAGCAGCACCAAAGCTGGCGTGCCGACCAGGAGCGTCATCAGCGCCAATGACTCATTGACCCGTTCGGGTGCGCCGAAAAAGAAATCCGTCAGCAACGCCACGCTCGTTGCGCCGAGGCCGAGTCCACAAACATTCGTCAGCAGCAGAAATATCGCCGATACTTGCCCGCGCATCTCGTTCGGCGTGATCAATTGAAATGCCGCGACGTTCGTGCCCTGCGGAAACGTCAGAAAGAAAACCAGCACGGCGACCAGCAATAATGCAAGCTGCAGGTCATTAACCAGTGGCGCTGCGATCCCGCAGGGTATGACGATGAACAGCGAATGCACGGCCGTGCGCAGCGGTGCGTCAGTGTGGCCCCGGCCGGCGAGCCACGAGCACCACCCACTGCCGGCCAGGACGCCGGCGACACCGCTGATGGTCGCGATCGGCCCGAACAACTTCCCGACTTCCGCGGCATCGAGTTCATGCGTGCGCATGAAAAAAACCGCGATCCAGGCCAGGTATCCGAGTGTCAGCATCGCCATCAGCGACATCCCGGCCAGCAGCGTACCGTAGGTCGCCCAGCGGTCTCGAACAAACTCGACCACGGCGCGCAACGATAATCCGGTGTCTGGGTCGGCTGCTGACAGCAGATCCTTGCGCGCGGGCTCCCGGAGCGTCAGCAATGCCAGGAACGCGATCAGAATCCCCGGCAGGCCGGTGATCAGGAACACGAGTTGCCACGATCGGATTTCGCCGAGCACAGGCCATTCGACGGTGCCGACCGTTTCGGCGTATCCGGCGATCATGCCACCGACGATAAACGCGAGTCCGCTGCCGATCGGCGCACCGAGCATCATGACGGCATACGCCCGCGCAAATTTTCTGCGTGGAAAATAATCGCTGATCATCGAGAACGCGGCGGGCATCAGCGCCGCCTCGCCGACACCGAGGCCGACCCGGGCGAGAAACAGCTGTGCGTAACTCTGCGCCAGCCCGCAGGCGCTGGCCATGATGCTCCAGAATGTCGCCCCGATACCGATAATCCACCGGCGTGAGCGCCGGTCGGCCAGGCGGCCGATCGGCACGCCGAGCACGCTGTAAAACAGCGCGAAAGCCAGACCGGACAGCAAACTGACGCCGGTGTCGCTGACGCCGAGATCCTCTTTCAACGGCTCGATGACCAGCGAGATAATTGTGCGGTCCAGGAATGAAATGATATACAGCAGCGTCAGCACGAACACGACGTACCATGAATACGCGGGCGATGAAGGTGACGTCGATTGCATCAGCAGATTCGGTCCTTACGGCGGGGCGGACAGATCATAGCAGGCCGCCCTATGGGAAATTCTGCCGCGTACGCGGATAATGATTTTCTGTGCCTGTTGACGGGCGTCCGACCGGGAGAGACTTTCATATGAGCGAGACGAATTCGATTCGAAACCCGTGGACCGGACAAATTGATTTCGAGTTCGAAGAACCGACGAGTGAGTTCCTGACGGGCGAATGTGCGCGACTCAGACAGGGCCAGAAAATCTGGATGGGCCGAGACATCGATAGTCGTATTTCAACTTTGAAGGCTTTTTCCCAATCACTGCAAAAACACCAGCAGACAATTATCGATCGCCTGCAGGAAGACACCGGGCGTGTCAGGATCGCGGCCCTCGAATTCGACCTGACTATCGCGGCGCTCGAGCGCGCCTGCCGCCTTGGCCCGGACGTGTTGCAGGAATCGCGGCCGCTGGATACCGGATCAGACCGGATTTCGGCGCGCCAGCAGAAAGTGCCCTACGGCCTGATGCTGAACATCGCACCGTGGAATTTCCCGCTCCTGCTATCTCTGCTCGATGTGTTTCCGGCCCTTGTCGCCGGCAATGCAGCGATCATCAAACCGAGTGAGGTCACGCCGCGATGGGTCGATGCGGCGCAGGCTGCGCTGACCGAAGTGCCGGAAATGGCGGCCGTGCTCGGGATCGCGGTCGGCACGGGAGTCACGGGCGCAAGGCTGATCGATCTCGTGGATGTCCTGAGCTTTACCGGCAGCGTGGCGACGGGCCGCAAAGTTGCCGAAACGGCCGCGGCGAATTTTATCCCGGCTTACCTCGAGCTCGGCGGTAACGATCCCGCGATCGTGCTGAAGTCGGCCGACGTCGATTTCGCCGCCGAGAAAATCCTCTGGTCGTGCACGACCGCGAGCGGACAGGCTTGTCAGTCTCTCGAACGTGTCTATGTCGATGCGAAAATAGCGGATGCATTTATCGAGAAAATTTCGGCGCTCGCACGCGACGTCACGATCAATTACCCGAAGAAAGAAAACGGCTTCATCGGGCCATTAATTTTTGACAAACAGGCGGATCGCGTGGCCGACCAACTGGCCGACGCCGTCGCCAGGGGCGCGAAAATTCAGACCGGCGGAAAAATCATCGATCACGGCGGGAAATGGCTCGAGGCCACCGTGCTAACCGGCGTCAACCATCAAATGAAAGTCATGACCGAGGAGACTTTCGGCCCGGTCATTCCGATCCGGAGTTTCTCCAGCGAAGCCGAAGCGATTACACTGGCGAATGACACCGACTATGGCCTATCGGCATCCGTATTCGCCGGCACAACGGAAGAAGGCCGGCTGCTCGCGCGCAGGATCGAGGCCGGCGCCGTGTCAGTCAACGACGCGTCGTTGACCTCACGCGTCCACGGCATCGAACACGAGTCGTTTCGCCTGTCCGGATTGGGCCGGAGCCGGTTCGGCGCCGAAGGCATCGCACGCTATACGCGCACGAAGGCGATATTCGAAAACGAGCCTGATCGGTGATTCGCCCAATGGGGTCTGACCCCAATCCGCAACGAATCTGGTATATTGAACTCATTCGCGTTGTTCACTGGCTGTGTACCGTTTTGCTATTCAATAATCGGGTTTTGATGTTGACGGTCATGCTGCTCGGCCCGGCACACGCCTGGGCGGGCGCGGTCCTGTTTATCTATCCGACGCTGATCATGTTCGAGGGTAACGAACGCAGCGCGACCATCACGCTGACGAACCGTGGTGACGCGATTGGAACGTTCGAGACCAGCTGGTCGGAACTCACGATGTCGGATGAGGGTGGCCTGATAAAAGTTGACGGCGAAACGCCGTGGTCGATTCAGCCGTATGTTCGATATTCACCACGCCGGGTCACGCTCGAACCATCACAGTCTCAAGTCATCAAAATCGCACTGCGGCGTGATCGGGAAGCGCTCGAAGGCGAGTACTATTCACATTTCAAGGTCCTGACGCTCAACACTCAGGCCCTTGTCGACGAAACGAACGCAGAGATCCAACCTGAAGAGACCGAATCCGCGGTCACGATCACTGCGCGCGCCGCCGTCGCGATACCGATCATATGGCGAAACAGCCAATCTTCCCCCGGTGCGACGATAGAGTCCGTCAAATTCGACCCTGAGACAAATCAACTCACGGTCGACATTCGCCGGAGCGGCAAGCTCTCGGTGCGCGGCTATGTGCACGTTATCGGGAAAACGCCGGACGGCGAAGACGGCCCGCTGGCCGAGCCGGTACCGCTAATCATCTACCCGAGTATCGACAGCCGGGCGATGGCGATCACGTTGAGCGAAGATATTTCGGCCGCGGCGCTCGCGGACAACGCTAAGGTCATTTACGCAACCGACCTCGATGTGATCGACGAAAATACCACGCTCGCGTCCTACCCGATCGTGCCTTGAGCACGTGTGTGCCGAACCATCGCGTATACGCTCGGCGGGGAGCTGGAACTGAGCAGCAATGCTAGTTAAAAAAAGAAAAAAAAGGAAACAAAGGAAAAAAAATCAGCTCCTGAAAATTGTATTGTCCGGCGCGCTATTCGTCGCGTCCGACGACGCCTTCGCGGCCTTTATGATGACCGAGGTCGTTTCGCCGAGTTTCGGGACCTTCTTAGGCGGAGCCAGCAGCCGCCAGTTCACCCTCAATACGAACGGTACGATTACCGGTGCCGACGCCGGAGATTACATAATGGGCGCCGTCGGTGGGGCGCTGGAACTGGACAACAACGCAAAGAAAAAGGCAAAGAAAAAGGCAAAGGGAAAGAAGAAGACATCGGTTAATATCGTCGCGGAGAATATTTCGACATTGGGCGGGCTTAGCGTCGGTGCGGTCCTGTGCAAATTTGATAAGGATCCGCAGACCACCTGCAGTGGCCCGGGAATTAACGTCACTCTGAAAGGTAGGAAAAATAGCCTGTTGCTGGGCGTTGATGTCACGACCACACAGGTTCATGGCGGCGGTGACACGGCGAGTGTTTCATTTGATATCACCGTCACTTTTTTATAGCGTCGTTATTCGTAGAGGTAAATTTTTTCGAGTGCGACGAAACCTTCCCGCCCGTCTAACGTGAATGGCTGCGCGAGAATTTCCTCACCAGCCTTTGGCCTCACCCGGACTTCATAATCGCCGGCCGGGATCGCCGTAAAACTGTAGAAACCATCGAATTCGGAACGCGCGGCCGAAATCTCCCGGCCATCGGCATCATATAGCGTGACGATAACACCCTTGACGGGAGCCGCATCATCGACCGGGCCGTTATAGACGTATCCCTCTATGTCGCCGGTCATTACGACGGCAATATCGACGCTGACATCACTTCCGGCGTGCGTGTACAACTCATAAATCGCTGAGCGAGGCACGAGAAACGGATCATCGAATTTGAAATGACGCGTTTCTATTTTGACCGGACGGTAACGCGGCAATGCGTTCAGAGTGACGGTGCCCGGAGAATCCTGCAACATTTCCTCGTCCCTGTAGCGAGCCCAGGGAACAGCCGGTTCGCCCGGCTCACGAATACCGTTGTTGTTCTCGTCGACGAAAAGGCTCATTGCGGCCCGTCCCGTGTCGGCGAGCCCGCGCCGATCCGTCACAAATCCCCGCCGTCTCTTGTCATAGCCGAACGCAATGTTGAGCCCGACACCCACCTGGTAGGTATCATCGAAGTCGGAGTTGACGCTAAATGTCAGATTCAGATTCCGCACCCCGACCGACAACAGGTTGGTGACGAAAAACGATCCCCCGTTCGCCAGGTTCTGCGTAACGATAAGATTGTTGTTCAGACGCGCAGTGAGGTTCCAGTTCATCGTCGCAGAGATCTGCTGCAACGTCTGTAGACCCGACAATTGGTAATCAAGTTGGCCACGCAAGCTGATGCGCCGGACTCGCCCGGCGACCCTCAGTTGTCCGTTCGTCGTATTCGGCCCGTCGACGGCGATATGCTGAAGATCGTTGGTCAGGCTGACGGGACCGAGGCGTGCCCCGATCCGGTTGAACAGACGGACATCCGATGTGCCATCCGCCTTGTCCCGTTGCCGAAGTCGCACCGTGTAACTGTTCATTCCCTCACGACCAAATGGGCCGAAAAACGAAATCTCGTTGGCTGAATCGATATCCTCCCGATCTAACGTAGCGGGACTATCGAATTGATTCCGGGCCCGATGGGCAACACTGATGTTGTGGCCATTGTGGCCAGTCAGGTACTCGAGACTCCATGCCTGGCCCGCATCCAATTGCGTCGACGCCTCCCCGACAAAAACACCCGGCCCGAGCTTCATACGCCCAAACAGGCTGAAATAGTCGGAGTCGGTGAAATTTCCATCGCGATCGCGATTTCCGAGCCCCGCCCGCGTATAAGCGGCGCCTGCCTGAATATCATCCGTCCACGCCCGGGAGGCCCTGAAATCCGTGGCATAAGTTGCCGGCAGCGAGGCAGTGTCTTCCGGCGCACCGTCGATGGTGTACTTGTCAAAATCGACATGACTGACGCTGTAATCGTAATCACCTTCGGCCAGTTCAATGCCACCGCCCCAGAAGGTCTGCCGGTCTTCACGGATCTGTCCTTGCGGTCCGAACACCTTCGCGACAAATATGTTTTCTCCAAACGGTACGTTCTGATCAGGAAAAACGTAGCGACCATCCGCGCCGACCGTAGCGAACTCGATCAATGTGCCATTCTGATAAAGCTCGACCTGCCAGCCCGGTGGCGCATCGCCCACGATAGTCACCAGACTCAGGTTGCCCGCATTGCCTTCCGAAAACCGGCCGACCGTGAAACCCCGCCCGGTATTCGAGTTAATGACCAGGTTCGCTGTACTCTGGTAGATGTCCCCGAGCATGTATCGGTTGGCGCCGGCAAACAACGTGCTGTCCGGGGTCGCCGCTGCGCGTTCGATCGTGAGCCGGTGCGTCGATTCAGTATCCGTTTCGGCACCGTAATCGTTGCGGGTCAGCGTGCCGGTATACATGACCGAGTGTTTCAGAAGGTCCATGCCGACAACCATCGCACCGGTCGTTGCGTAGCCTGTCACGCCCTCATTTTTTTGCAGGAAATATTGGGTCGACAGGTTGAACAACGGCTGCGTCGCCCAATGATATTGATCGGGGACAATGATATCGGCATCGAGACTCTGGGCAGACCGGTGGCGGTACTTGGCCAGCGATCGCTGCTGCCATTCCTGAAATGGAAGCGGATCGTCTGAAACGACGGTGACCGTCTGCAGGCGCGGATCGACTTTTATTTCCAGGTCGAACCAGATCCCGATCATGTCAGTCGAGACAAAAAATCCATCAGAATTTTCGACCCATTGCAGAATATCTACGCGCGTGCCGTCCTGGCCCGTCACGTCGGCGATCTCTGATTCGATATTCCAGAAGAATTGAGCTTCTTCGGTGCGGAACCAGCCGGACCACGCCTGATCCTGATAGGCGATCTGAAATTCGACCGCTTCGAGAAACGCCGGAAAATCGATCAGATAGTGTTTGCCGGACTTATAGGCCGGTATGCTTTCTGCCAACAGGTAACCGTCGGCTTGCACATCGAGCAGGAAGAGATCGCCTTCATCGAAAGCCAGCGCACGGGTGGTGATCAGATTGGTCGCAATCAGAGTCGCGAAGACTCCTGCGATCAGCAGTATGCAAGCCCGTGTCCTTCCCCAAAATCGGTGCCCCATTTCCGGATCCTTGATAGATCAGCTCGTGTTTGCCTCACGTTGTGATTTTTTCGTTAACGGGATTCATTAGCGAGGATAAAGCCGGTATGCGGCGTGGATCCGAACACCGGCTTCAAGCACTCATTTATCTATCAGAACGATCTATAGATATATGATCGTTACGTCGAAACTACCGTTCTGAGTACCTGCTAAAGCGGCGCCATCACCCGTCAGGGTCGCGCCGACCAGCAAGTTCGCAGCTGTGGCCGACGTCTCTGGGTAACCACCGGCACAGAGCGTATCGACGCCACTGTTGTAGTTACACGTGAAGGCACTCAACGCATACCCGGTATTCGCCGAGATCCCCCCTATCGAGATGAAAATAGACAGCGCATTGGCGGCGGTCGTAGCCAGAATGGCCTGACTCAGAGTACCACCGACACTGTTACCAGCCGAGTCCGTGATACCACCGGCCGGTGTAATGACGACGGTATCACCGTTGGCCATACCCACGTCCAGCATGCCGAATCGCAGGGCACTGGTCTCAGTGATCGTGATCGGAGCAACGAACTCGACTTCGACATCGACTTGCTCAGGATTCGCCGCATTGGCACTGCTAAAAGACAGGAGGCCAGCAACGGCGCATCCCACGATGGCAAGAAATTTCTTGCTCTGTTTGAAGTTGAACATCATTGCTCCTTCCGAGTTAAATAAAACCAGACTTTTGGTGTGAGAAGCCTATATCGGAGGGTGCGATGAATTATGTGAACTGCCCCACAGAACACATATATGGGCAAATTTTCTACACGGTGTCAGACACCGATGAGGTTATTGGTAGGAGACGGTGATGTCTTCGGTGGCCGGGTCGACCAGGATCGAATATTCCCGCCCCGGGCTCGATTTGATCGCCATACCCTGGTCGGCGGTGCCGGACTCCTGGGAGTCGGGCACGGTGATCTCGACCGACTCGACGAAAGCCACCTGGACGGCCACCCGCTGAGTGGCGGCCATGCTGCCGTTGACGAAAAACACACTGGCGAGTGCCAAACCGATAGTCGGAACCACACGCCGGAATAGATGGCGATAATTGCCCACAAGTACCTCTTATTGTTTTTATGACTTGTGAATAAGGTGCTTATTATAAAGAATATACGTCTGTCGGTGTACTGTATCTTACCGTTTCGATTTACCAATAATCAGCGATCAGGGGTCCCCAATCTCGTCCCAGCTCATGTTCGACCTCAAATGGCGGCTTCGCCCTCTCGGGAAGGCGATACGGCGGCGGCCTGTTGTCTCGGCGCTCGTCATTTTCTCGATTCTGTTCGCCCTTTTTGTCCTGTATCTCAACTGGAGCATCACGAACAGATTCGAAGGCCGACGTTGGGATCTGCCGGCGCAGGTGTATGCCCGTCCACTCGAACTCTATGTCGGACTCGTGTTGGTACCGGACAAATTTGAGCGCGAGCTCAAGAGGCTGGGCTATCGCCCCGACGTCAATCAGCCACACCGGCCGGGATCATTCCGGCAGAACCGCGGAAAAACGGAGCTCGTTACGCGCAGCTTCCAGTTCTGGGATGAACTTCAGGGCTCGATGTTCCTGTCGATCGAATTCGACGACGACCGCATCAGCCGGCTGAGCACTGGAAATAAAGGCATCCTCAATGACATTCCAATCGTGCGTCTCGACCCCCTCCTCGTCGGCAGCATTTTCCCGGGCGACGGCGAAGACCGGTTGATCGTCACCCCGGACCAGGTCCCGGCACTGTTGACCGCGGCGCTCAAGATAGTCGAGGACCGCCGTTTCGACTGGCATTTTGGCGTTGATCCGATCGCCGTGCTGCGTGCATTTGTCGCCAATATTCGCGCGGGCGAAATCACCCAGGGCGGCAGCACGATGACGCAACAACTCGTAAAGAGTTATTTCCTCGACAATCGGCAGACACTGTGGCGAAAAATTCGTGAGGCGTTCATGGCGATTATTCTCGAAGCACATTTCGACAAGGAAGATCTGTTGAATGCCTACGTCAATGAAATTTACCTGGGCCAGGACGGCAACCGGGCCATTCATGGTTTCGGCCTGGCCAGTCAATTCTATTTCAGCAAGCCGTTGGACGAACTGAAGCTGCACGAAATCGCGCTGCTGGTTGCACTCGTGCGCGGCCCCGCCTATTACGACCCGCGACGCTATCCGGAGCGCGCGATCGAGCGCCGCGCGCTGGTTCTGAGATTGATGGCGGGTTTCGGTGTGCTGACTGACGAGGATGCTCAGGAAGCTTCCGCGCGTGAACTGGACATCTGGGACACGCGCGCGGCTGGCGCCAGTTCGTACCCGGCTTTCCTGCAGCTGGTCCGCCGTCAACTGACGGCACAATATCGCGAAGAGGATTTGACCAGTGAAGGACTCAGGGTTTTCACGGCACTCGATCCGCTGGTCCAGGCGAGCGTCGAGCGCAGACTCGCGGAAGGCCTGGACAGCCTCGAAATCCGCAACACACCGAGCGACCAACAAGCCGACGATCCACCGGCCCGGGCACCCCTGGCGGGGGCAGTTGTCGTCACGAGCACTCAATCCGGTGAGGTCCTCGCGATCGTTGGTGGCCGGCGAGCCGGTTACGACGGATTCAATCGTGCGCTCGATGCGCGTCGCACGATCGGATCGCTGATCAAACCCGTTGTCTACCTTGCGGTGCTCCAATCCGGTGATTACACGCTGGCGAGTTCCGTCGAGGATGACGAAATCATCGTACCGCTCGACACTGGCGACGTCTGGGCACCGAAAAATTTTAGTGGCGAGCCCCATGGCA
>PVMK01160830.1_pt1 | contig 15167 bp, 16 predicted proteins | sample 1853481 | NCBI WGS metagenome assembly PVMK01 (sample SAMN08533507, study PRJNA380276) | Marine sediment metagenome, whole genome shotgun sequencing project.
AAAATGGCGGGCACAACATATTGTGGTCCGCCTTTTGTTTTCATGCTTGAGGATAGCTCGATATATCCCAAGGTGAATCGTGTGTTTTATGGGTGATGTTGATTGACAAAAAATTCTGACTTTTCGAACATTGTGCGTGCTTGCCAATATCAAACATTTCAAGAGGTTACGATATAAAGCATATATCACAAAAAGTTTATGCTTTTAAAACCTTTCATTTTTAGCAAATACGGGAAATCCCAGGGTGCTTTTTTATCACATTCTTGAATTATCTTGACAGGCTAACGGGAAGTTATAATTTTCCATTAGCCTGTTGGTTTTTCTTTATTCTAATCACCTTGAGCAGACAAGCTGCTGTTCCATATGTCACGGTGCAACTTCCACTGACCACCCTCTTGCTTCCAGATGACCACGTACTTGCCCCTATCCATAACATTTCCGGCTTCCCCGCTGAGTGTGTATTTGCCAATATCAATGGCGGTATCTCCGTGCTCCTCGGCCTCAACAGTATCGAGCCTTGCAGTCTTAATTCCCATGTCCATAGCTCCTTGCCAAAACGCCTGGATAGCCGCCTTTCCGGTAACAAAATCGCTACCGGTTGGCAGAAGCTGCCCATTTTCTGTGTAAAGATCGCCCATACCAGCTGCATCCCCACGATTGAAGGTTGACATAAAATTCTCGTTAGCAGCTGCAATGGCTGCTTGAATCCCTGTTGATCTACCTTGGTTTGTCATTTTTTCTTACCTCCTTGTATATTAGAACTTAGGGGCTTCACCCCAATTGGAATGGCTAATATCCTTTTGAAAACCAATATTCCAGCGTTCCACCATTCCATTATTCCATTTTCGGCGAAAATTCGGAAGCCTCAAAAACCTCCATATTCTCAATAAGTTGTAGAAATTCCGAGACATTTAATTAGTTATACATAGGGAAATTAAGAAGGGAACATCGAAGACAAAATTTTTCCATAATTCAGTTCCCTCCCTGGATAAAGGAATCATGCCGTGCTGTCCATGTGGCATCTTTTAAACAGGTTGCTATACTTCATTCCCCAATGTAAAGATCGCTTTAGGATCAATAAATACACTCCAGGACTTGACAAATTCTTTGCCTTCATCGGTGCCAAGAAAACTCACCATCGCATCTAAGTCAGATACTTCTATCTTGGCAACATACATATAAAGTTATGGGGCAGATTGGATTTTGAAAGAAATCCAAATAGACTCCCAACAGAATATAAAACTCCTGTCAGGAGCGGGGTATGCACATTTTGAGGGGGTTCTCCATTGAATCATTATCCCATTATCAAATTAAGTTTTAAGGGAAACCAGTTCTATTTCAGAACAATAGGAAAATTAAGAATCGAAGAGCTACCAGCTTTATGAATTTCGGATCAGGATGAGACTCATCTCAGAATGAGGTTCTGAATGAGGCCAGCAGTTAGAAAGAGATGAGGTTCAACGTTCCGCTTCCAGCATCACAGGACGTTTGGTAAAAAATTTTTCTCTATACCTACACGAAGTCGTTGCCATTGTCAAGAATTTACAAAAAACACTACATTGTAGCAATTGAAAAAGTGGGAATATGGGCATGCTTGGGTGGTGCTAACTTGCCATACTCTGTAATCTGAAAGTTATCGAAATCGTTTGCGATATAATTCGCGTATCACACTGTTTTGAGGGCTGTCAACCGTTGAGATTTATAGCAGTTGCCGCTGGTTTTAACCGCGATCCAGTGTCCACAATTTTTGTGGTGCCGTTGATGCAACCGAATAGCCAGTCAGCAGCTGGAAACAGCATTTTTTGGCAAAGGGGGCTTTAGGGTCTTAAACCCTCTCATCACTTCCCTTCCAATACCTCGATCAACGGTATGCCTACTGAACCCGAAGGCGGTTTGATTTCAAGGTAGATTGCAATGGTTGCAGCGATATCATAGGGTGTAACAGGCCGCACAATTTGCTGGGCAGAAATACCATGACCGGCGAAGAAGAGAGGTACATAGGTGTCATACGTCCAGGGCGAGCAGTGGATAGCGGCAATCTTCGTGGTCGTTTCCATCTCGTAGTAGAAGTACCAGAACTGGTCCGCTATCACATGGACATGGCCGGATCGCTTGAGGTGAAAGTTATTGAGGATCTTCATGTTCACCGGTGTCGGGGCAAAGGATCCCTTTATCAGATCAGTTCTGGTCAAGGCGCCTATCATGCCGGGGATCTTGATGATTTCTTCTGCCACTGCCGCTTCAACCTCGGCAATGCTGTATTTGGTTTTCTTGATTTCCTCTTCATTCAGATAGACGTAAGGGTGTTCGTAAAGCCGAATCACATCTTCGGGCACTCCCAGCCGGGCTTTAAGGGCATTCTTTATAACGCATGGGAAAATCGCCGCGCATCTGGTCAATCGTGATCTGAAGTACGAGCTTGGGCTTTCCGTGAGCCGTTACCGCTTCTGCCCAAGCTGAAAACAGAAGCACCAAGAGCGGGATCATCACAACGGGGAATAATCTTGCTTTCATCAGTCCTCCTTTTAAATCCATAGAATAATTATTGCATGGTTAGCCCAATTGTTTGGATTTGCGGGCAATTTGGAATTATTGCCGGATAAAAAGATGTTGGATAATCTGGAGTTTTTCCTTCATAGCCGGAATAAGTACAAACATTATCAGTGTGGATCCAGTTAGGCCCCCGACAACCATTCTTGTCAGCGGGCTTGGGCAGTCGCATCCCTCACTGCCGAGTGCTTTAAGCGACCCCCAAAAGAGGATCAGAATGGTTCTTGCCTCCTTTTAGGACCGAGCTAACAATTGATGATGGTGGTGCAGATGACTATCGTCTGAATCTGCCTGCTATAAACGAGATAATTTTATAGAGAATAAAACTGTTCAATACCCCGCCTGCCACCAAAAACAACCCATTAAAAACCATGGAGTTAAACTGAAACGTATCCTGTAACCACGTCAATAGTATTGACCAGGGTAGAGTTGCCAGGACAAGGAAAATACCGGACATTGCTGTATCATCTGCCGTCATAAGCATGATGAGAAATGAAGCTGCAACAGACAGCAGGTACAAAGACGTAATAATAACAGCCACTGTGGATGTTTTGCCCGTGATATTATTGCTTTCGATATCATTCACCTCAAGGCCCTCTACGAGAACATCACCGGTTCCCCAGGTACTCGGCCCCGGTTTCCGCCAAACGCAAAGGTGACGATATATATAGCAATTATCTGATGGTCTCGGCTTCTCAATCCTCACTACTTAAGCAATACCCAACAAGTGCAATAGAAAAAACAGATAAAAGAGCAGTAGCAGACAGCCCTCCCAGAGGTTGAGTTTGCGGTCCACAATGATGATAACATAAAGAAAGGTGGCGGCAATGGAAAAAGGCAAGGCAAAAGAAATCACATCTTCAGGAATGTGAAGCGATCCGATCAGCCCGGGTATTCCCATCACTGCAAAGCTGTTGAAAATATTGCTGCCCATGACGTTACCAATGGCCATTTCAGGCTTTCCTTTGCGGGCGGCCGAAATGGTGACCAGGACCTCCGGCAGGGAAGTGCCCAGAGCCACCGCACTTAAAGCGATGACGTCTGCGCCGATATTGAATATCTTTGACAGGGCAATAACCGAATCGACAGTGTATTTGGCACCCAGAAAGATCAAAACCGAACTGGTCAGCATCATGGCCCATGCCTGCACGCCGGCCGGTTTCCGCGCCGTGTCTTCTCCTTTTTGTTTTTGCCCTATAAGTTTGTTGAGCACAAACAGGAACAGTCCCAGCAGACAGATAATCGCTTCCCCCCGGGAAAAATTACCGTCGTAAATCATAAAGGCAATCAACAGGGCTGCACCAAGAAAAATAGGCAGATCTATCTCTAACATGTCATAAGAAATTTGGAGCTTTTTTCCCACGACACCGGCAATGCCGAGAATAAGAAAAATGTTGGTCATGTTGGAACCGAGTACGTTTCCAACAACGATTTCACTGGTACCGCCGATTACGGCCAGTACAGACGACACCAGCTCAGGCAGAGATGTTCCCGCCCCGACGATCACGACCCCGATAATGAAATGGGGCATGCCGAAGGATTGCCCGATCTTTTCAGCCGCGTTGACAAAAAGATCGGATGCTTTTACAAGTACGGCCAGGCTGGCAACAAAAACGATAATCCAAATTAGCATATGCATTTAAAGGGAATCACTTGTTTTTTTATGGGTCTATTAATTTAGAAATTGAAACTGATGCAGATACACCTTACCATACTCTGCAATTCGATTATCATCGAAATCTCTGAATCCAATACAGCGAGGACTGCAGTTTTTCCCAAATCGCCCCATGCCATGCCCCCCCCCTGCATCATAGCTGATGGATCCTCAGTTTCAACTAAATTTATAAGTTACCGTAGATAGATGACCTTATCATCAAGTTTAATCAATGTCGCGGCAGAGCAATTTATCCGAGTTTGTGTCCTGAATAATGCTGATTCGTGCATAAGCCTACTGCCAGGACCTCCGTTGGGATGTATTGCTTGCTGTATCGCATCCCATAAATTATCTCGGCTAATCTTCGGTGCATGGCCTCACCGTCAATTTGAGACCGTTTATGGCCTCTATACAAATCGCCTCGCCCTGCTCGATAGAAGCCTGCTCTTCATATATACCGGCCTGCCAGCGTTCTCCCTGCACTTCAACATAGCCGTCAGGGCGTAGATGGGTCAAAGCGAAACCCTTGCGGCCGACCATCCGAAATCGGTCGGGGTACTGGTTCTGATCGTAAAACCGCCAGAGAAAGAAAAATAAAAAAATATCCTTTCCCACCCAGAAGCCGAGTAGCCCCCACATAAGATAAGCCGGAGCCTCCAACCACTGTCGAGCCAAGACGAGAATCAAAATAAAGGCTATCTGACCCGGCAATTGCAAAAGGAAATATTTAATTACAACCCGAAGCGGGGGTCGGTCAGGTTTTTTATTCAAATTGGCCTTCAACATGTTATACAAGCTCCGGCGGATCAATAACTACAGATATCGTTGATTGGTTGATTAGTTGACTGGTTAAGTGGTAGTAAATCAATGTCCTTGACATTTTGCCGCCATTTGCGGAAAGCCGCTATAAATGTACCGCTCCACAAAATAGAGGATTAAGATCAGATTAACTCGCTTAATACTGCCTCCGTAAACTCCTTGGTTGTCGCATTCCCACCTAGGTCGGGCGTAAATATATGTTTGGCAGTGACAGCTTCAATGGCCTTCATCAATGATTGTGCCGCTTTTATTTCTCCCAAAAACTGCAGCATCATCTGGGCCGACCAGAAGGCGCCGATGGGATTAGCAATTCCTTTGCCGGCGATATCCGGCGCCGACCCGTGGACGGGTTCAAACATAGAGGGGAACTCTTTTTCAGGATTGAGATTGGCAGATGCAGCGATCCCGATACTGCCGGCTATTGCAGGCCCGAGGTCGGAAAGGATATCGCCGAAAAGGTTGCTGCCGACAACCACGTCAAACCAGTCAGGATGTTGTACGAAATGCGCCGTCAGAATATCGATGTGAAACTGTGCGGTTTTCACATCCGGATATTGCTGCGAAATGGCCTTGAAACGTTCGTCCCAGAAAGGCATCGTGTGGATGATGCCGTTGGATTTAGTGGCGGACGTCAGGTGCTTTCGGGGGCGGTTTTGGGCCAGTTCAAAAGCATACCGCATAATACGATCCACCCCCTTGCGCGTAAAAACAGATTCCTGAACAACCATTTCCAGGTCTGTTCCTTCGTAAACCCGGCCGCCGATTTGCGAGTATTCACCTTCATTATTCTCACGTACTACGACAAAGTCGATGTCTTCCGGTTTTCGGTTGGCGAGGGGCGATTGGATACCGGGTAAAAGCCTTACCGGCCGGAGATTGACATATTGCTGCATTTGACGGCGAATTGGAATTAACAGGCCCCACAAGGACACATGATCCGGGACCTGGAAATCTCCCACGGCACCCAGAAAGATGGCATCACAGGCACATAATTTTTCGATGCCGTCTGCGGGCATCATACTCCCCGTTTTCAAATAATACTCGCAGGAGTAAGGAAATTCAGTATAAATTATTTCAAAACCGTGCTGTTTCGACAGCACCTTAATAATTTTGACTGCTTCGGCAACTACTTCCTTGCCGATGCCGTCTCCTGGAATTAGAGCAATATTGTAAGTCATATTGAAAGTCCTCTCTAGGTTGAGCGGTTCAGAAATAATTCATATTCGGCCGGGCAGCTACATCAGGGGCCTGCTCAAAAAATCGTTTAAGAATAGGAACAACTTCTTTCATATTCCCAGTCTTTAAAATTTTCGAATACAGGCTGTGCCCAAAGCGAAAGTTGGCAGAAAAATAGAATGTAAATCGTTTGAAGCGTCTGATCGCCGCGATCGGGTCAAAATGAATTTCAAGAAGCCGGACCAGTTGAATGGCGGCATCGGCAAACATCTCCGGGTCTGGTTGTAAGTTCTCTGTCAATTCGGCAAATATCCAGGGTCTGGCAACAGCCATTCGGCCGATAGCCACCCCGTCACAACCGGTTTCTATAATCATGCGCCGGCAGTCATCGCGGTCAAATACATCGCCATTGCCGAAAACCGGGATGTTGACGGCTTGCTTGACCCGGCCGATGTATGCCCATTTAGGGGGTCGGGAACGCCGATCCGGCGCCACCCTCGGGTGAAATATCAGGGCATCGGCGCCTGCATCCTCAAATCGTGTGGCCAGATGTACCGCAATTTCGGAATCGTCCTGCCAGCCGGTGCGAAACTTGACAGTCAGCGGAAATGAAACCGCCCTTCGCACTTCGGCCACAATTGCTGCGGCAAGGTCCGGATTTTTCAAGAGGGCCGCCCCGCAATGCCGGCGACAAATAGTACTGTTTGAACAACCAAAATTCATATCCACGCCGAATAAACCTTCGTTTTCAATTCTGCGGGCGGCATTCGCCATCTCCAAAGGATCGGCACCGAAAATCTGACACACCAGACGAGAGCGTTCTTCATCCCGCCACCTGAAACAAAGCGAAACAAAACGATTTTCATGGGGAACTGTCTTAGCACTGCACATCTCGGAGTACAGCAGGCCATAACCGCCGTATCGTGAAACCAACTCACGAAAGGCAATATTGCCGAGAAATGTCAACGGGGCCAGGATAAGTCTTTTTTCGATGGATTTATTTCCAATTTTTAGCGGTTGACGCAGGTATTCGGCAAGGTTATAGATCATGGTGAGAACTTAGCAAATTTAATCTATGATTGAAAGGTTAAGTCTGCCGGAGGAAGATATATTTTATCCGTCAGGGGTTCAATGGTTCAGGGTTCACCGTTCAGCGCCGCCGCTGGCCTGAAAAGCGGCCAGTTTGATCGATAAAGCAACTTCGGCCTTGCAGAGTCTCATACGAGGGTTGCCTTTCTTTATCTGGTGTTCACAGTTTCAGAGTTGTCGTGAATCCCGAATTTTTCAATCCTGAAGCCCAATCGCCTCAACCTCTGAACACTGAACGTAGAACCTTTGAACCATATAATTATGAACTTACTCAAAAAAGGCATCGGCGTCGTCGGATCCACGACCATCGACAAAATCATCTCCGAGGATCATGGCTTTCTAAAACTGGGCGGGGTCACCACCTATGCCAGCATCACCTACCGCCGACATGGCATTCCTGCGTTTATTATCAGCAACATGGCAGAACACGACCTGAAAGTTATGAGTGAGTTGCATGCAGAAGATAGCGTAGTTTGCAGCGCAAAATCGGATCTGAGCACCTACTTTGTTAACTATGATAGGGGCAGTATACGTTACCAGGAACTCCTGCAGCAAGCCGGATCAATTAAAATCGGTCAAATTCAAGCAATTTTGGACAGAGTTGACGGTCTGCATCTCGGACCTCTGCATCCTCTTGATATTGAAAGGGGGGCTTTAAAATCCCTGCTAAATTCAAATCTGAGGATTTTTCTGGATGTCCAGGGATACACCCGAAAGGTTAAAAACAAAAAAGTATATCGATCTGTCTCGGTTCAGATGGCAGCCGGATTAACTCTGGCTAATATCACCAAAGCCAATGAAACTGAGCTTGCTGCTATCCTTGCTTTTTTTCAAATGACATTAGCGGAGTTGATGCATCGCTTTAAAATTGAAGAATTCGTGGTTACTTTGGGCGACAAAGGCGGATTCGTCCAAAAGCAGAGTGGTGAAACATTTCATTACGATGCAGCACTGATTAAAACCCCGGTCGATCCCACGGGAGCCGGTGATGTATTTTTCGCGGCTTATATCGTAAGCCGATTTGCAAATCAAAAAGATATCCCTGATGCCTGCATTTATGCGGCCAAAATTGCAGCTCAGCAGGTGGAAGGGAAATACATCACTAAGGATGTGCTTGCTCTGAGTGGATGAACAATTACCATCAGATTGACTTAAATTCTGATACGGACACCTGAGATCGTAAGATAGAGGGCAACAAGCAGATATCAGGAGCCATCAACCCGTGACAAGATACCAGAAGCCGCTGCTCAGAGTGGAATAACCAGTCTCCAGAGATTTGAAATCTGATCCTGAGGAAAACCTGCCTGTCCACCGCAACCCGGCGAGTGAAGGCGAAACATCCAAAAAGCAGGCTTTCTTTCCATATTAATAATGTGATACTATGCTTAAGAGTTGATGGTGGAGTTTTCAAGGCGAGATAGAATAATCCAAATAAGAGGTCAACAAAATGGCTTATTCGAGTCGACGTTTAATTCCGCAAAGTTTGCAAGACAGCTTTGTAAAATTGCTGTCACCATTAATCACGCTTTTTTCAAGATGGGGATTGAGTCCAAACTCTTTTACCATTGCAGGTGTCGTCATAACATCCTTTGGTGCGGCAGCCTTTGTGATGGGGTATCTCCGTCTGGCAGGTATATTCATTTTGTTCGGTGGTTTCTGCGACACGATTGACGGGTCCCTGGCACGCGCCACCGGAAAGTCTTCGCGGTTTGGCGCGCTATTGGACTCCACCGTCGATCGTTACTCCGAATTCATTATGTATCTGGGTATCATTGCCTATTTTTTTAATATTGAAGATTACAGCACCTCAGCAGGTACATATTTGGCCCTGTGCGGATCGTTTATGGTCAGCTATGCACGTGTACGCGCTGAAAGTCTTGGGTTTGAAGCCAAGCTGGGAATTATGCAACGCCCCGAACGTATCGTGCTGATCGGGCTGGGAGCATTAACTCACATCACAGCTTTTAAAATTACCATCTGGCTCGTGGCGTTCCTGGCCAATCTTACTGCCCTGCAAAGAATCCGATGCGCCTACAAACAGAATTTGACCGGATTCAAGGAAGATGCTGCCTTTAAAACATAATTGGATATAGAGGAATTAAGGGACCGGGAAAAATATGAACTACGATGTCATTATTGTCGGCGGAGGGCCGGCTGGTCTGTTTGCGGCCTATTACTTGAGTGAGCACTCCGCCAAGAGAGTCTTACTGATCGAAAAAGGCAAAAGCTCCCAAAAACGAAACTGCCCGATCAGTACCTATCACGAATGCATCAAGTGCAAGCCCTGCAATATTCTCAGCGGGATCGGCGGGGCCGGACTGTTTTCGGACGGCAAATTGAACTACATTTACAAGTTAGGCAAAACAGATCTCTCTCAGTTTATGCCGATTGATCGGGCCGAAGAGCTCATCGATGAAACCGAACTCATATTTAACAAATTCAACATGGACGGACCCGTTTATCCCACCAACATTCGGGAAGCCATGGAAATCCGCAAAAAAGCCAAGCGATACGGCATCGATCTGCTCATTATAAAACAGAAGCATCTGGGCAGCGATCGGCTTCCCGCGCACATAACCGCCCTGGCCGATCACATCAAATCCAAAGGCGTGATCATTCACACCTCGGAAGAAGTCAAGAAACTTCTGGTTGAAAATAATCATGTGACCGGCGTGGTAACCCAAAGGAAAAAATATTTCGCCGATAATGTCATTCTAGCGCCCGGTCGGATAGGTGCAGAGTGGGTTGGGAATCTGGCTAAAAGTTATGGCATCAGACTGAAACAACGCGGCATCGAGGTCGGTGTTCGCGTTGAGGTTCATAATGACATCATGCATGATCTGTGCGATGTTATCTACGACCCCACATTTTTTATTCAGACCACTAAATACGATGATCAAACGCGCACCTTCTGCACCAACAAGGGGAGGGTTTTGTATCCTTAGAACGATACAGTAATTTTGTATGTGTCAACGGACATGCCTATCGGGATAAAAAATCACAAAATACCAACTTTGCATTTTTGTCCAAAGTGGTTCTCACCGAGCCGGTAACGGACAACCAGGCTTACGGAGAATCCATCGGTTGCCTGGCAACCTTGATCGGCGGCGGCAAACCCATCCTGCAGCGTTTCGGTGATCTCAAGCGGGGCCGTCGCAGCACTTGGCATCGTATCAACAAAAGCTATATCGTACCGACAATGACGGATGTCGTCTGCGGCGATATTGCCATGGCATTGCCGGAAAGAATTCTGACGAATATTATTGAAGGCCTGGAAAAACTGAACCATGTGGTACCGGGAGTTGCCAATGACGAAACCCTGCTCTACGCCCCGGAGATCAAATTTTTCGCCACCCAGGTGGACACGGCCAGTGATCTCGAAACAAAGATAAAAGGCATGTATGTTGCCGGTGACGGTCCGGGAGTCGCCGGAAATATCGTCTCAGCCAGCGCCACCGGATTGATACCGGCCAAGGCCATTATTGCCAAAGGGTAACCGTTCACAGGTTCAAGGTTCAAAGGTTCAGGGTTGACGCCCATCTGGCAGGATTTATTTGGTTATTTTCCCTACGAGCGCCGCCTCTGGCCTGAAAAGCGGCCAGTCTGATCAAGAAAGAAACTCTAGAAAAGCGAATATCGAATGATATGGGTTATAAAGTCAAACCCTTAGCAGCCGCACAAACCAATTCAGCTAAATGTAGTTTCATATAAGAGATAGCTGCCGATAAACCGGAAAAAACAAATAACAAATCGCAAATAATATCCAATTACCAAAAACACAAATTCAAAAAAAAGCGGACTAAAGTCCCCGGCCTGTTCAAAACGATCCAAACCATCTAAACCATCCAAACGATCCAAACGATCTAAACGATCCAAACCATCCCAACCATCTAAACCACTCTCACAAACGGCCTGTCCCCGGCAACCACAGCCCCTACCCGAGCGGCATCTTCAACACCGGCTTCTTTCAACGCCGCCAATAAATCATCAGCCTGGGCAGCCGGCAGAGACAACAAAAGTCCACCGGAAGTCTGGGGATCGAACAAAAGTTCTTCTTCCTCCAAAGATCTGCCGTGGACCATCTCCCAGGAACTTCCCGCCAGTTTCCGGTTGGGCTGATTGCTGCCGGTGGTCTCACCCTGCTGATACATCTTAAGCGCATTGGGGTAAAACGGCAACTGCTCATAGTCCAACTCAACCTGCACGCCGCTGCCTTGCGCCATCTCAAGGGTGTGGCCCAGAATACCGAATCCAGTGACATCCGTACAGGCGTGAATCTCATAATTTAAGGCCGTCTCGATCGCCTTTGCGTTCAGGGCCGCCACCAGGGGCAAAATGGCTTCAAGATCGGGATATGGAAGTTTGCCGGATCTTCCGGCGTTAAAGAGGACCCCCGTACCCAGCGGTTTGGTAAGTATGAGGGCATCCCCTGCCCGGCAGTTGCTATTGGTCAAGATGCGATCAGGGTGAACACATCCCGTAACCGCCAGACCGAATTTGGGTTCATTATCATCGACGGAGTGACCACCGGCCATAGACGCACCTGCTTCCTTGATTTTGTCACTGCCGCCACGTAAAATGTCCTTTAGCACTCCCATATCCAGCATCTTGGATGGAAACATCACCAGGTTTAAAGCGGTCAGCGGCTTGCCCCCCATGGCATAGACATCGGAAAGCGAATTAGCGGCTGCAATTTGACCGAACCAGTAGGGATCATCCACCGGGGGTGTAATGTAATCCACCGTACTGATGAACGCAATTTCGGGGGACAGGCGATAGACGGCGGCATCATCGCTGGTCTCAAACCCCACCAGTAAATTCTCGTCTTTGGAGACTTCAAGCCCCCTTAAGGCTTCCGACAGATCCGTCGGACCGATTTTGGCCGCTCACCCGCAAGTGCGGGACAACCCCATCAAAGTCTTTTTTTTCACAAAAAGCATGATTTATTCCCAAATTCATCATAGGTTGATCGGTTCAGGGTTCAACGTTCAGGGTTAAGGGCAAATAAATGAAGCTCCCCGCAGCAGAGCTGCGAGGAATTCTTTTGATTAAAAGCCCGAAGTCCTGGTTAAAAAGGCTCATTTCCCCAAATAATTGCCAATTTGACTCCAATTTTTTTTGTTAGTTCTAATTTCTGCTATCAGAAATTTGCTTAATCGTAAGCATTTTCTTATTATCTCGCAGAGCCCGCAGAGATCACAGAGTTTTTTGATTTTTCTCTGCGTACTCTGTGGGCTCTGTGAGAGATCTAGTGGCCCAAGTTAGGACCATGCTCAAATTTTGTAATAGCTCAGACGAAGCTGACCCTTTTTTCGTAAATTCGTATTCCAAATGCAGTCGAAGGGCAAAAATTGAACCTTGAACTCCTGAACTTATAAATATCGTATCAATAAAGTAAAAATCAAATCTATAATATCAATACATGAATGTTGAGTGATTGGTTGAATCAATCCGGCGGTATTTTTTTGTTTGACACACAAAGAATCAATTCTCTATACTCCCTGATCCGGACAAGCATAGCCGGTCGTAGCGTAGCGGAGATCCCGATAACAGGGTTATAGCGAAGCGTAAATCCCGCTCTATCGGGGAATTGAATATTGAAGACACAAAGAAAAACTATTTGTAAAAAATCAATCTTTGCGTCTTTGTGTCTTAGTGGCAAAAATGTTTTCGCACAAATGCAGAGAATTCACAATTAAAACTCTAACTTTAGAACCAGGAGGAAAATGATGAAATTCGCAATTATTGGCACAGGTATCATGGGACGCGGCTGGATCACACAATGTACGATGACCGGACATGAAGTTCACTGTTATGACGGCAACAAGGAAATTTTGGCCGGAACTGTCGCTGCCAGTGAAAAACTCACCGGGAAAATCGCCAAAAAATTTAAAATTGATGATCCGGATTTCGTGTCGAATGCCGTCAAAAATATTACGACCTACGAGGACAAAGGGGCCTTTATCGAAGCCGCCAAAGGCTGTGATATCTTTTTAGAAGTCATATTCGAGGATATCAAGCTCAAATGCACGGTACTTTCGGAATTTTTACCCCAGCTACCCGAAAAAGTGGTGTTCTGGTCCAACACCAGCAGTCTGGATATTAATCCCATGGCCGAGGCCGGCGGTCGACCGGACCGTTCCATTATTACCCATGGCATGAATCCCGTTCCCATGATGCCCGGTGTCGAGGTGGTGCCGGGTGTCAAAACCAGCGCTGAAACCGTGGAGTACACTCGTCAGACGCTGCTCGACATGAAAAAGGCGCCCTTTATGGCACCCAATATTCCCGGATTCTGGGTCAACCGTCTGCTTGTTCCTCAAATGCTGGATGCCGTTCGTCTTTTGGAGCAGGGGAAAATCCGGGTTGAAGACGGCGATATCGGTTTGAATACCAGTCTGGGACATCCCCAGGGAACATTCAAACTTCATGACTTCGTAACGGCCCCCACCATGTTACGGGTAGCGCTTGAAATGTACCGGGCCTCCAATGACCCCCGTATGTACCCTCCCCTGACGTTAATGCGAATGGTGAAAAACGGTGAATTCGGAGCCAGCAGCGGAACCGGCTTTTATGACTGGAGCGACCCCCGCAATCCCAAAGCCCGGGACCTGTCCCAGTACGTCATCGGTTCAGCTGAAGATATGATCGATTCGCTTAAATAGGTTATAAATGGGATGGTGGGAATGATCCGTAACATATTCTCAATATTTTATCCCAGTTTTATTCCAATCTACCTGAAACCAGTTTCGAAGCCCCGGATTCCGCCGGGGCTTAGTCTTTTCATAACCGTTCACAGGTTCAGAGTTCAACGTTCAAGGTTAAGGACAAAGAAGCCATTAAAGACCCAAAGTCCTCGTTAAAAATGCTCATTTTGCCAAATAATTGCCAATTTGTCTCCAAATTTTGGATTAGCCCTGAGGAAGCTGACACTTTTGTCGTAAATACGCTTCCCAAATGCAGTCCAGGGGCGGGAATGCAACCTTGAACCCCTGAACCTTTTAACCCGTGAACGCCTATTCCATTTGGGTCCTTTTCTAAATTCATGCAGCGAAATTTTCGATCCTCCTCTTGAACCCTTGAACCCCAGGTAAGTCTGTTGTATATTAAGTAATTATCGAGTTTCATATGATTTGTTAAAGGCAAATACAATTCAGCGGTTATGCAATTGCCGGTTTAAATTCCCGGGCATGGTCATAACTTGGGGCCATTAGATCTCTCACAGAGCCCTCAGAGTACGCAGAGAAAAATCAAAAAACTCTGTGATCTCCCGGCCGGGGCGTAGGCCATATGGTAGGTCCTATGGGCCGGAGGCTGCGGACTCTGCAAGATAACAAGAAAATGCTTACAATTAAGCAAATTTTTGATGCCGAAATTAGAACCAACCCCAAATCACCGGAAAATAATCGCTAAAAGCACAACCACGAGTTAGGAAAAAAAACATAAATGAATACCAAATACGGCATCACAAAGACTTTTTTGTACAGCATGGTAATTCTGACCATTATTTCTGTAAGCCTGGTGGGTTATTTCTGGATAGTCAATGAGTATGAACGATTTAAAAAAGAAGAAGTCACTTTAAGGGAAGAATATGTCAAAACTCAAAAGGACCTTATCCAAAATGAAACCGATAAGGTAATCGATTACATCGAATATAAGAAATCCCAGGCAGAAACAAGATTGAAACAAATAATCAGGAATCGGACCAATGAAGCTTATGATATCGCTATCAATTTATACAACCAACACAGGGCGATCAAGAATCCGGATGAACTTAAAAAAATCATTAAAGATGCATTGCGACCCATTCGCTATAACAACCAGCGCGGGTATTATTTTATCACCCGTCTGGACGGTGTTGAAATTCTATTCGCCGATC
>PVMK01120597.1_pt1 | contig 15160 bp, 16 predicted proteins | sample 1853481 | NCBI WGS metagenome assembly PVMK01 (sample SAMN08533507, study PRJNA380276) | Marine sediment metagenome, whole genome shotgun sequencing project.
CCGTTTCCGAATGGCCTGTGCGAGGATGGCCGTCATGGCGCATCGAGTAAAGCTCGTCGTGGCCTATCTCGGCACGCAATTCCACGGCTGGCAGCGACAACTGGATCAGCGCACCGTGCAGGGCGAGCTGGAGCGGGCTCTTGGCAAGCTGACGGGTGATCAGGCGACGAAGGTGGTCGGCGCCGGTCGCACCGACGCCGGGGTCCATGCCGCCGCGCAGGTGGCGCATGTGGACCTTGGGCCGACAATCCCTCTCGACGGCCTTGTTCGTGGTCTGAACTCGATCCTCGATCCCGCAATTCAAATTCGTTCCGCACGGAAGGTGAGCTCTGTTTTCCACGCTTGCAGGAGCGCCCGCGGCAAGCTCTACATCTTCCGCGCGCGCTGGGCGCCCGCGTCACTGCCGTGGGCCGACCTGCGCTCGGCCCAAGTGATGAGAGTCGAGGAACGGGCAGCATTCGAAACCGCCGCCCGGCTCCTGGTCGGGAAACACGATTGGGCCTCGTTCACCGTTCCCAACCCCGGACGCGAATCCACCGTTCGAGAGATTTTTCGGGTGGGTCTGAAACCTCGCCGCGAAGGGATCGACCTCGAGTTCGTCGGCAACGGATTTCTGCGCTACCAGGTGCGGCGGATGGTCGGCGCCCTGCTCGAGATCGGCTGGGGCAGGCGGACGGTGGGAGACCTCCGCACCCTGATCGAACATCCCCAGCCCGGCGCCCCGATCCAGACCGCCCCGGCCGTTGGCCTCACTCTCGAACGGGTCTACTATCGGCGCAGTCCACTTCTGAGTTTCGACGACACGGACGGTGATGAGTGAAGGGTGAAGAGTCAGGAGGCAATCGGAAATTTTCGGTCTTGAATTGAGGTTCGTGTCCGCAACTCAAAACTCAAAACTCTCAACTCAAAACTGAATGGGGTGAGCGAGTGCTGTGGTAGAATTCCCGACCCAGGTGTTAAGGTGATGCAACCTCTAGATGAGATCGCGAAGCCCGGCACCCGCGAACGCGAGATCGTAGAGCTCATCGACCCAGACCGGCTGCCGCGTCACGTCGCCATCATCATGGACGGGAACGGACGCTGGGCGATGGCCCGCAACCTCCCGCGCGTCGAGGGCCACCGTGCAGGTATTCGATCGGTCCGCGAGACCGTCGAGACGGCTGCCCGCCTCGGTCTCGAGGTCATGACGCTGTACGCCTTTTCCACCGAAAATTGGAAACGGCCGAGGTATGAGGTGTCCACCCTCATGGCCTTGCTCAAGGAGTACATCAACCGCGAGCTTGAAACCCTCCGCGCCAACAACCTCCGTTTCCGGCCCATCGGACGCATCGATCAGCTCGATTCTTCGGTGCAACGAGAGCTCCAGCGTGCCGTCGACGGCACAGCCGAGTGCACCGGTACTCTGATTCAGATCGCCCTCAATTACTCCGGACGGCAGGAGCTTACGGACCTCGTGCGCGGCGCCGTCATAGCGGCAGCGGCCGGAGATCTCGCTCCGAAGACGATTGATGAAGACTGGGTCTCCGACCACCTGGCCACCGGTGGGGAACCCGATCCGGATCTTCTCATCCGCACCTCCGGCGAGCAACGAATTTCCAACTTCCTCCTTTGGCAGGTCGCCTATGCCGAGATCTACTTCTGTCCGGTGCTGTGGCCGGATTTCACCACCATCGATCTTCTGCAGGCTGTTCTCGAGTTCCAACGTCGAGATCGGCGGTTCGGTGGTCTCGCCCCGAGCGGTGGTGTTTTCACCCCAGCGGGCAAGACGCGCGCCGAGTGACGGCGGAACGGCGGCGAAAAATGCACTATAAGAGAGTGTTAGTCGCGTTGGTGGCGATCCCAATCCTCGCCGCCACCATCATCTGGGCGCCGCCGTGGGCGTTCCTCATGATTCTCGGGGCGGCCGCAGTCCTCGCTTGTGACGAGTTTCTGAACATGGCCCGCAGCGCCGGACTCGATGCCTCTCGCTGGCTGCCGCTGGTGTTGACGGGTGTCGTGTTGGCGGCCTCATGGGTGTGGGGCACGACCGGACTCGCCGTTTCGTCGATTGTCACCCTGCTCGCCCTGGCGACGGTGCGCCTCGCACATCATACCTCTCCGGCCGGAAGTCTCGGCGCGGTTGCCGCAGAGAGCTTCGCGGTGCTGTATCTCGGCGCCACCGCGGCCTGCCTGGGGTGGTTGCGTCTGTGGCCGGTCGAGCCCCAGGGGACACGGTTGGTGCTCTTTTTTCTCGCCTGCATCTGGGTCGGAGACTCCGGCGCCTACTATGTGGGACGCACGTTTGGCCGCCACCCCATGTCTCCGAGGATAAGTCCCAAAAAGACGCTCGAGGGTCTCGCCGGCGGGATCGTCACAACCTGCGCGGCGGCGGCCCTCGCCGCAAATATCCTCGGCCTCGGCCTGAGCCCGATCCACGTCGCGGCTTTGGCGACGATCCTTGCCGTGGCGGCTCCCCTCGGAGATTTGGTGGAGTCGCAGTTCAAACGAGACAGCGGGGTCAAGGATTCCTCGGCGCTCCTACCCGGCCACGGCGGCCTCCTCGATCGCACCGACAGCCTCTTTTTCTCGGCGCCGTTGTTCCTCGGGTACCTGGCAGTCACCGGTTTGGTGTGATGATGCTGTTCGCGGTCCTCGCGCCGCAACCCGGCGAGATATGCGGACTATCCCGCACCTCTCAGATGAAATACGTTCTCACCGAATTTGGTTCGGAGAATAGATGCTGACGCTTGCTGCCTTCATATTTGTCATCGGGGTATTGATCACGATCCACGAGGCGGGCCATTTCGGGATGGCTCGCCTGCTCGGAGCGCCGGTCGAGGTTTTCTCTATCGGATTCGGGAAACGGCTTTGGGGTTTCGAACGGGGCGGCACCGACTATCGAATATCGCTCATCCCCCTCGGGGGCTATGTCCGCATTCCCGGCCTCGGACCGGACGAGTCGGACGTCATCGGTGACAGCCAGGTTTCGGCCGAGCTTCTTCCGCGCTGGAAACGCGCCCTCATCCTACTCGCCGGACCGATCACCAACATCGTCGCCGCAGTTGGTTTCGTTGCTCTCGCATTCATGATGGGCGTGGAGACCGCCGCCTACCTCGAAGAGCCGCCCGTAGTGGGGTGGGTCGAACCGGGTTCGGCGGCGGAAACGGCGGGAATCCGGGTCGGCGATACGGTGCACGCGGTCGCTGGCAGACCGGTGGCGGCATGGCGGGAGCTCGAGGTCGCCCTTCTCACCGCCGGTAAGGGCCCGCTGACGCTGACTGTCGACCGGAACGGCGTGACCAGCGAGATGCCCATCACCCTGGAACGAGATAGCGTCTACGGATTCGGAGTGTCGGGCATCGAACCGCGCATCGATCCGGTGATTCGACCGGTCCCCGGGGGCCCAGCCGAGGAGGCGGGCATCCGGGCCGGCGATCGCATCGTCACGGTCAACGGCCACCAGGTCGGACAGTACTACGACCTCCCACGCCTCATCGAACCGCTTCCGGAGACCGAGATCACGATCGAGGTGCTGCGCAACGGCGAGCGCCGAATCTTCACCCTGGTCACCAGGAAGGAAGGCGGGAAGGGGAAGATCGGGGTCGGTCCGGTTATTCCAACGACGGTTCGGCAGCTCTCCCCCGTGCCGGCCGTCCGCTCGGCCACACTCGAGTGCCAGCGCATGACCCTCCAGACCTTTCGGGTGATCGGACGGCTGCTGACCGGCAAGACCTCGATCCGTCAGATGTCGGGGCCCGTGGGCATTGCCCAGATCTCCGGGGACGCCGCACGCAGCGGATTTCAGACCCTGGTCATGTTCATGGGCGTGATCTCGCTGCAGCTCGGGATATTCAACCTTCTCCCCATACCCATCCTCGACGGCGGCCACCTCACGATCATCGCCTTCGAGTCCGTCATCCGACGCGATCTTCCGCTCAAGGTCAAGGAGCGCATCCTCGAGGTCGGTTTTTACCTGCTGATCTTGCTGATGGTGATCGTGACCTTCAATGACATCGTGGTTCGCCTGCCCCCAGGGGTGCGCGAGTTCTTCTCCCGAGGGTGATCTGGGGACATGCTAAGGTTTGCGCCGATGGCACATCGTCTGCTCGCAGCCTTCGTCTTTCTCGCCTGTGCCGGCGTTGTATTCTGGTTCGCCTTGGTTCATACCGTCCACAGGGGAACGCTCGCCGTGCCGAACCTTGGCAAAGAAACTGTCGAGGAGGCGAATCGGCTGGTGCACGATCTCGGTTTGGAGCTGGATGTCGAGGAACCCGGAGTGTTTTCGACGTCTGCAAAGCCGGGAACCATTGCCGCCCAGGAGCCGCCTCCCGGATTTCACGTCAAGGCCGGGTCCACGGTGACGGTCCGGATCAGTCTTGGAGGGGAAAAAATTACCATCCCGGACGTCCGTGAAACCTCCCTCAAGACGGCACAACGCGAGATCGAACAGGCCGGGCTGACCCCCGGTTTTCGAGCCCGCGTCAAGGGACAGGGCGCCGCCGATCGGGTGATAGCCACCGGCCCGCCGGTCGGCGAAAACGTCGCCCCGATGGCCGCGGTCGATCTTCTGGTCAACAGCACCCCCCGTCGCCAACAGTGGGTCATGCCGTCTCTGGTCACACAGCCCCTGGCACGAGTCGAGCGCTTCTGCAGAGTCAACCGCCTTCGCCTCGGCCGGGCACGTGAGGTTGCGTATCCCGGGCTGCCGGCGGGTGTAGTGCTTCGCCAGTACCCGCCGGCAGGTTCGCCGGTCGCACCTTCGGAAATCATCACCGTATGGGTGAGCCGATGAACATCCGGTTGGCGCCGTCGTTGCTCTCGGCCGATTTCTCGCGCCTCGCCGACGAGGTGGCTGACGTGCAGTCGGCTGGGGCCGACCTTCTCCACCTCGACATCATGGATGCCCACTTCGTACCCAACCTCACCTTCGGCCCGCCCGTAGTGAGGTCGCTCAGCCCCCCACTGCAGCATTCCGCTGGACGCGCATCTGATGGTCACCGATCCGGATCCCCTCCTGGAGGGTCTGGCGGCGGCGCAGGTAGCACGAATCGCGGTCCACATCGAGGCCTGCGATCATCTCCAGCGGACCCTCGGTCGGATACGTGCCGCGGACATCGAGGCCGGGGTCGCCATCAATCCGGCCACCTCGCTGGGTCTGCTCGAGGATGCCCTGCCCTGGGCGGACTTCGTGCTCGTCATGTCGGTCAATCCCGGTTTCGGCGGACAGGAATTCATCCCCGAAAGTCTCGACAAGATCCGGCGGCTGCGGCAGATGGCCGGAATGCGGGAGTTGGACATTGCGGTCGACGGCGGAGTCTGCGCGAAAAATGCCGCCGCCCTGGTCGCGGCCGGCGCCACGACCCTGATCGCCGGATCGGCGGTCTTCGGCACCGCCGACCGTACACGCGCGCTCGGAGATCTCCGCGACGCGGCCCTCGCCGGGGTTGTCCAATGAACATCGCACAACGATGTCGAGGCCTTTTCATCGCCGCCCTTGTTGTCCTCTCAGGCTGTTCAAGCGGCCAGAATAAACAGGATCAGATCCTGGATGAGCTGGCCAACCTCGACAAGGAGACCATCTTCGAACGGGCTGAGCAGCTTTACTCGGACAAGCAATACCGAAAGGCCCGTGACCTTTTCGCATTCGTCTATGACAGCTTCCCGAACGATCCTCTCGGTCACAAGGCCGCCTTGCGCGTGGCCGACACGTACTCCGTCAAGAACGATGTGACCAGTCTCACAGAAGCCCGGCTTCGTTATCGCGATTTCGCCAATCGTTACCCCAACGATCCGGACCGTGATTACGCCCTGCTCATGGTCGGTCACACGTACTCTGCCCGCAAGCTCCGGCCGGATCGTGATCTGAGCGATATTCAGCAGGCATTGGGGGCATATCAGCAACTGGTCAACCTGTACCCGAACTCGCGATACATGTCCGAAGCACAGGATAGGATGAACAATCTCAATGAGTTACTCGCCCAGCACGAGTGGCTTGTTGCGCAGTTTTATATGCGAAATAGACGATACCTGGGCGCCTTGTGGCGGCTCGAATATATTCGTGAAAACTATCCCAATTTCTCTCAGATCGGCACCATCAACGAAAAGATTACGGAGATGGAAACGGTCATTGAAGAGCGCGACGCCACTTGGAAAAAGCGCCTCGAAGAATTGAAAAAAGCGTCCGAGATTGACGAATGACCTGCCCATAGGTTAACCTCAGATAGTGGTTTATCTATTGGGGAGAGGGGTTATGAACGTCAAATTTCGGATCGCCATTCTCGCCATTTTCCTTCCCATGGTGGTTGCGGCGCAGTCTGTTGCACCGCCTCCGCAGCCGCTACATCTCGTCGACGACCACTGGACGCCCTACGACCCACCGACGAACTTTCCAGATGGAGCGATGGTTCACACCATCGTCAAAGGCGACACCCTGTGGGATCTCGCGGCTCATTATCTGGGCGACCCCTTCCTGTGGCCTCAAATCTGGGAACGCAACCCGTACATCAAGGACTCACACTGGATCTACCCCGGCGACCCCCTGGTGATCGATCTCGCGGTCCAGGAGGCGCCGGTGGCGGATACCGGGGTGGTGGTGGACGAGACAGTGGTCTCCGACTACGACGAGGATCTCGGCGGGTATGAGGGGGAGATGCCTCATCCAATGGGCAGCTCGGCCGATGTCTATTGTTTTGCCAAGCTGGTGAACGACGAGAGCATCTTCACCATCAAGATAGCTTCCGGAGAACGGATCTTGACGCAGACCGAGTACAGCGAGGGTGACATCGTGTACCTCAACAGCGGCGTTGCGCAGGGGGTTCAGGCCGGCGACCGGTTCTTTGTAAACCACCGCCTGCGCAAGCTCCGGCATCCGGTGTCGGACTCCCATCTGGGCACCGTCTACCAGCAGGTCGGACAGCTCAAGGTGCTGTGCGCTCAGGAGAACACCTCGATTGCCGAGATCACCTTTGCTTGCGATCCGATCGTCATCGGCGATGTTCTCGAAGTTTTCACACCGATTCCGGTGCCTCTGGTCATCGCCCCCGATCGCACCGATCGCTGCGACCTGCCAAATGGCAAGCCGCTCGGCTACATCACCTACAACCGGGACGATCAGATGGATATCGGCACCTACTGGATGGTCTTCATCGATCTCGGTGCGGCGGACGGCGTCTATCCGGGGATGTTCACGACGGTGTTCCGCCCCAACCCGGTCAAGGGCATGCCACGGCTGGTGGTGGGCGAGCTCGGCGTTCTCACCGTCGACGAGCATTACTCCACCGCGCTGGTAACCTACTCTTGGCAGGCTCTCGACGTGGGGGATCGAGTCGAGATCAAGTAGCAGCTTCGATCAAACAGTGATTCAGGGGCCCAGAGCGGGCCCCTTTGTTATGCTCTTCCCATGCTCCCCGACTGGGTATTCGACTCCGATGATCGTCGGTTCATGGCCGAGGCCCTGGCCGAGGCCGAGGCCGCCATGGGGCGTGGCGAGGTTCCGGTCGGCGCGGTTGTGGTCCGAGGCGCCGAGATCATCGCCCGCGCGGGCAACCGGAGGACGGAAGCGGCGGATCCATCGGCGCATGCGGAGATTCTCGCTCTTCGTGACGCCGGCCATGAAGTCGGGGACTGGCGTCTCGAGGAGTGCACCTTGTACGTGACCCTGGAGCCGTGTCCGATGTGTGCGGCTGCCTGTCGTCAGGCGCGGCTCGAGCTCCTGGTGTGGGGGGCGGACGACCCACGGGCAGGCGCCTGCGGTTCGGTCCTCGATCTCGCCACCGATCCCCTTCTCGGACGGCCCCTGACCCACCGCGGCGGTCTCGAGGCCGACCGGAGCAAGGAGCTCCTCAGACGCTTCTTTGCCAAACAACGGCAATCATCGTAGAATACGACGCCCGATTGCGGAGAGGTGCCGGAGTGGTCGATCGGGGCGGTCTCGAAAACCGCTGACCTTTCACGAGGTCCAAGGGTTCGAATCCCTTCCTCTCCGCCAGATTCTTTGAAATTATTGATGAATGGAGAGGTGTCCGAGAGGCCGAAGGAGCACGCTTGGAAAGCGTGTGTGGGGGCAACTCCACCGCGGGTTCGAATCCCGCCCTCTCCGCCAACGCAAATACCGAGCCCGGCGTGGAGCTCGGGCCCTGTGCATCGTCGTCCTTCGAATCGTGTCAGGCCCGGAAGGGAGCAGCACTAAGGAGGAACACGACGAGTGCCGCAGGTTGCCTGGGCTCCATGGCGGGCTCGTAATAAATTCAACGACGGATTCCGCGCGGCGCGGACTCCGCCGTTGAATTTATGTAGAGAGCAGGTCGAGAATCGCGTTCGCCGCAACGTCAGCGCCGTTTGCTTCATTGGGGAGGCGCCGAGGAGTATCGAGAAGCGTCTCGATCTCGAAGAGCCAATCGCCGCTTCTAAAGGCCGTTTCGTCGATTTTCACGGTTTTCATGTGCCTGTCGACCCATTCCGCCAAAACCGACGATTCCGGGAAAAGGGGTCGTTCTACGTAGGCGAGGGCAACCCCCGACCGGTACGCTTCCGCGACGGTGCTGTAACCGAGCTTGCCAACCACGAGATCGGATGCCGCCACCAAATCCGGATGATAGAACCCGCCGTGAAAGGGCAACACGAGCAGTCGCCCCCGGCGTCGCGCCTCCTGTCCGCCTCCAGGTACCACGATCCAGGCTCGGTCCTGACGTTCGAGCTCGTCCAGGCGCCCATAGTCCCAACCCGCGCCTCCCATACTGAGAAGCGTCATCGGGTCGTCCTCCGGCACTTCCAACCGTCTACGAACCTCGCCCCGGGGGGTGCGGGTTCTCCGCGCAACGGGCGCCACGGTGACGCCGCCGACCACGGGTTCGCACACCGGCGTGGTCTGGATCCGGAGGTCGGCACGTGCGAATGCCGCCGCCATATCCCGACCATGGCGGCGCAGACTCTGCGGGGCATCGGGGTAGTTGGCGTAGATCCAATCCCAGGTGAAGTTTTCGACCAGCACCGAAGGCAGACCAATGTGGGCCGCAACCTCGAGTCCGAGCGGCGAGATGTCGGAGATCACCAGAGAGCAGCGGAGCCGGTGCAATCGTTCGCCGAGAGTGTCGATCACCACAGGATCATCGAACCGGGCATCGTCAAGACGTTCGACCGTCGCATCGAGGTCCTCGATCAGAGCAGAATCCTGTACCAGACCGATGTCGCTCGCGAGGCGGTGGTATGTGAAGCACCGGGGGAGGGATTCGGAAAAGAACCACCGAGGCACCCCCGTGAAAAGTTCAAAACGCATCGCCGGCCGACGGCGTAAGAGCTCCTCCATCACCGCACAGGCGCGTGCAGCGTGGCCGAATCCGTGTGGCGAGATGAAGTAGGCGACCCGTTCCATTCCTCGCGACTCTACTACGCCGCGACAGCGCCCCCAACACTGATGAGAAAAGACCAGGCACGACAGTGTACGTGGTACGATTCCGTCTATGAAACGGATAATCATCATTGTCGTGGCGGTGTCGCTTGCGGCTTCCGGCGCCACGGCGCAGAGCGCGTCGAGCAGGGCCTGGCAGCAGCGGCTGGAGGTCGAAATTCCGCTCCCCATACCGATGGTCGAGCTGGAGTCCATCAACCCGTTTACCGCCAATGTCGATGAGCCGGCGGTTGTGCTCGGATCGACGGCGCCGCGCAAGGTCGATGTGAGAGGAATTGCAACCGTCGCCGCATTTGTCGATGCCAAGGGCGAGTGCTTGGGAGCCGTCCCCCTGAAACTGCCGATGCCCGGCCTTACATCTTCTCTGGTTCAGGAGCTCACCGGCAGTCGCTTCGACGCCGCCACCGCCGGAAACTCCTCTCGCCCCTCGTGGGTCGTGATAGAGATCGTAATGGAAGGCAGAGTCAAGGAGGCGACGGTCGTGGATCAGGTTCTGGAAATGCCGGACCCCGAAGTTCCTCCGGTTCCGAGCAAGCCCGTCGCGATGACGCCACCCGGTAACCTGCGCAACCTCAAGGCCACTCCTCACGACCAGCTGACCACTCTCGCCACACCGCGCCGCATCCGGGTCAAGGCCGCTGGCCGCGAAGATGAGATCCACTTGCGGGCGCTGGTCCACATCACCGAGGAAGGACGTTGTGATCGCTTCGTGCCGCTTGATCTCTTCGACGGCCTCAACCCCTGGGTGTCGGCATACCTCGCCACCTGGAGGGTGCAGCCGGCAACCGTCGACGGCGCAGCCACGGCGACCTGGTTGGTCTATTCGGCACGGGTGCGAATGAAGCTCTCCGGGCTCGATTCGACCACTTTCCGGGTCATCCGGGACCGCGAGTACTCCCCGGTTCGGTAGCGCCATCCAAACCCGGATCACCGGGCATCAATCAGTCGAAGTGCGCGCATCAAAGAGTTGAGAGTTAAGAATTCAGAGTTTAGAGTTCCCATCCACCCTCCCGCCTGCCCGCTGGGTATGAGGCGAATAACTCTCAACTCTTAACTCTCAATTCTCAACTCCGTTTGCGGCTCGGCACCGACGAGACCTCAGTCCTTGCGCCGGATGATCTTGCGCCTGTTCCCATGGCGGACCGTCACCCGTTCGGAGTCGAGCCACTCGAGGGCGGGAATTCCGAGCTTTCGGGTGAGGCCGAATCTCTCCTTGAAATCGCCGACCCCGAAATCGTCAACCTCCCAGTCGTAAACCCGCTTCGCCATCTCGTCGAGCACGGCGCGGTGAATCAGGTACTTTCCTTCGAGCCGGACGAGACGGCGGCGTTGAACGAGGTACTTGCAGACGCCCTCGACAGCTGCGGGTTTCACCTGCAACCGACGGGCAGCGTCCACGGGTGATGAAGCGGCGAATCCATCCTCCTGGTAGAGAGCCTCGACCTTTCGGGTAAGCTCCCTCCCGGCCCTCGTCATGTGGTCGTCGGACCCCGGTGGTACGACCCGACCCTCAGAGAGATCGAGAACCCCGCGGCCACGGAGCTCCTCGAGATAGACATCCGCAAGCCGCAGGGCCGACCGCGGCAGCAACTTCCCGGCAAAATCCCGAGCCGGAATCCCCGCCGACACCTCTTCGCCCGCGAGTCGCCGCCGCAATTCCCCGGCTGCATCTCGGGCCAGGTCGTCGAGGGCGGAAGAGATCACAAAGGTCGGGGGCTGAGTCGCCAGAGCTTTGACGGTTCTGTCCTCGAGAAGACGACCGATGGGCGCTTCCACCGCACCCTCAAAAACGCCCAATCGCCCGGAAATCGCGGGCAGAGACAGCCCGGCGAGCCCCTCGCGTTCTATCCAGCTCGCCAGCATCTGCGGCCAGACGCTTCGTTGGACATCCGGAAGCCGGTCAAGCTCCGCACTGTCACGTCGACGCCAACGCCGCAATCGGGCGTCGAGCACCTTGCCGCCGGCGAATGTGTTGACCGGCGACGGCCGCCGCAACACGAGGCGATCGCCTGGGAAAAGGAGCATCGGCTCACGAAGAGAGATCTGAGCGGCGGCGCGCCCGCCGGGACTCAATGGCCGTACCGCGAGGCGGTCGATGCGGGCCGGAACCCGCGCCGCCAACGCGTGGACCTCGACCTCGTCTCCCTCATCCAGCGGACCCGGAGCAGACGCCAGAAGCTCGAGATGAACCGTCACCAGCTTCGTGGGGCTCCACGGGCCCGGGGTAAGAACCTGGTCGCCGCGTGCGAGTGCCTCGCGCGCCAACCCGACCAGGTTGATCGCCACCCGTTCTCCGGCCTCGACCCTCTGCCGTTCGGCGCCGTGCACGTGCAGGCGGCGCACCCGCGCACCGGCGCCGTGGGGGTAGATCGTGACCTCCGAACCGACCTCGAGCGAACCCCACTGAGAGGTCCCGGTAATGACGGTGCCTGCACCGGTGAGGCTGAATACACGATCGATCGGCTCCCGGAACGGGCGTCCCTCGATCTGGCGCGGGCGCACCGTCCGAGCTTGCGCGACCAGCGCGTTTTTTAGCTCGGCGATTCCCGATCCAGTCTTCGCCGACACCGGCACCACCGGCACCTCGGAAAACGTGGTCGGCGCTAGAAAATCGCGAACCTCCTCGGCAACGAGCTCAGCAAGCTCGTCGTCGACAAGATCCGCCTTGGTCAGCGCGACCGCGCCCCCGGACACTCCCATCAACCGAATCACCTCGAGATGCTCGCGGGTTTGCGGCATGATGCCCTCATCCGCCGCGACCACGAGGAGGGCGAGGTCGATGCCCGACGCACCGGCGATCATCGTGTGGACCAGACGCTCATGCCCTGGCACGTCAACAAAGTGCAGTTGGAGATCGTCGTCTGAGAGCTGGGCAAAGCCGAGATCGATGGTGATACCGCGTTCGCGCTCCTCGGGCAGGCGATCGCAGTCGGTGCCCGTGAGCGCCTTGATCAGACTCGTCTTGCCGTGATCGATGTGACCCGCAGTACCCCACACAACATGCCGCATGGGGTCATCGTACACGGTCCGCCGGGCGCTTCCCCGATCTCCACCGCACGGAGAGTTCTCGAACTCGTGGAAGAAAGGATTTGGTTGGACCCCGCGGAATGGGTAAGCTCTTCCGATGACCTCACCCGACAGGTGCGCGTTGGGTCCCCGAACCCGCAGCAGAAACCTGGTGAGATATGCGGGCTAGCGTTGAAGCAGAGATCAAGATCCCGGTGGTGGATCTCGATTCGGTTCGGGAGGCCCTGGCTCGGGCAAATGCGAAAGCCGAGCATCCCCGGGCCCGGGAGATCAATCTGCTGCTGGACACCGACGACGGACGCTTGCAGGATGCCGGGAGCGTCCTCCGACTCCGGCGCTATGGTCTTCGCCATATCCTGACCTTCAAGGGACCTGCCGTGTTTCGCGGCCCGATCAAGGAGCGACCCGAGCACGAGATCGACATCGAGGACACGGACAGGATGCTGGAAATACTGAATCACCTCGGCCTGCGTGTTGTCGTACGGTATGAGAAGGACCGCGAGATGTGGCTGGTCGATGAGATTTCGGTGGTCCTCGACCACACTCCCATGGGCGACTTCGTTGAGGTCGAGGGGCCAAGGGAGCGATTGCAGACCGCGGCTCGATCGTTGGGGCTCGACCCGTCAACCGCCGTAAGGGGTTCGTACGTCAGCCTGTGGCGCGAGCACCGGTCTCGCCATCCGGAAAAAAACCTCCCGGTCGACATGGTGTTCCCGACATGATCCGGCGGTCATTTAGGGTTGCGATGGTTCTTGCCGCCGGCCGCGGCGAGAGGATGCAACCCCTGTCGTCGGTTGTCCCCAAGCCCGCTCTGGCTTTGCCGGATGGACCGGTGATCGCCTCGTCCATGCGTCTCGCTGCACGGGTCGGGGTGGATCGCATCGTGGTCAACACCTGGCATCTAGCCGAGAAAATGGCCGAGGCGGCGGCCGAGGTCGTCATCGACGGCGTCGAGATCGTGCTTTCTCCGGAGGCCGAGTTGATGGGAACCGCCGGCGGTCTCGCGCTGGCTCGCGAGCACGGCTTGCTTGGACAGGACGGCCCGGTGCTCGTTCTGAACGGGGACAGCGCCGTCGGTCTCGATCTCGACGCCCTGGTGAAGCGTCACCTCGGCGGGGAGGATTCGGTGACCCTCGCCCTCCTCCCTCATCTCGACCCCGGACGATGGTCGCGGGTCGTTCTCGACGCCGACGGCCGGGTCGCGGGCATTTACGCTCCCGGCCGCCCCGACTCTTCGGAAGCTCCCTTTCTCTACCCGGGCGTGATGGCGGTATCCCGGGCAGCCGTCGAAAGCCTGCCCACGGCGCCCGGAGACATTCCCGAGATTCTCTGGAAACCGGCGCGGGAGGCTCACCGGCTCGGCGGCGTCTGGGTCGCCGGTCACTGGCGGGAGGCGGGAACGCCCGAGGACTACCTCGCCCTCATGACCCTGCGGCTGGCGGGAGCTACCGTCGTCCACCCCACCGCATCCGTCGACTCCTCGGCATCATTGGGCGCAAGCTTCGTGGGTCGCAACGTGACCGTCGAGGATGGCGCCGTGATCGAGGCGTCAATCCTTGCCGAGGGCGCGGTCATACGAAGGGGAGCCCGGGTCAAAAACTCCGTGCTCATGGGCGGAGTCGAAGCCGGACCCGACGAAACCGTCACCGGCGAGATACGCGCAAGGCCTCCAGCCAGCCGTAGCTAGCGTGGATTGAATTCGGAATTCGGAATTCGGAATTCGGATTTCCCGCACACCCTCGCTGAAGAGTTTTAGGTTCTAAGTTTTGAGTGTTGAGTTACGGACCGCCTTCGGGCACCGTAACTTACCTCCGACCTGGACATTCTCCTGGGAGCCCACGGTCGGTGCGAGGTGGCCAGGCGTCCGGAATTCTCCCGGGACAAGGAACCCGGCTGTGCTCGTCACGCGATTCTCTTCCAGCACCGTCGACACACCACAATCAGTCTCGAATGCCATTTATCACTCCTACCTCTCGGAAAGACGCGGTGGGCGAAGTCCAACGTGGCTTTCCGAGGGCGGGCGGGCACGGAAACGGAGACGGACGCGGAAGCGGATCAGAACCCAGCTTCCCGCCACTTCGGCCAACCGGAGCGCCACACCCGCGAGATCACCCGACCGGTACCGCCATAGACCCGCAGCACCCGCATCCTCGCATGGTGGTCGGTGAGGTAGATCGAGGCCGGCGTGGCCGTCCCCCTCGGGGTGAACGTGATGATATCGCCGCGACCGGCTCGAACCGGATCGTCGAGATTGCCTCGGAGCCGGCCGCGACCCGAAGGATCAGGCACAAACTCACCCTTGAGGATGCCGAGCCCCGCCTCTCCCGTCTCAAAGAAAACTACCTCCGAGACGACGGGGTCGACGAGACGATTGATGTCTCGCCGCCGAATGCCGTCGCCGTCACCGTCCTGAGCGATGAAGCAGCGCCAGGTGCCGTCGTCCCGGCGCTCAAAAACGAGGGCGCACGCCTGGGAATTTAGGATCGCTACCGCTCGACATCGAAAGAGGAGTCCCTGCACCTTACGCGACGCTCCGCCAAGAGCCGCCGCCCGACGCGCTTCTGTGAGTCCGGGCAGGGCCACCACCAGGATGATGATGAGAAGGGCCACCGTCACTACCACTTCGACCAGAGACATGCCACGCTCCGTGCTGCCTGAGAACCTGCGATCAGCCATGAAGACCTCCCTAGCCCGGCCTTCTCACCGGGTTTCTGCTACGGGCGGCGAATGGCAGCCATCTGTCGTGCT
>PVMK01155494.1_pt1 | contig 15159 bp, 17 predicted proteins | sample 1853481 | NCBI WGS metagenome assembly PVMK01 (sample SAMN08533507, study PRJNA380276) | Marine sediment metagenome, whole genome shotgun sequencing project.
GATCCGCCGTAGGCGGATCCGGGTTGGGTATAGTGAAATTATAAAACTGCACAAAATGTTCAAAAAGGATTTGATATCGATGGAAAATGATGGAAACCCAAAGCATATATCCGGCATTTATAACTACTGTGATCGATGGTGTGAGCGGTGTCCCTTCACGTCTCGCTGTCTGAATTTTGAAATGAGTGAAGAAAAATTCGGTGATCTTCAATCGACGGATATAACCAACGAGGCTTTCTGGGAAAAACTGGGTGAGACGCTCCATGAAACCATGACGATGTTAAAAGAGATGGCAGCGGAAAAAGGCATAGATCTTGACGCCATCGATATTGAAGAAGAACAGGCTAAAAGACGTTTTGAAGAAAAATCCGTGGTCCACATGACAACTCATCTGGCAAAATCATATGTCTCCATAACAAATGATTGGTTCGATTCTAATGTTTATATTTATCAAGATGATGAGGACGCTATTAAAGCAATTGCAGCGCCGGACTCAACCCATTCAGACCCCCGAAAAGATACCATGCCGCTGATGGATGCGGTGGATGTGATTCGATGGTACCAGCATCAGATTTATGTTAAACTCAAAAGAGCCTACCACAGCAACCGGGATGAAAAGCTTGAAGAACTGGATGATTTCCCCAAAGACTCAGATGGTTCTGCCAAAGTAGCCTTGATCGGGATGGATCGGTCCATCAGCGCATGGGGTGAAATTTTGAAATTTTTCCCGGATCAGGAAGAAAATATTCTCGGTATTATTGCCCATCTTGACCGTATTCGCAATAGAACGGAAGCTGAATTCCCCGGGGCAAGAGCCTTTGTAAGACCCGGCTTTGATGAAAAGGATTAGTGCCTGTTTATTGAAATCACATCATGTTTGCGAAGGATTTATCTAACAAATTATTTTCGCCACTAAGACACAAACAGAGGTTGAGTGGTTCAGGGTTCAACGTTCCAGGTTGAAAAATCCCCAAACAGCTCATATCAAAGGGATTCAGTCTTCATCGTATCTAAAAAGCCGTTTCAACCAAAGGGTGAAGTAGGGTATCCCGGATTTTGATCACTATAGTAAGCAGTTTCCAACAGGTGTAACCTTTGAACCCAGAACCTCTGAACTCTGAACGGTTGTCAAACATTTATTGTTTGTGCCTTGGTGCCTGGTTTATTTATGTCAAGAATTATTTTTAATGCTTTTCCGCGAAGCGGGAAAAAATATTTTTAAAATTGCTTTAGTCACTGAGAATGTCACCTTATCCAATCCTGGTATTTGAGAGTCTCAACAGAGCTCTAACCTTGCTTCATTGGGAATAGGTGACGACGGGGAGCCGTGAAAGCTCTGCGGGAAGGTCGATCATATCGCCTTAATGACGCTGATGAAGGTCTCCCCGCCTTCACACAACTTAAGCCGCTAATTTGTAATGATAGTTATCGCTGTAGTCCTCCACATACTTCGTGTTATCGCGTACGATGGCAAAGATAATCCCCAGAAGTTTTCTGGCAATGGCAACCAGGGCCTTCATCTTGAGCTTGCCCCTGGCCAGCATCTGTTGGTACTTTGCATGCATGATGCCTTTGGATTTAACCGCATTAATGGCCGCAAAAAACAGCAGTTTTCTCATCAGAGGTCGGCCACGTTTGGAGATCCGGCGCTGCCCCCTATGATTACCCGAACTGATTTCATAAAGATCAAGGCCGGCCAATTTCATGACCTCAGAGATGGTATCAAATTTATTAAAATCGGCTACCTCTCCGATCAACCCGGCAACGGTCACCTCTGCAAGACCCTTGATGGAAAGGATGTTTTGGCTATAAGGAATCTGCTGCAAATAAACGTGCATCTGCTTTTCCAGACTATCGATAAATTGATCCTCAGCTTCTATCCTGCCAACAAGATGCTCAATTTCAAAAACGATACTTTGTTTGCCCTCGGATATTCCGATAGAGTCTCTGGCAGCCTCATGGAGCTGTTTAGCACGATCCTGGCCAAGTTTGCCACGGCTGACCTTTTTCAAAATCTGACCCACAGATTCAAGACCCAAGGGCACAAATTTTCTCTGGAGTTGTGTAATGCTTGATTAAATACCGTGCAGTTTTTGTTGATATTTTTAACACTTTTAAAAATTCAGGAAAGATCACAAAAATTAAATGCTGAAGCTGATTTATCATAGATGTACGAGTTTTAATCGCACGTTGCCTTGCCTGGGTAAGTCGGCGCAGTTCGGCTGCAGGCCCCTTCGGGGACAACCAGTGTCAACGCATGGCCAAGGCAGATGACGTCGGCAATCACACGCGGATCTTTTTGGTCTGTCTTATTCGGAGAATTTCCCGTAAGCTCTTTAACTCTTTTAGTATGCACCGGATTGACTTGAACCAGCTCAACAGGCTTTTTTCTCAAAAAGTGGAAAAGCGGTTCGGCATACGGGCCGGTAGATTCAAATCCAATCACGATTTGTTCAAGTCCTTGTTGTTTTTGAAACTGACAAAGTTTTTCCCAAAATGCGTTATAGCTTTTCTTGGAATTGTAAAATGCAAAGGGCTTAACATCGTTTCCGTTAGGTGCTCGAAAATAACCATATTGAACGTTTTTGCAGATATCCAAAGTGGCGACGACAGTTTTATCATTGATTTTTGTAATTTTTTTTGTTTTAGTCGATTTCATGGCTATGCTCCTCTTCTAATTTCATATTACCAACCAACTTACATGTAACTGGAATCAGAATGAGTATAGCCTTTTTAATTTCTAATCAAGGCTTACTGCAATATAGCAAGCTTTGTGGCTATTCTTTCCGGTTTATCCGGGTTGGGAGGTACAAGTTGCATGATGCGGGGGTGCGGGTTACGGGTTCCGTGTTAGGGGCTACGAGGTAAAGGGTTCGGTGGGCAATACACGCCCTACGCTAAGGAGTTATTGTAAATTTAGGGATAAACACGATCGGGAGTTAAAAAATGCCAAACAAGATGATCCTAACGCCATTTTTTCTGGATGAACCGCTGCCTGAGCTTGAAAATCTGGCAGCACCGGACTGGGTTATCAACAAACCGGATTTGCCCGAAGGCGATAAACAGCACCGCATGTCCGCCATTCACAGACCACTGGCCGATTTCGCCCAGCAAACCATTGAAGACGGCAACCGGCCGATCAGCATCGCCGGAGATTGTTGTACCGCCATCGGCGTGCTGGCTGGTTTGCAGCGCGCCGGTCTCGATGCCTTCCTCATATGGTTGGATGCTCATGGTGATTTTAACACCCCGCAAACCACCCCCAGCGGCTTTCTAGGGGGAATGCCGCTGGCCATGATGGTTGGCAGAGGCGAGCAAACCATGCCAAAAGCAGTGAATCTCCACCCTCTCGCCGAAGATCATGTTGTGTTGGCGGATGCCCGGGATCTCGATCCGGATGAAAAAATACTGGTTGGCGAAGCCGCTATAACTCACCTGACCGATATCAAATATTTATTAAGTTACTCCTTGCCGGATAACCCTTTATACGTTCACCTTGATACGGATATTGTGGATCCGAATGAAGCCCCGGCCATGAATTACCTGGCTGCCGGCGGACCGTCTGCAAAGGAATTTCAAACGGTTATGAAACACCTGAACCGGACGGGACAAATTACAGCGGTTTCCGTGTCGACCTGGAACCCGAAGATGGATGAAGACGGCCAAAGCCGTAAAGTTTGCATGCAATTGCTGGATACTTTGATCGGGGCTTAGGCGTATAGCCGCACCATAAGGCAACTGTTTGTCGATGTCTGCAATCAGCGCTTTTTCCATTTGGAGGAGATCCTCGATGCTTGATTCTGGATGCTGGATACTGGATACTCGATACTCGATACTGGTTGCTCGATGCTGGATACTGGATACTCGATACCGGATACTCGATACTCGATACTGGTTGCTCGATGCATAATTCTGGATGTTTAATATTGGAACATGCATTTATAAAACGATAGAACCTAGTGATTCCACAAATCCAAAATCCCTCCGGGGCGTAGGCCCCTATGGCCCCTACGGCTTCCGGCTCGGAGAGCGAGCCTACAGCTCGGAGAGGCCGGAGGCCACAATTTAGAACCCCAAAAAACACCTATATTCTCAGTAGGTTGTATAAATTCCAAGACGTTAACCATTGACTCCACAGGAGTGGAAATGGAAGAAGCCGTCAAACCTATCGTCCAGTATTATTTAAACCCCCAAACAGGGGTCGCTTTTACCGTGCAAAAAAGCCAAATCATCCGGGTCATCGATGTGGAAGGCGGTCAGGTATCGGATCTGGTTTGTTTTGCCCTGCAAGATATTGAGGAATATCTGTCTTCCGGACGCACGATTGATTACAATGAAAAACTGTTTCAATCAACAGGCGATATCCTCTATTCAAGCCGCAGCAATCCCATGCTCGCCATCATCGAAGATCCGGTCGGAAAACACGATTTCCTCTTTGCACCTTGCAGCCAGGAGATGTTCCGATTGACTTATAACGAAACCGAACCCCACCCAAATTGTCTGGATAATCTGGCTTCCGCTCTGGGCCAATATGGCGTCAAAGCTTTTCAAATACCAACGGCATTTAATATTTTTATGAATGTCGAGGTATCCTCCAGCAGCGAAATTGCGGTAAAACCGCCATTATCAAAGGCAGGTGATTTTATTAATTTGAGAGCTGAGATGGATTTAATTGTCGGGGTAACAGCCTGTGCGGCAGGCAAGTGCAACAATTATCGCTGCACTCCCGTTGCCGTGGAGATCTATGATACTATAACCAGGTTGAGCGGTTCAGTTTAGGTATAAGTGAAACATTTATTTGAACAAATTCGCAGAGCCTGCAAGGAAGTTGCAGCTAACGCGACCCGGGTTCACATTAACTACGATCACATTTCCACTTATGCTGCATCACTGCCGGTGCAAATGGCATTCACGTCCGAACATGATCCCCGGTGCCACTACCTTGGCAAAGAAGAAAGTACGGTGGCTTTTTTGCTGACCCTGGATACCATCAATTTCGGCTCCGGCTATTTTCCGTATCTGCGCAAACATCCAGGAATGTCCGGATATTTTTCGATTGCATCTTCATTAAATGACGTGTACAAGAACCAAGGTTGCCTTTCAGCAAAGGATTTAGACAACATCACGGTTGAAAAATGCAACTGCATCTTCGGTCAGGATCCTGCCAATAAAATCATTCGGGAGTTAATGCAGCATTTTACGAATGCTTTAAATGATCTGGGCCGCTACCTCCTGGACCGGTTCAACGGAAATTTTATCGCCTTGGTGGATGCCGCTGAATCATCCGCTGGGCGCCTGGTGCAGTTGCTCAAAAAAATGCCCTATTTCAATGACGTTGGACTTTATAACGGGATCGAAGTCCCTTTCTATAAACGCGCACAGATTACCGCGGCGGATTTGGCAATCGCATTTAGGGGACTGGAGTGGGGGCATTTCAGTGATCTGAATCAACTGACCATCTTTGCCGATAATCTGGTTCCCCACGTATTGCGAATGGATGGCGTTTTGATATATGAAGAATCGTTGAATGGACGGATAGCAGCTGGAACGTTAATTCCGGCGGGGTCCGCCGAGGAAGTGGAGATACGGGCCTGCGCCCTTCATGCGGCGGAGCTTATTAAGAATGAAATCCGTAAAACGGGACAAATCATCAAATCGCCGGACCTCGATAACTTCCTCTGGAATCGTGGTCAACAGCCCCATTATAAGGCCATACCACGGCATCGCACAAGGTGTGTATTTTACTAACGTTGTGTCCTTTATGTAATTTACAAAACTCGGATTGGTTTTATAGATCTTCCTATTGCCAGGAACAGTCAAATCAATCCCAAGTAGCAAAACCCAAAATACAAACAAATCTTAAAATACAATGAATAAAATTCCAAACTTGTTTGAATCATTGAAAATTCGAATTTGGATATTGTTTGTCATTTGTTAATTGGTGCTTGGAATTTTCTCAACCATGGACGCAACTGTACTTAGATTCCCATTACTATTTTTTTATTATATCTATGGGGCATAGCACTATATAAGGACTTAATAGTGGAGTATTTCTGGAAATTTCCTTACCGGTCCCAACGGATGCCGGTCCTGGCACGCAATGTGGTCGCCACTTCCCAGCCGCTGGCCGCCCAGGCCGGTTTGCGGATGCTGCTCAAAGGCGGCAATGCCGTGGACGCCGCCCTGGCCACTGCCATCACACTCACCGTGGTTGAACCGACCAGCAACGGCATCGGCAGCGACGCCTTTGCCCAGATCTGGGATGGTCAGGCGCTTTACGGACTGAATGGCTCCGGGCGGTCACCCCGGGCCTGTTCACTGGATCGCTATGCAGGGTTGGATGAAATGCCGGCATTCGGCTGGGATGCAGTCACTGTTCCCGGCGCGGTGGATGCCTGGCGGCAGCTGTCTGAACGATTCGGTAAACGGCCCTTTGCCGATCTGTTTGTGCCCGCGATCGAGTATGCACAAAATGGCTTTGTCGTATCTCCCATAACGGCGGACCGTTGGGCGGATGCCGCCGAAAAGTATAAAAATTTTCCGGATTTTTGTGAAACATTTTTACCGGCAGGTCGCCCGCCCCTGGCCGGTGAACTGTTTCGCTGTCCCGATCAGGCCCGCACACTGGAAGCGATTGCCGAAAGTCGAGCTGAATCCTTTTATCGTGGGGATCTGGCCCAAAGAATCGTCCATTGCGCCAAATCAAACGGCGGCACCATGACCCTTGAAGATCTGGCAGAACACCGCTCGGAATGGGTGCGACCCATTTCAATTGAATTTCATGGGGTGCATCTTCACGAGATTCCGCCTAACGGCCAGGGACTGGCCGCTCTCATCGCCCTGGGAATTCTGCGCGATTTTGATATTACCCGCTATCCGGTAGATTCCGCCGACAGCATCCACCTGCAGATCGAAGCCATGAAGATTGCTTTTGCCGAAGCATACCGGCATATTGCCGACAGCCGCTTCATGGAAGTCGCCCCGTTTGAATTTTTAACCACTGCTTTTTTAAGCCGTCTGGCCGGAGAAATTTCCATGGATCGGACCAACCGGCCCGAATCGAAGATCCCTGCCGATCACGGAACCGTCTACCTGACGGCCGCCGATGAAAACGGCATGATGGTCTCCTTCATCCAGTCCAACTATCTGGGTTTCGGATCAGGCATTGTGATTCCAGGGCACCGGCATCAGTATGCAAAATCGCGGCCTCGGGTTCGTTCTCAAGCAAGGCCACCCGAACTGCGTTGCCGGCGGCAAACGTCCATATCACACCATTATCCCGGGCTTTGTGACCCGGGACAACCAGCCGCTGATAAGCTTCGGGGTCATGGGCGGCAGCATGCAGCCCCAGGGACACGTGCAGATGATGGTTCGGATCTTCGGCTATGGGCAAAATCCTCAGACGGCCTGCGATGCTCCCCGCTGGCATGTGGATGAAAATTTCGACATCGCCCTGGAAGCCGGATTTTCACCCCGGGTGGTCAGTGAACTGGAACAACGGGGTCACACCATCATCAAAGATCCACCGACACATATGTTTGGCGGCGCCCAGGTGATCCATCGTCTGGAAAACGGCTACTGTGCCGCATCCGACCCGAGAAAAGATGGTCAGGCGGTTGGATACTAGCAGCGAAACCTTATTAAGCAAGAACCGCTCATTCCACCTATGTTGGGTTTTTATGACAACATGTTGCAAGGAACTAAAGGTGTCAGGTGTCAGCGTTTCAGCCCCGCCGCTGTCCTGAAAAGCGGCCAGTCTGATCGGAAAAGAAACTCTGAAAAGGCGAATATCGAATATCGAATAATGAATGTCGAATGTCGAAGTAATGTATTCTGTCTATTTTAAAAAAGACAGAGCAAAGCGATTCCACCCTTCGACATTCTGCGGTTCGATATTCGATATTCTGCGGTTCGCTGTTCTAACTATGTGTAGTTTCATATAAGGCGTCAGTGGTGGAGAACTAACTACGGTAAACTGTGAATTTAGCTTGGGGCACACCCGCTACGATAAAGGCGCCGCTTCGTATTTTGGCATTCACAACCGTTGCTGGGTGCTCAACAATTAGCATCCTTAATTTTTCAACTCCTGGAGGTTAACAATGAAAAAATCAATTGGCGCCAAGACTCTGGTTTATCCCACCCCTGTTTTTGTGGTGGGGACCTACGATAAAGACGGTAAGCCGAATGTGATGACGGCCGCCTGGGGAGGCATCTGCTGTTCAAAACCTCCGTGCGTAGCGGTTTCTTTGAGAAAACCAAGGTATTCCTATGAAAATATCATTAAGCGCAAGGCATTTACGATCAATATTGCTCCCGAAAAATACCTAAAAGAATCCGATTACTTTGGTATCGCATCCGGCAGAAACAAAGACAAATTTGCAGCTTCGGGGCTCACCCCTGTAAAAAGCGGTGTGGTGGATGCGCCCTATATAAAAGAATTTCCTTTTGCTTTAGAATGCAATGTACTGCACACGATAGAGATCGGTGTGCACATACAGTTTATCGGTGAAATCGTTGATATCCAAGCCGACGAGGAAATGCTGAATGATCAAGGGGTCCCTGATATTGAAAAGGTTAAGCCGATCCTGTTTGCACCCGAAATGCAGGCCTATTACGGGGTTGGGAGATTCCTGGGAAAGGCGTTTTCGATTGGAAAAGATATATGATCGGAACTCTCTCATTCCGGACATCAATCCTGATCTGTTAAGAACAACGGACAACAAACAACTGACAACCTGCAAACACGTGGTGTTTTATGACATTCCAACCCGATATCAGCCCCAGGCACATCGCCTTCTACGATCCAGAGAGAAAAGGCATATTCATTCACACCGATCAACTGAAAGAAAGTCCTTTTGAAATTGGTGACAGGTTCTCGGTTCGCAAGGGGAAACGGGAACTGTTTGCCATGACCCTCATAAAAGACGATACGGGCGAAATCTTTTACGACAAAAAGGGAATATTCATCGAGCGTACCCGCAAAATAGATATTTTACTCGGCGGCATTTTTGATGAGTACGTAATTTATGTCGAACCCGAAATCCCGCAGACTATCAAAATAAAGGCGCTTGAAATTGTAAACGATAAGAGCCAGAAATGGTTTTAACCCAACCCGGACAAGCCGGTTGGAGCGAAGCGTAAATCCCGATTTATCGGGGAATTGAAGATTGAAGATTGAAGATTGAAGATTTGTGGTATCGCTTCGCTCTGTCTTTTCTATTAAAATCGATCGTCCGACCCAGTCGTTAAACTCTGTCGTTAGACCCTGTGGCTCTCGATGGGAAGCCCTCGACGGGTAGAATTGCTTGTAAGCGTTCACGGGTTCAGCGGTTACGCTATGGCAGAAATCATGCGCAAACATGATGTGATTTCAATAAATAGATACTAAACGACGGCTCAAACTGAATATAAATCAGGGGGATTCAGATGACGGATGAAATTTTCGAGAAGATGAAAAAAGGTGTGTATTATCCCGGAAACCATCTCGGGAAAAAGCAGGAATTAGAGGACCTGGTTGAAAAAGGCCATCTTCATCGCATGGACGGCTCCTTTCTTTGTGGACCGGACAGTGAACCAAATTACCGTCTGACAGATAAAGGACTTCTCCATAAAAGGCAGAAGAAAAGTTGAGAGGTGTCGGGTGTCAGGGAACGGAAAACAGAAGACAGAGGGCCGATGAAAGAAGTTGGGAGGATGGGCAGGTGAGATGAAATTCATCAGGGATCCCGCTGAACGAACCACCGCAATAACCGACATCATATTGGCATTCGTCACCTTCGGCGGCATTTTCTTTTTACGATGTCTCCGGTTAAATTCCGGCGAGCTGTGGAAAATCAATATCTGGTCGGCTGCCATAGGGTTGATCGGTTTGGCTGCGGCTCTGGGTGCAGTGGCACATGGTCTTGTTTTATCCCGGATTTTTCATCGTCCCATCTGGTTGATGGCAACGGGTATCTTTTTCAGCATCATCGCAGCCGGAATCCAGGCGAACAAATCGATATTCTTAACATTCATCTGGCAGTTTGATCACAACGGGATCTATCACATGGTGCAGGTCGCTGGATTAATGCTTTTGCTGATGGGTCTGCGATGGTCAGTGCTGTATTAATGAAATGGTGTCATTCAAGGCTGGCGGTTATCAGACGCTGTAAATTGTTTGCCAGCGGAAATTGAAAAGTAAGTTCCGGGTCTGGGGTAAACAGCGAACCGCAGATTATAGAATATCGAACATCAGAATCACGAAGGATGGAATCACTGTGCTCGGTCTATCTTATCCAATCGATAGAATTCCTTCCTTCGACATTCGACATTCAGAATTCGACATTCGATATTCGCTTTTTATATTTTCATAAAATTAGGAATAAAATGCAGAAGGAACTGGAAGACATCATTGATGATTTATTGGACGAATTGAAGCCGTTGCGATTTGACGCTCCGGTCAGCCACGTCTACAATCCGCTGACATATGCCCGGGCTTCATATGTCAAATATTTACAGCTCTATGCAGCGTCGCCCAAGGAAATTGTTCTGATCGGAATGAATCCCGGGCCCTGGGGAATGGCTCAAACCGGCGTACCTTTCGGCGAAGTGACGGCAGTCAGAGATTGGCTGAATATCGAAGCCCCGGTCGGCACACCGGCAAAAATGCACCCGAAGCGACCGGTTACGGGCTTCAAATGCACCCGCAGTGAGGTCAGCGGTAAGCGTTTGTGGGGATGGGCACAAAAAGCATTTAAGACTCCGGCAAACTTTTTCTCTCGTTTTTTTGTTGCCAATTATTGCCCCCTTATGTTCATTGAAGCCGGCGGCCGCAACCGCACACCCAATCAACTGCGGGCAAGTGAGCGCAAGCCTTTGATAGAAGTTTGCGACCGGGCGTTACGCCGCACCATTGAACAGCTATCCCCCCGTCATGTGATCGGTGTGGGGCTGTTTGCAGAAGAACGCGCTCGGATTGCATTGTCCGATATCGATGTGACCCTCGGACGAATCACTCATCCCAGTCCCGCCAATCCCAAAGCAAATCGCGGATGGGAGGCATTGATTGAAAAAGAGTTTGCAGCGATGGGGATAGGGTTATGAGTGCCTTTGGGACTCGGAAAGCGGAATCTTTGGCCAGTCAAAATAGCCACGGACGCACACAGACACACACGGACATTTTTTCTTTATCAAAGATTGTACCGTCGGTGTTTGTCTGTATGGGTCTGTGGTCAACCATACATAAAGAATGCGGAATTCGGAAAATAATTGATGGGAAGAAATACACGTTAAATGAACTTAGGGGCTTCGCCCCAATTGGAATATTCCATTTCCGGTGAAAATTCAGAATACCCAGAAAAATCCTGTATTCTCAGTAGGTTGTAGAAATTACGGGACGTTTATTTTACTGCTATTCGGGGTCTTGTTGAGTGCCTGCGTCGGTGCTCACCAGAACGGCCAGGTCAGTTCAGAAAGTTGGAATGCGCAAAACAGTCGGGAAGCCGAAGCATACTGGGAGGAAGTTGGATCATTGCAGGACGATCTGGCGGCCCTCAACCAACAGGTGGATTTACTTGAAGCCAGGCAGGTGGCGGAGACAGCCATCACTTACTCCAATCAACTGGCCGAAGAATACCAGCTGGTTCACCCGGCGGTTTTACACAATGTGCTGATCCGGGTGGGGCTGAAGGATCGCGGTCTATGTTACCACTGGACGGAAGATCTTCTTAAACAGCTCCAATCACTGGATTTGAGATCCTATCGGCTTCACTGGGGAGTGGCGCACCGCGGCAGTGAATTGCGGGAACACAACAGTGTCGTCATCACCGCCAGGAAGCAGGCTTTTGAAAAAGGGATGGTCTTGGACCCATGGAGAAATTCCGGAGATCTTTTCTGGGCATTGATTAAAACCGATCGTTATCCGTGGAAAGAGCTGCCACCGTCGGAATGGTAAAGGCAATGTAGGTTGTTCGTTGTCAGTGGTCCGTTGCCAATGAGAAAAGTGGGCTGCCCTACACTAGTGTGATGAAAATTCACCGGTAACTTATTCACATAGACTTGACAATTTACACTGTTTTTGTTCCGCGAATATGGTTTCAGGTGTCAGTGTTCAGGTGTCAGGAATGGTAGACGCAATCGCATATCCTGAAACCTGACACCTGAAACCTTACACTCAAAAGAGGGATGAAAATAGGATAAAAATTAAGGACCCCAGCATGAGTATTTTACCACCCCAGCTCTACCCTAAAAAGCTTATTTGTGCGCTTATGGGGATAAACCCCGCCGCTACATAGGTTTCTCATTTTTTTTACAACGGACAACAAACCACGAACAACTCACATTGAGCATTTTCACAATTATGGTTAATTACATGAAGACAGCGATGAAACACAATGACATGTTCTATTTAGTTAAGGCCGCTCAAAAAAGGCTGCAGGGACACGCCCATGTGACCCCCATTTTGACCTCGCGGACGTTGAATCAACTCACCGGCGCGGAAATATTTTTGAAATGTGAAAATTTTCAGCGCATGGGAGCTTTCAAGTTTCGCGGCGCATACAATGCCATGTCCCGACTCACCGAATCTCAGAAAAAGCACGGTGTTATCACCCATTCATCCGGCAATCATGCCCAGGCGGTCGCCCTGGTAGGTCGACTTCTGGAAATTAAAACAGTAGTCGTCATGCCGGATGATGCACCGGTGATCAAACGTGCCGCTACCGAGGCCTACGGTGCCTCGGTGATCGGATATGACCCTGGTGAAACCTCCCGCGAAAAGGTCTCGCTGGATCTCGCAAACCGGCATGGCTATACGTTGGTTCCCCCCTATGATCATATTGACATCGTTGCCGGCCAGGGGACTGCCGCCCTGGAGCTGTTCGACGAGCTTAATTCCCTGAACATGTTGCTGGCACCCTGCGGCGGCGGCGGGTTGTTGAGCGGCTGTGCCGTCGTTGCCCGTGCAATGGCCCCGAACTGCCGGGTCATCGGCATCGAGCCGAAATCCGCCGACGATGCCGCCAAATCGTTTCACAGCGGGACACTGCACACGGTGACCAATCCGCCGACCATCGCCGATGGGACCCGAACACCATCCCTGGGAAAGGTTACATTTCCCCTGGTGCTGGAATACGCTGATGATATGCGGACAGTCTCGGAAGGCGCCATCATGGAGGCCGTCAAATTTTTATTCTACCGCATGAAACTGGTGGTGGAGCCATCGGGGGCTCTCGGTGTGGCAGCTCTTTTGAGCGGAGAAATCCAAATCCGTGGCCGTATCGGCATCATTCTCAGCGGCGGCAACATTGACGGCGCGACCATGAAGACGATATTGGATTCATAGATCAAAGGCGAAGAGCCCCCCTGGGTCGCCTATACAACGACTTAAAATCGACGCCGTCGTGCTCGTCCTCGTAATCGAAAACAATTTTTTTTTCAGCAAACCTTCCACAGTCCCCCGGCGTAAAAATAACTGGTGCTTATGCCGCGAACCTCTGAACCCTTGAACCCCTGAACCTCTGAACCTCTGACCCCTGAGCCTCTGAACCTCCGGCCCCTGAACCCAGAACCCCAAATTCTTCTGTTTATTCCTCGCTATTGACTTAGATGTTGCAGTACATACATTGTTTTACCAATCGACAACTCAACAAACACAAAGGGGGCTGTTATGAAACAAATCCTTATTATATTAGCTGTATTGTCTATGGCGGTTTCGGCAAATGCCAAGGTAGTGGCGCAACCGGTGGAATACGATCACAATGGTACCGTTCTTGAGGGTTATCTGGCTTACGATGATGCCGTCAAGGGCAAACGACCCGGCGTGCTGGTGGTTCACGAGTGGTGGGGACTCAACGATTATGTCAGAATGAGGGTGAAAAAGCTGGCCGAGCTTGGATATGTGGCCTTTGCTCTGGACATGTATGGCAAGGGTATATGGACCGAAGATCCGAAAGAGGCCAAAGAGTTGTCCGGTCATCTCAGGGGCCAGCCGATTATGCGGCAGCGTGCCCGTGCAGGACTGGACATATTGAAAAATAACAGTCAGGTCGATCCCACAAGAATTGCTGCCATCGGATACTGCTTCGGCGGCACCACTGTTTTAGAATTGGCTTATGGCGGTGATGATATAACCGGCGTTGTGAGCTTTCACGGCGGATTGACGGCACCCAAACCCGAAGATTTGAATCGGATTAAGGCTAAATTTCTTATATGCCACGGGGCTGACGATGGATTCATTCCTCCTGCAGCGATTCAGGCCTTCCAGGATGGCATGCGCAAATCCGGTGCTGACTGGCAAATGGTCTTCTTCGGCGGAGCCGTGCATTCCTTCACCAATCCGGAGGCCGACAAGCGCGGTATCCAGGGACTCGCTTATAATAAAAAGGCGGACGAGCGGTCCTGGAAATATATGCAGCTTTTTTTCGAAGAAATTTTTAAGCCATAACAGATATCTGTTGAAAGGAGAAAATCATGAGCTTGCAGGAAAAACTCGATGCCTATAAAAAAGGCATGGCAAAAAAGGCCCCCAAAGAAGCTCTGGAGATTATGCATCGTGCGACCGTAAATCTTCAAAACTCGGGAATTATGGAGGGTGTCGTAAAAGTTGGAGACACGGCACCGGACTTTGAGCTGCAAAATGCTGCAGAAAAGCTCATCCGGCTGAAGGACATTCTTGCTGAAGGACCGCTGGTTCTCTGTTTTTACCGGGGAAAATGGTGACCCTTCTGCAACGTGGAGCTGGAAGCTCTCCAAAAAGCTTTGCCCGTTATGCAATCCCTCGGTGCCGCCTTTGTGGCAATTTCCCCCCAACTTGTCCAATTTAACCGCGAGTTTGTTGAACAAAAAAAGTATACTTTTGACCTGTTGAGCGATCCGGGAAATAAAGTTGCCAAAACTTTCGGCCTTGTTTATACCGTCCCGGAAGATTTACAGAAAATTTATCTGCAGTTCGGCCTCGATGTTCCCAAACACAACGGCGATGATTCCTGGAGCTTGCCGATGCCGGCAAGATACATAATTGACCGCGAGGGCCTGGTCAGATATGCAGAAGTGTCACCGGATCATACGGTGCGGCCTGAGCCTGAGATACTATCGCTGCCCTGAAGGAGCTGTAATCGTTTAATCGCGGCTGGAAAGCCGCTCCCACAGAGATAAACACCAAGTCTTAAGTTAATGACATTG
>PVMK01127139.1_pt1 | contig 15157 bp, 11 predicted proteins | sample 1853481 | NCBI WGS metagenome assembly PVMK01 (sample SAMN08533507, study PRJNA380276) | Marine sediment metagenome, whole genome shotgun sequencing project.
TCCCGACCGCCCGGTTCGTAGCCGGGTACTCTATCCAGCTGAGCTACGGGCGCGCTGTTTTAACACTGTTGTCCCACGCATAGCAACGCTTCGCGAGGGGTGCGAATTATCCGCGTGAGGCTCTTGATTGTCAACCGTTCCGAACACACTTTTTACATGGTGTTTTGCATTCATCCATGACTTGCTATGAATGCAAAGTGTGCGCATTTCGGTATATAGTATCAACTGGTTTGCGTTTTCCTTTTTATTTAGTCCAAACAAGAGAAATTGCCATGAAGAAATTATTGATTATTTTGTCCTTTATCCTGCTGGGTACGCTCTCTGTAACCGCCATCGCAAAGGATAAAAAAGAGCTTCCCGAATACACCGTGGAAGGTCTCAAGCGGATAGAAAACCCCAAGAACCTTGCAATAGTCTACGCTGAGCCTGGTGCTGACCTGTCACAATATGACCGCGTTTACCTGGTTGAACCTTATGTGGCCTTCAAGAAAAACTGGCAACGTGACCAGAACCGCGGAACCATCAAAGTCAGGACCAGTGACATGGATCGCATCAAGGTTAATGTCAAAGAACTATTCATGGAAGTCTTCACCGAGGAACTGGAGAAAGGCGGCTACGAGTTGGCTAATGAGCGTGCAGAAGACGTATTGATAGTTAAACCCGCCATCATCGACCTGGATGTGAACGCGCCGGATATCATGTCGGCAGGCAGGAGTAATACATATACCGATCACGCGGGTTCCATGACGCTTTACCTGGAGTTATATGATTCCGAAACCGATGATCTGCTGGCAAAAGCACTGGATCCCAAGGCGGACAGAAGGGCAGGTTTCATGCAGTGGCAAACAGGTCCCGCAAACCGCGCGGCCGCCAAACGCATGATGCAGCCCTGGGCAGAAGCACTGCGCAAAGGACTCGACAGAGCACGCGAAGGCACGCATCAGGAATAATAAATTTGAACCCGTGCCAGATGGACACTTACCTGATAAGATGTCGCCCGATTCCGGAGAGGTGTCCGAGTGGCTGAAGGAGCACGCCTGGAAAGTGTGTATACGTTTATAGCGTATCGAGGGTTCGAATCCCTCTCTCTCCGCCAACTATAACAATCAAGCTCATGATTATATGGGCTTTTTTGTTTTTATAGCATCAATAACTATCAATTTGACTATCAATCTGAAACTCAGTTGACTGGCTACTGTCGTCCAGCCAGTCTCGGCATTTCCGCACGCCTTCCGTCCTCTATAACCGTTATTGGGGCCTGTGCTACCCCAAGTACTCGCGTGGAGCGAACGTCCAGTACCAGCAGGCAAGCAACTGTCCGGTGTTTATATAGCCGGCCGTGAAGGATCCAAACCTACGACCAATGGATTTGTAATCAGTAGGAAATAGGGTTACACGTGGGGCAATATTGGATGCAAATATGGGGGGTTAGTGGTGCACTATTGGATGCAAATTAACATGATATTGGGTTTTAACCAGGATATTCATATATTTTTGGGTATTCCAGGAATGGGCTTTCTGTTTTTTCAGGGTCCCAATAATCGAACCTTAGTCCGATACCATGCCAAATGATGTGATCTCTTTTCAATTCTGGGAAAAAACCAGAATGCGCTAAGAATGTATCAAGATCATTTTGATCCAACAGAAGATCATAATGCTCGCAGTCGTGGATGCAACTGCCGAAACTTATCAGCAGTTCAATATTTTCCTCGCAGTATTCTGTAGATATGTCAGACCTTACGGGACAGTCTATGCTAAATGATATCTGTTTAGGAGGCTGTGGAAATGAAACAGGGCAGCTTTTAATGCCCTGTTTCATAAGCAGGAACGGTCCAGACAGAACTAATCCGGTGTCGCAGTCCAGACAGCCGTGCAGACGTCATTGAATCCACCTTCGCCCTCAACCGCAAATCCCGTAGCACTGGAAGGAGAACTAAAAGTACCGCTTGCCAGCGTGCCTTTAGTTGAAACGCAGTTGAAAGTGCCGTTGTCTATGATCCAAAAGCCCGGGCACGTGGCCTCCACGCCACAATCGTTGAGGTCGTTGTTAATGCCCTGGAGGTTCGACTCAAAGGCCAAATTATCATCGCAGGTACTACCGACATTGGTTATGCTCAGGCCGTCATCTGCAACGTTGAAGCACACTCCCGGCCCTTTCCAGCGTCCCGCTGTAACGGCTTGCCGGGGGGGATCTGGGTCAAAGCAATCAATGCCCTTGATGTCCGTAAGACGAATCGTTGACCAGTTGCCATTCGCAAACCCTGCACTGCTGATGACCTGAAACATACCCGTATCACAAGTGGGAAAACTCACGCTTATTTCCCCAAAAGGGATTATATTCAGATCGTCCATGTCATAGTCGGGGCCCCACACAGGCCCGTCAAACCTGTTCACTGGAATTGTAATGAACGTTTGGACAGAACTAATCCGGTGTCGCAGTCCAGATAGCGGTGCAGACGTCATTGAATCCACCTTCGCCCTCAACCGCAAATCCCGTAGCACTGGAAGGAGAACTAAAAGTACCGCTTGCCAGCGTGCCCTGAGATGAAGTGCACGCGCAAGTGCCATTCTTTCCGATCCAAAAGCCCGGACAGTAGGCTTCCACGCCACAATCGTTGGCGTCGTTGTTAATGCCCTGGAGGTTCGACTCAAAGGCCAAATTATCATCGCAGGTACTACCGACATGGGTTATGCTCAGGCCGTCATCTGCAACGTTGAAGCACACTCCCGGCCCTTTCCAGCGTCCCGCTGTAACGGCTTGCCGGGGGGGATCTGGGTCAAAGCAATCAATGCCCTTGATGTCCGTAAGACGAATCGTTGACCAGTTGCCATTCGCAAACCCTGCACTGCTGATGACCTGAAACATACCCGTATCACAAGTGGGAAAACTCACGCTTATTTCCCCAAAAGGGATTATATTCAGATCGTCCATGTCATAGTCGGGGCCCCACACAGGCCCGTCAAACCTGTTCACTGGAATTGTAATGAACGTTTGACCTGAATTAAGTTCGGCAGCGCCGGTTAACCACATTTGCTCACCATTTTCGTCGAAAGTGAACATGGCAATGCTGATCCAGTCGTCATTACCGACAACGAAAATTTCGACAAAAAACCCCTCGCCATTTCTTTCTGGGTTGTACCATTGTGCAGTAGCTTGACCGTCAGCCAGAACCAGGTCAGCCTGAGTGCTGAGGCTGAACCCAAAAAAACCAAATATTAAAAATATTACCAACAACTTTTTCAGGTTACCTCTCTCCAGTGATTGTCTAGTTCATTATCTTATGTAAAACAATTAAGTCTTCTAGTCAGCTGGCGTTAACTTTATCAGTACAGACTGGAGAAATATACAACGATGAGCAGATAGTATCTGAATTTCTCTGGATCCCGAATGGGCTAGCTTCTTTCTCAGTAAATTGATCTATACTTAGTGCACTATACTTGAATCATGGCATCAACACTCAGGTTGTCTTGAGGTGTTTTAGGATACGACTGATCGATATTTGCGGTTAATCAACAAGTCTGGTTACCAACATAGTTGAGGAGTTATATAGCATGAAAAAGATGAAGGGACTTTCGGCCCTGGCGGCTGGATCAATTGCGATTTGTTTACAGTTGGGTACAAGCATGGCCTTGGCGGAGGAGGTCTGTGTCGAAGGTGATACTGTGATGGGGATCAAGGATCTGGTAGTAGTTACCAGTCAATTCGACACCATCAACATAGACGTGGATTTCAGATATACGACCGGATTTGATATTTACGACTCTGACCTGGGAAACTTTCCATTCAATGGGTTTGATGCAGAAGAGGACGCTTACGAAGTTATGATTGCGATAAATAATGCTCTCGGCACCAAAAATCCCGTTCCAGATTATGTCGGGCAATCGGGTCAGGACGTTTACTTTATTGGAGCCGAAGAAGAAACTGAAGGGAGTGTAGGATTGGTTGCAGCTGTCGGAAGTGAGAACCCAACAGGCAATTTTTGGGATCCATGCACACAACTTAATGATTGTCTTTTAAGTGCCGCGGTACTGAAGGCGGATGAATGGTTTACTTACGCCGACTTAAGCAAGGCGGACGGGCTTAGCTGCGGTAACGCTCCTCCTGCTCCGCCTCCCATAACCCCCGGCCATACCGGCAACTGGTTCGATCTGTTGCGCAGCGGTGAGGGGTTCCTCATTGAGATCATCGGAGATACACTTGCACCACAGTTTCTGGCGTACTTCTTTACATACGACGACAGCGGAAACCAAATGTGGCTCTCCGGAGTGGCGGATATTAACGGCAATACCGCCATTGTACCCATGGCGGTAACGTCGGGTACGGTCTTCGGAGCGGGTTTCGACCCGGGCGATGTCATCACTGAGGAGTGGGGAACGATTACCTTTACGTTTAGCTCCTGCGGCGCAGGCACCGCTGAGTATGTCTCGACCAGTTTCGGTTGCGGCACGTGCAACATAGAGCGACTCAGTGCGATGTCCGGTTCAACGTGTCCCTGAGCGGTTGAAGGTAAAGGCTTTGAGACGCAGGTTTTCCTGAGACGGCCCGACTGACAAGCCGGGCCCCTCGGCACCAAAAAGGCATAGCCCTGGTCATGGTTCTCTGGATCCTACTCCTGGCCGGATGTTGCTATACGAGATAGGTAACTTGTTGCTGTCTGAGTTAAGGGCTAATCTGGACCCTAGGATAAAGATTTTTTAAGTGACGGGTCCAGCACTGTTGCTTATTTTTTTTAATTATTAAACAAGAAAGGTGATCATTGATGGACTCTCTACTAAAGAAATTATCCCTGTTGTTTTTAGCTTGCGTATTAATGACTTCATCGATTTCTGCTCAGGAGTCGCAGGAGAAACGTTACATCGAACCCAGCGCATACCCGAGCGATGTCTACTTTGGTGATGCTCACGTCCATACGTCGATGTCTATGGACGCTGCCGCATGGGGTGCCAGCCAATCGCCGGAGGGCGCCTACCGCTATGCCCGCGGCGAAGAAGTCACCTCATTCAAGGGTTGGAAAACGCAACTGACTCGACCACTCGACTGGCTGGTGATCGCCGACCATAGCGACGGCTACGATTTCTACAACATGGTAAAAAGTGGTGATCCCTTGATTGTCAGAGAAGAGCTTGGGCAGCGCTGGCATGACCTGCTGAATAAAGGTGGCGAAGCGGAGCGCAGGATAGTGGCAGACGAGATTATCAAGGGCTTCGGCGGAGGCGGAGATATGCCCTGGAACGTGGCCGACCCAGCGTTACTTGACCCCGGCTGGAAACAAACGATCGCGGCGGCAGAGGCGGCCAACGACCCGGGTCAATTCACCGCATTCATTGGCTACGAGTGGAGCTCCGCGCCCGGGGGCGACAACTTGCACCGGGTTGTTATCTATCGGGACGATGGCGACAAAGCCAGCCAGATACTGCCACTCACCATGAGCGAGACTAAAGACCCGGAGGACCTGTGGAAGTCTTTGCAGGCCTACGAAGATAAGACCGGCGGCAAGGTGCTGGCGATCGCACACAACGGCAACTGGAGCAGTGGCCAGATGTTCGCGGGGGTCCGGATGAACGGCAAGCGATTGGATGAGACCTACGCCAAGAACCGCATGCGTTGGGAGCCTGTTTACGAAAATACTCAAATCAAGGGTGACGGGGAGACCCACCCCTTGCTGTCACCCGACGATGAGTTCGCGGATTTCGAAACCTGGGATGTCGGCAATCTGGACTTCTCTAAAGGCGTGACTATAGAGATGCTTCCGGGATCGTACTCGCGCTCGGCTTTGAAGTTGGGGCTGCAGCACGAGGCGAAGATCGGTGTAAACCCGTTCCAGTTCGGCCAAATTGGCGCTGGCGATAGCCACACAGGGCTGCCTGGACAAGAGGAAAACCAATTCATGGGAAAGAGTGCCTCTTCCGAGCCTGACGCCGAGCGCTGGGAAACGCCCTTCAGGACCTCTGCAGCAGGCACTCAGCCAGGCTGGTCGGAATCTGCGTCCGGTCTCGCCGGTGTCTGGGCCACCGAGAACACCAGAGAGGCACTCTGGGACGCCATGAACCGCAAAGAGGTTTACGCTACAACAGGCTCAAGGATCAGGGTGCGGATGTTTGGCGGCTGGAATTTCAAGCCCGGAGACGACCAACACTCCGGCTATGTTGCATTGGGTTATGAAAAGGGCGTTCCAATGGGCGGGGAGTTACATGGTGACCCTCAAGCTGCCGCTGTCCGTAAGGCGTATAAAACCGGAAAAACTTCAAAGTCCGAGGCACTGGGCTTCCTGGGTTACGGCGCGAACGCACCCGGTGACACACCCGTTAACGATGACGGTCAGGATTACATCGGTATAGCAGCTGAGGTTGCGAAACTGCAGAAGAGCCCGACGTTTCTGGTCGCAGCCATGAAAGATCCGATCGGAGGAAATCTGGACCGCGTACAAATGGTAAAAGGCTGGCGCGACAGCGAGGGCGAACTGCACGAAAAGGTATATGACATTGTTTGGTCAGACAACCGAATCCAGGACCCAATTACCAACAAGCTGCCTCCTGTTGGCAATACCGTGAACATCCCGGAAGCTACCTGGACCAACACTATCGGTGATGTGCAGCTGTCGACCGTCTGGCAGGATCCGAACTTCGACGGCGACGAGAAGGCTTTCTATTATGTGCGCGTACTAGAGATCCCCACGCCACGCTGGACCGCCTATGACGCAAATCGATTCGGAGTCGAGATGGGTCCTGAGGTGCCAATGACGATCCAGGAGCGAGCCTATACATCGCCGATCTGGTATATCCCATAGGCAGGAAGTCCATTAGTCAATTAGGGATTCAACTAAACATCCGTGCTCAAAGTGCGCGGATGTTTAGTTTGCAGTTTAAGGAAAGTAGCGGGTGTCTCTATGACGAAATGATCACCGCTTTTGTGCCAGGATCTTACGACCGCCCAGTCGTTGCAGCACGCCTTCCACGACCAAAGCAATTAAAACAAAGAAAATAAAAATACCCAGCGATGCGGGTGCATATTTCATTGTATAAACAAACCAGACAACGATGGCAAACAGGCAGGCCAGCACGCTGAGAAAAATCAGGGATCGACTCAATACACTGCCTTTAATGACCCGCAGCGCACCCAGGTTGACCAGAAAATAAACCAACAGCGAAGTCGCGCTGCCGAGCGACGCCACGGTCGCGAGATCCAGCAAATTTAGCATGATCAATGCAGAAGCAGCCGAGATGGTCAGACCACGAGTGCTTGCACGAACCTTACGGCCAAACCGTGATGGAAGTTGTCCTTTTTCGGCAAGGCTGTAGGTAATCATCGTCGTGCCAAACAGTCCGCCATTGACGCAGGTCACGGTCGCCACCATGGCGCTGACCAAAAGTATCGTAAAACCGATCTCTCCAAAGGCAGTTCGTGCCGCCTCGAGCAGTAATAGAGGCCCGCTAGATACCAGTTGCTCATGCGTAACCGCGGCAGTGGTCACCAGGGCGAGTACCACGTATAGCACAATGACGATGCCTATCGTTGCATACATGGCGCGCGGCAGATCCCGTGTCGGATCCTTCATGTCTTCTGCTGAATTTGCGATTACGGCAAATCCCGTGTAGGCAAAGAACGTCAGCGCCAGGCTACCGAGGACCGGAGCGCCCGAAGGCCAGGTCCCGAGGGCCAGTCGCGTGTTGTCGGCAAGCCCGGACAGCCCGATCGCAACACCTGCAAGCAGGAGCAGGTTGCCAATTACGATGAATCGCTGGATATGCCGGATGGATTCTGAACCAAATAGCTGAAGCGCGCACAATGTGATAACCAGTCCGGATCCAAAGATGCGCTCCCAGAGACCAACATCACTCGCCAGGCCAAGAAGCTTGACCGAGTACTTGCCAAACGCGAGCGCGATCATCGACATACCGATGAGTTGTGCGATGTAGAAGAGTATGGAGCAAGCGCCGGAAAACACCCCCGGCCCGTAGGCCTGCACCAGGTATTCGACGATGCCGCCACGCGAAGGGAAACGGGTGCCCATTTGCACGAACGAGTATCCGGTTAACAAGGCAATCACGCCGGCCATCAGGAATGATACCCACACGGCAGACCCGGCTAATGCTGCCGCCTCGCCGAGCAGAGCGAAAATACCGGCGCCGACCATCGAGCCGACACCCAGTGCGATGGCACTTTTTACCGTGACTATCCTTTGCTCAGCCAAGGCACTTTCCTTATACAGCGGTAGATATGCCCGGTCACAGAAGGTTTCTGTGACCGGGATGTGGTCATTCAGATTTGTCGATTAATCGGGTATGGCACCTACAGACCTGCCGGCCAGCGCAGTGGCGGGGTGGCAAACGGCGGCCGCGGCACTGGACGCCTGGTCAGCCCACTCTGGGTCAGCCGAAAGACGAACTGCTCGAAGCGGTCCCCGCCAAAGAAGGGCTCATCCTGGTAGACCATCAGCGGTACACCACCGTGACCGGTTCGCGCCATGCCCTCGGCGTTGTCGATCCAGCACTGGTCAATTTCCTCGGGGTTTTTCCGTATATAGTCGATCGCCTCGTCGTAATCGAGACCGTCAATCCGGTTGACATACTCCTTCACGTAATTCGGCCAGTGACCCTTGGCTGGATCAGCTGCGCCAACTTTGCTCTTCGGACTTACTACGCCGCTCCAGATCAAATAGGATACCTGGTCAATATAGTCGATCGCTTTACCTTGCAGAGAGGCGTAGCAGGCCAGGCGCGTGAGCCAGAATACGTAAGGCTGTTTCTCCGGCGGGTGCACTTGCAGCCAATTCTTTGAATCCGGCTGCCAAACCTGCCAGATTGGGTCGGGCACTGGGAAGTTGAAGGGAACCCCGAGGAACTTGCCTTGACGCCTGGCGTCCCAGACCGTATCGGGCACCTTGTAGTCAAGTCCAAACAGGCCGCCGGCTTTGCCTTTGCCGCCCTTGGTCGAGCGAACAGCTACCGGCAAGACGGGCCGAATATTCACGTTGACGTTGTAGTTGGAGTTCAGCCACACGAGACGGTTCAACGCCAGGTAACTGTAGGGGCTGCGCATCGACCAGTAAACGTCAACTTCCATCGGGTCGTCTTCTGTCACTATCCGCGTCCGGGCCGTGGGCACACCGAGCACTTTGGGCGGGTAAATATTGTCATTAAAGTGAGTCCACAGAAAGGCGTTTGGATCGTGTTGCGGATTATCCGTCACCGGCATCGGCGGCAGGTCCGGGACCACGGGATCATTCGGCCAGGTCGTCTCCAGGCTCTCGTTCAGGCCGTCCATTAACTCCGGCGTGATCTTCGGAAACGCCTCATCGGCCTGCGCGCTGGCTGACGAGAAGATCATGAGGCCGGTCAGCAAGACTACCAACACGGGCAACCACTGACCTTGCCTGAGAACTAACTTGGGGTTTTTCATTTAATTTTCCTTGGTTTGAAGGGGTAAGGGTTGCAGTTAATAAATTCATGCAAACGAAAGATTCATTTGCACACTAGAACTTGTTCAAGGCTCCTGTCAAGCTGTCAACCTATAAAATTTGAGAGCATTCTCACTACGCTTTAATAGTGATTAGTGCTTGGACTAAATAAAAGAACTCACACGTTCAATCGTCCAGAATGCGGCGACGCTGCCGATGGCATAGGGCGCCACCCGCTCAAGATTCAAGGCCGTATAGCCGTGCATACGATGCAAGCCTACCAGCAAAAGTGATACAACGATAACAAATAATAACTGACCGGAATCCCTTTTCACAACTCATCTCAAAAATCTCCCGGAACTCCGAATCCATCTCGTTGCGCTTGGTGTCGGGCAATTCCAACCAGGAAGAAAACAACTCGTCCGGCTTACCCTCTTTCATAGCGGTAAAGTCCAGATCGTTGAACAGTTCTCTTGCTGTGAAATAACGGGCAAGCAGGGCATTTGGCATCTGCCGGAAGAAGTCTCTTACAGAATAGTGACGGGCCATGCACGTGCTCCTTCAGTGGGAAACATTAATTCTTCGAGATTGCGTCTGACATTACAGTATTGTTTTAAAGCCTGTTAATGGCCTATAGATAATCCTATTTCTTTTTAAGCTTCTAACTAAGTTGATGATTTCTGGTTCTTCCAATCATTGACCAGAACAAGTAATCAACCAAAAGGATTGGCTGGGTGTTTCTTCATGGTTTTGGATCAATTGACCCTGGGGGGTATCTTGCTTTTTGGTGTCCTGAATATGCAGTGCCACCTCTGTAAGCAATTGTGTGATCTGCTGTAAACCCTTCGGCTAGAGGTGGAATCGAACTGTCGACACGCGGATTAATAAATGATTTTCTAAGATAGACTGATTACATGAATAATGAAATACGTTTATACTTGATTTCCCCAACATCTCCATATACACATTAAAATTCATTACCCTTGGAAAAGAAAACAAAGTCTCGGTCCGGGTTTGTGTCAAAGAAGCAAAACGATGAAGTGCAAATAGCCTCTGGAGCTCTTCAAAAGAAAAAGGGCGGCCAATTGATAGCTGTAGGTAAACAACTCCTCTTTTCACTGATCATTTTTGTTGTCTTTTTCGGAGGGATCGAGCTTATCCTCGCTTTATCCGGCGTCAAGCCGATCTTGTTGACAGAAGACCCCTTGGTTGGCTTTTCAAGTAATGTTCCCTTGTTTGTCGAACAGCGCCAGACTGATGGCACGGTAATCCTCAAGACCGCGAAAAACAAACTCGATCATTTCAATGATCAGGCGTTTCCGAAAACCAAGCAGAAAAATAGCTATCGCATATTTACCGTTGGAGGATCCACAACTCACGGCCGCCCTTTTGATCACAAGGTCTCTTTTGGGGGCTGGTTGCAAGCTTTTCTAAATGCGGCCGAGCCAGGCAGGAATTGGGAAGTTATCAATGCCGGTGGATCAAGTTACGCAAGTTATCGAGTGGCCAAGCTGATGCAAGAGCTTGTGCAGTACCAACCGGATCTATTTATCGTTTATTCAGGACACAATGAGTTCCTTGAGGAACGCAGCTACGGTGGGCTGGCTGATCTCCCCTCTTGGGTGATCGATCTTGATTCTATGCTCAACGGTACAAGAACCTACAGTGGCATGAAAAGGCTATATGATTCCTGGCGGCCGGATTCAATGCAGCAGGCTAAAAAGCGCTACGAGGTGAGTGGAGAGGTCGATACCGTCTTAAAGTATACAATTGGTCCTACCAGCTATCACCGCGATGATGACCTGCGAAAGCAGATTGTCAGCCATTATCACCTCAACCTTGAACGCATAGTGCTTCTGGCACGCGATGCAGGTGCAGAGATAATTTTTGTGACTCCCGCCGATAACCTTAAGGATTTCTCACCCTTCAAGAGTGAGCATAAGGAAGGAGTATCAAGTGAAGCAGAAAATCGTTTTAACAGATCATTCGAGAAGGGGAACAATCTCCATGCTGCCGGAAAATTATACGAGGCATTAGCTGCGTATCGTCAAGCCTTGAGTATTGATGAACGTTATGCTGACCTACTTTTCCAGGTTGGACGGGTACTTTTTGATCTTAAAAATTACGCTGAGGCGGAAAAATTTTTCTGGCGTGCTATTGATGAGGATGTCGCACCACTACGGATGTTGAGTTCTATGCAAAAAAGCCTGGTTGATGTTGCAGAAAGTCAGACTGTGCCATTAGTAGATTTCCAACAGATTTTGCGACATGAATACTCGCAAAAATATGACCATGCTATTCTCGGTAATGAATTTTTTCTGGATCATGTCCATACCAATATAAATGGGTATCGAATTTTGGGGTTGGGCTTATTTGACAAGTTGATCAACCTGGGCATTGTCTCGTCTGATGCCACCTTGAGTGCCTCTCAGATCGAAACAGTGACGCGGCAAGTCACTTCTTCTATGAGCAAGTCAGATCACAATAAGTCTTTATTCCAGTTGGCAAGGGTTCTGGACTGGGCCGGCAAATTTGATGCGGCACAAAATTTGTTCTTAAGGCATCTGGAAGTATTCGGTCCTCAAGGAGACGTTTATGCCCAGCTTGGCATGATCTCGGCAAAAAAAGGAAATAACGCTGAAGCGATAAATTATTTTCGAAAAGCCATATCCGACGGTTATAAAAACCCAGAAGTGTATACATGGATGGCCAACACATACAGAAATCAAGGCAACTTTTCCCTGGCGATGCAAGCCTATGAGGATAAGCTTCAATTGGATGGTAACAGAGTTGAAGCACACACATTTTTCGGGATTCAGTTTGCCTATCAGGGTGACAATGAATCAGCGCTCCATCATTTCAAAGAAGCTTTGCAGCTGGATCCTGATTTCCTGCCTGCTCGCAGGAATCTGGTGGTCACGCTCTTTTCATTAAAACAATACGATGAGGCGATGGCCAAGGGACAGGCAATTTTAAACGGTCATCCAGATGAATACAGAATACATTATGTAGTTGGGGCAATTCTGCTGCGGCAGGGAGACAAGAACGAGGCGATAAAACATTATTCCGAGGCCTTGCGATTAGCTCCGGATTTCAAGGAGGCACAGGATGGCCTGAAAGAAGCACAAAAAGCACACTCAAAGTAGAATTTGACAAGGCATCACTCACGTCAATGTTGCGTCAACAAATTTGGAAATGAATTGATGGCAACTATTATCCTGGGAATATCGGCCTACTACCATGACAGTGCGGCCGCCTTGCTTGTCGATGGAAAAATTGTGGCCGCTGCGCAAGAAGAGCGTTTCAGTCGTAGAAAACACGACCCCAACTTTCCTTGCAATGCTATATCCTATTGCTTGGCCGAAGCAGGCATTAAGCTGCAAGCTGTCAATCAGGTGGTTTTTTACGATAAACCTCTGCTTAAGTTTGAGCGCTTACTCGAAACCTATCTGACATTTGCCCCTAAAGGGTTTCGTTCTTTTGTATCAGCCATGCCGGTATGGCTGAAAGACAAGCTGTTTTTAAAAAAGACGCTTCGTTCAGAGCTTTCCAGTTTGAGCGGTATGGATGAAAAAGCCCTTCCTCCATTATTGTTCACAGAACACCATGAGGCACATGCGGCTTCTGCTTTTTACCCCAGTCCGTTTGAACGGGCTGCAGTGTTATGCATGGATGGAGTGGGTGAATGGGCTACAACTTCAGTATGGCTTGGTGACAAGAACACACTGACACCACAATGGCAGATTGACTTTCCGCATAGCCTTGGTCTGCTGTACTCGGCTTTTACATATTACACCGGGTTTCGTGTTAATTCTGGCGAGTATAAATTGATGGGCTTGGCGCCATACGGCGATGCCAAGTACGTGGATTTGATTCTGGATAATATTCTTGACCTTAAAAAAGACGGTACATTTCGGCTGGACATGAGCTATTTCAACTACGCAACCGGCCTGACCATGACCAGCAAAAAGCTGCATAAACTGTTTGCTGGAGAGCCGCGCAAGCCTGAGACTGAATTAACTCAAAAAGAAATGGATATTGCCCGCTCTATTCAATTGGTAACTGAAGAAATTGTATTGAAGCTCGGCAACACCATCCACAAGGAACTGGAAGTTGATCACTTATGCCTGGCGGGTGGGGTTGCCCTCAATTGCGTGGCCAATGGTCGTCTCATACGTGAGGGGCCGTTTAAAGATGTCTGGATTCAACCGGCCGCAGGTGATGCTGGTGGCGCGCTCGGAGCGGCATTGAGTATTTGGCACAGCTACTTGGAAGAACCGCGATTAGTGGATGGTAGCAACGATTCTATGGGAGGTGCATACCTGGGATGTCATTTTACAAAAGATGAAATTCAGGCATTCCTTGATTCGGCTAAGGCACCTTATGTGTTACTTGATGAGAGCTCTCTTATGGAAGAGATTTCTGAGCACCTTGGCGATGAAAAAGTGGTTGGCTGGTTCAGCGGCCGGATGGAATTTGGGCCACGGGCATTAGGTGCACGCTCAATCATTGGCGACGCACGTAGTGTCAAAATGCAATCGATTATGAATTTGAAAATCAAGTACAGGGAATCTTTCCGTCCCTTTGCGCCAATAGTAAATTTTGAACGGGTTTCTGACTGGTTTGAGACAAATAGGCCCAGTCCATACATGCTCGTTGTCTCCGGGGTGAAAGAAAGTAAGCGCAGGAACATGACTGAGACAGAAACCCAGCTATTTGGAATTGACAAACTAAACATTCCGCGCTCAGAGATACCAGCAGTTACACATATTGACTATTCGGCACGGGTGCAAACGGTCCATTCCGAGACCAATCCCCGGCTTCACCAGTTAATTAGCGCCTTCGAGAAAAAAACCGGCTGCCCGGTGCTTGTCAATACTTCATTTAACGTTCGTGGTGAACCCATTGTGTGTACACCGGAAGATGCTTATAAGTGTTTTATGCGTACTGAGATGGATTATCTTGTGTTGGAGAATTTTGTTCTGGCAAAATCAGACCAACCTGACATTGAAAGAGATGAAAGCTGGGAAGATGAGTTTGAACTGGACTGATCGATGAATCGAAACCAAAATGAGTCAAAGGAACAAAAGACCTTCGGGCAGGTTACCGGACTTGCGGTGGCAATTATATTTGGGCTGCTTTTGCCGTGGCTGTTTGATAAAGAGTACCTTTGGTGGCCCTGGTGTATTGCCCTGGTGTTGTGGCTTTTCGCATATACTTATCCCCTGGCTTTGCGGCCAGTTTCCAAAGCATGGTTGACTGTGGGACATTGGCTTGGCTGGTTTAATACAAGAGTCATACTCGGGTTGATGTACTACACTATTTTTTTCATCACAGGACTTGCAATGCGCTTAATGGGTAAAGATCCAATGGCAAGAAAGCTGGATGATTCGATTGAAAGCTATCGCGTCAAAAGCTGTATTAGATCAAAAAATCATGTAGAGCGACCATTCTAATGTTAGAACTAATAAAAGACCTTTGGGCATTTATGCGGGAACGCAAGAAGTTCTGGCTGGGGCCAATTATATTGATCTTGTTGTTGCTTGGTGTACTTATTGTATTGACTCAGGGATCGGCAATTGCGCCTTTCATATATACTATTTTTTAAAACTCCTGACAGATTCCCTATCGACGCTCCTTCGCTTCTTTTTGGAGTTCTCCACGATGCATCGTCCCCGAGCTGCGATCATCACCCCGAAATATCGTAATATGGCACCCATGCAAATCAAAAACACTTTTTTCTGGCTTCTCGCCATCTT
>PVMK01127884.1_pt1 | contig 15155 bp, 25 predicted proteins | sample 1853481 | NCBI WGS metagenome assembly PVMK01 (sample SAMN08533507, study PRJNA380276) | Marine sediment metagenome, whole genome shotgun sequencing project.
TTATTGTTATTATGGGATTGTTTGGCTTAGGTAAAAAAGAACTAAAATGTAAGAAATGTGGAACAGTGTTATCTGATCCACAAAGGCTAAAAAAACACCAAGAAAAAGCACACAGTAAGAAAAAAGAGAAATGTCGAGGTTGTGGTAAAGAATTTGATTTTTCAGAAGAGTTGAGAAAACATAAGAAAAATTGCAAATAATATTTGTTTTTGGATTTTTGAAAAATAGTCAATATTTACCTTAGGTTTTTCTCCAATCCATTGTCAGAATCTTTATAGGTTTACCATTTAGAAGATGTTTTGATTTGGATATTACCGAAAAAGTTAGATTGGTTGAAAGGCCTCCAACAGAAGAAGTAGTTACACATGAGGAGTTAATGGAGTTATTCAAAACCAATTCCTCTCCTAAACATTACATTGGTTTAGAAATTTCTGGGATTTTTACATTTAGGAAGTTTAATCAGCACAGGTTTCAAAATTAATGATTTTGTAAAAGCTGGCGTTAATTGTACAATATTTCTGGCAGATTGGCATACAATGATTAATGATAAGCTTGGTGGCGATTGGGAAACAATCACTAAGGTTTCAAAATATTATGCAGATGCATTCAAACTAGTTTGTCCAGGAGCTAATATTGTACTTGGGTTCAGATCTTTATGAGTCCAGACAGAATATTGGAAAGAACTCTTATGAATTTTACAAAACATATGTCACTCAAAAGAACCATGAGAACTCTAACAATAATGGGTAGATCAGAAGATGATCTAAAATTGATCTTGCAAAATTACTTTATCCTCCGATGCAAGCAGTTGATATTCATTCACTTGACTTAGATATTGTACATGCTGGAATGGATCAAAGAAAGATCCACATGTTAGTTAGAGAAATTTTTCCAAAAATGAACTGGAAAGTTCCAGTTGCTGTTCATCACAAATTGCTACCTGATCTTTCAAAACCATGCTGATTCAAATGATTCTCAGTATTAGGAAAAATGAGTAAATCTGACCCAAATTCAGGTGTCTTTTATTCATGATACTGATGTTTGAAATAATAGAAAAAGATTACCAGAGCATGGTGTGAGGAAGCAAATACTCAGAATAATCCAATATTAGAGATTGCAAGAGACAGTCATCTTTCACGAGTTTAATGAAATGAATGTTGAAAGAGCTGAAAGATTTGGTGGGAATGTATCGTATACAGATTATAATCAACTGGAAACAGATTTTGCTGCAAAGAAGTTACATCCATCGGATCTGAAACAAACTGTAGGGAAGTTATCTGGTTAAAAGTGGTTGCCCCAATTCGCGATAGCTGAATCTTAGTCAAGAACTATTTGATGAAATAAAGAAAAGCTACTAGACTTTTGAGATCTGGATTGGTCTGTTCTTCTAAATTATATTTTGATTTGTATCCTCTTGGATTTATCATCAAATCTTTGTAAGTGTATGTAGAGGAATTTCCAATAATTACAGTGGTAATCATGCCTAATTTGTCTGAATGATTTGGCAAATTTTCTAAATCAGTCATAACAACTGTTTCAGATTCTCTAAATGCTCCTTTGATAATTGCAACAGGGAGTTGTAGGTTTGCGATATTTTAGAAGAATTTTTCTAGTGTCTTGTAATTGATGAATTCTTTTTTTGCTGGATGGATTATAAATTACAATTACAAAATCACCTTGTGCTGCAGCTTCAACTCTTTTTTGAATAATTTCCCATGGAACCAATAAATCACTCATGCTTACAACGGCAAAATCTGTCATTAAAGGTGAGCCAATTATAGATGCACATGAGTTCAATGCAGATACTCCCGGTACTATTTCGACTTGCAAATCATCTTTAGGATTCCATCCAGATTCTGCAAGTGTTTCATATATCAATCCAGCCATACCATAAATTCCTGGATCACCACTTGAAACAAGTGAGACTATCTTTCCAGATTTTGCCAAATCAATACATTGATGAGCACGCTCTACCTCTTGGGTCATGGCATATCGATGTACTTCTTTGCCTTCAATTAGATCTGCAACTAGGTTAACATAAGTCTCATACCCAACTATTGTATCACTCTCAGCAATCACTTCTTTTGCTCTAAATGTCATATGATCATGATGTCCCGGCCCAACGCCGACAATGTAGAGTTTACCAGTCAAATTTACAATAAAGTTTCTTTCAAGTAATTTATCCCTTTAGTGAAATGAATTTTTACTGGAATGGATCTATAAAGGGACAATTTACAAGATGATCACTATTCATTGGACGAGCAATACTTACTGTCAATAGATCTTCTTCACTAAAGGAATCAATATCAAATCTTGTCTCAAGAATTTTTGCATCTTTTGGATCATTCCATTCTACATTATAGATTCTCCAAATTGGGCTATAGTTTTCATCGCCTGGTGCTGCAGATGCTATTCCAGGTTGGAAGCCCATAGGACCTGAACCTTTGATTCCATTTTTGAATTGAAACAAGTCTACTGCAGCAGAACTTATCAAAAGTTCTTCAGAAGTAGGGGAGTATGTGACACCCATTATTTCTGCTGGTCCGCTGGGTGTGGCATCTGTTACAATATAGTAGATGGTTCTTCCATCAGGTCCCCATCCTCTATGTGCAATGAAAGTTACATTCATGTCCTCTTCATTGATTTCAGTAATTTGGCCTCCAATGTATGGTAAATCATCAGTAATTTCCGGATCATCCCTTACTGGCATTTGACCTTCAGGCCAGATGATTTGAGGGGTGTTAATTACAATGCTAGTTTCTTTGAATTCTATTCTACCTCCTTCTTTGGGCTTCTAAAATCTCCTCAGCTGATTCAAAGATTATTTTATTTTGTCCTTTTTTCCATGTAACCTCTACAACTGAACTCAGCGGGCTATAATCTGATTCTTGAGTCGGTGTGCTTGAAAATACCTGTGACTGATATCCATAAATTCCATCACCTACAACCCCGTTTGTGAATACAAAAATTTGTTCAAGTGCGGTCTCTGGGGCATTGGCAATAGGTGGTGCTACCTCAACCTTCCATTCTTGTTTTTTAGTTATTACTTCTGCAAATTCTTGATCACTTGAATCTGTAATTATATAAAAAACAGAACTTGAATTGAAGATTCCTTTATGCATTGGTATTGTTACTGGTACATTGGTTTTTGATAATAACAAAGAAGGTTCTTCTTTTTTAAGCTCAATTTGTTGTAAAATAATTTCTGTGGGTTGTCCTCTTATCCAACCATCAACACTGACAGTAGTCGTAAATTCTTGGGAGTTGGGTGAATGCAGAGCTAAAGCAGCTCCTGTGAATTCAAAGGAATCAGACGTTGTTCCTTTATCAATTAATGACAAAGCATAGATTTTATTTCCATCAATAGTCCATGTTGGCTGTCCTTTAGCATCATTTTCATTAATCTCATGCAAGACTACTATCTGAACAGGTTCACTTGCAGTAAAAGTCATTGAGCCGTCATAAATTGTTCCTTCACTTGGAGATAAAATTAATGTTAATTGATGGCCTTCATGTCCCTGACCTGGATCCTGTAAAGAAGTTATGGTCTGTGTAAAATGAATTTTTTTTCTAGAGTTTGCATCAACAAATTGATCAGAGACCAGTGAAATGGATAAAATTCCTGCTACGAAAATTCCTAAAATAAAAATAATTATGTATTTGTTCAATGAAATTCTCTGATTTTGTTCCCTTAAATTATTTTATTTTTAGTTGATTTTAGAAAGCTCAAATTCATTATGTAATGCCTGAACAGCAGTGTTTGTGTCAGAATTTTTTACGACAAAAGCAAGATTAAGTTCTGATGAACCTTGAGTGATCATTGATACGTTTACCTTATTTTTTGCCATTGATCCAAATACTTTTGAGGCAACACCAACTGTTCCACGCATGCCAGATCCAATTAGGGCAATTATTGCCATATCTGTAGTTACCTCAAGTTTTTTGATTATTTTTCCTAAAAGTTCTAGCTCTAAGGTGTTTACGGCTTTATCAAGGTCTGTATTTTTGACGACGATTGTAATGCTAGATTCAGAAGGATTTTGGGAAATCATCATGACGTTAATGCTTGCATTAGCTAATGTAGAAAAAATCTTACCAGCAGTTCCAGGGGTTCCAACCATACTTCCACCACGAATATCAATTAGTCCATTATGAGAAACATTACTGACACATTTTACTGTGTTTTTAGCAGATGCTGAAGGAGAAGAAGTAACTAGAGTCCCTTCATTTTTTACATTAAATGAGCTTCTTATGTGCATGGGTATTTTTTTTGCCAATAATGGTTCAAAGGTTCGTGGATGAATTTGTTTTGCTCCAAACATGGCCATTTCAATTGCTTCAATGTATGATACTTCTTTGAGTAATTTGGCATTTTTTACAATTTTTGGATCAGCTGTCATCAATCCATCAACATCACTCATTAACCAGATCTCATCAGCTTTAATGCAAGAACCAATTATTGTGGCCGAATAATCAGAGCCACCCCTACCAAAAGTCGTTACATGGCCATGTTGATCTGCTCCTGCAAATCCTCCAATTACAGGAATTATTTTTTTTGAAAATAAGGAATCTAAAGTTTTTGATACTCTAAGTCTTGTTGTATCCATTAGAGGTTTAGATTCACCAAAATTTGAATCAGTAACAATTCCTACTTCTTTACCCGTAAGAGATATTGATTTTTTTCCTAAATCATTAATTGCCGAAGAAATTATTTGTATAGAAAGACGTTCTCCAAATGAAAATAAATAATCCATTGATCTGGGAGTTATTTCTCCTAATAACACCATACCATCAATTAGAGCAATTAGTTCAGAAAAGTATTCATCAAATGTTTGTAATAATTTTTTTCTTATTTGTGATTTTTTGATTGTTTGTTTTGCAAGTTGTTGATGTCTATTTGAGATTTTTTTTGCTAATAGTTCTGCTTTTTTCTTGTTTTCTTTTTTTATAGATTGAGATATTTCAATTAAATCATCTGTGGTGTCGCTAGTTGCAGAGCAGACAATTACTAGCTGGTTTTGTTTTGATAATGATAGAATATGTTTTGCAACATTTTGTATATCTTTTGCAGATGAAATCGATGTTCCACCGTATTTTAGGACAAGTTTCAATTCAAACTAACTGGATTATTTTATCTTTAAATGCTTTAACTTTCTACGCGTGGAGCCAAATAAAAGTGAATTCTACCAATGTTTGCCACCTTGAATTCGATTCTTAGTGGTTTTGCACTAGAAAATTCACAAGTAATTAAACCTGCATTTGCACCCACTGCTTTAACGACAGGATTAAGATATTCTAGGCTATATGTGCCAATACTATCTTCAGTCGATGATATTTCCTCAATTTCGTCTGTGTTTTTTTCAAGATCAATCACCACTTCTCCTGAATCCCCTTTTCCAGAAAAATCAGCCTTTGAATCAGATGTATGCATGGTTAGGTAATCAGAAACAACTTGGACATCACCTAAAATTTTGTCAAATTTAGAAGAAGATAATGTAATCTTGGAATTGTATGGAATTTTTGGTAATGGTGTATCAGTTGCAGAACTTTCAATTAAACGAATTTTGTATTTTTTGTTTTTTCCAACAGTCACTAGTAACATATTTTGTTCAGAAATACTAATCTCAATACTGTCTTTTTTATCAGCTCTTTTGATAAGTTTAGAAAATTCATCAATTCTAACTCCAAATTTAATATCACTGTCACATTCGTACTTTTCAAAAGCAGAGTTTGGCCATGAAATATCAATTAGAGCTACATGTGATGGATCCATTCCTCTAAAAGTTATTCCCTCTGCTGTTGCAACAAATGTAGCTTCTTCTACCAGTGTAGATATAGCTGAGAGAATTGCTTTTAGATCATCTGAACCACTTGTTTTTGCTCCAAAAGTCAAACTGATTTTCAGGTGCCTAAGTTCCAGTTAAACGTTATGAGTAATCGCGCCAGGTGTATTTACATTTCTGACAGCGATAAAATCTTGTAGTAGGTTCATCTGCACTTCTAGTTTGGAACATCCACCATATAGCTTCATCATGACCACATTTTTCACAATCCATTTTGATTGTTGGGTTTGAGTCTTCTCCTTCATTTCCTTCAAAAGCAAGAAGTGAAAAATCTGGCTCTCCTTCATCAATAATTTTTTTTGTTTGCGTTACTTTTTCTCCCTCGATGTAACCACATTTTGAGCATTTGAGGTCGCCACCATCTTTTTTTAATTTGACCTCACACTTGGGGCAAAATTTCATTTATTTTCCCTTAATAGTAGAATTAAATAATTTTTTAAGTTCATCTGTGGTTTTTATTGCCGTTTCTGTGGCTTTTTTAATTTCTTGCAAAGGTTTGCTGTTTGAATTAACTCTCATCCAGCATTCATTAGTTAGAGGATGTTTTATAATAACTCCAGCAAAATCAATGCTTGAAGTCTTTAGTAATTCATGTTGAATAATATACAATAGTCCTACATCAGTGTCCTGAATGGAAAAAGCGATTTCTTTTGGTGTTGAACTAACTACTTGTGCGTGCATGTATTCGGAAAAAGAACTTATTGTGGATATAAATCATTATGATTAAGAATGAGCGGTAGTAAGATTTCAGAGATTTCACTAGTTAATGGGAAAGAAAAATACTCTTCTAATGATCCAATAGAGATTAACGTACAATTTTCAATAGAAGGGGATATTCGAAATGCCTTCAATGAGATTAATTGGACAAAGGCATACAACAACAATGATGTCTCTTTCAAGTTAAAGTATGGCATAAAATTGACTTCTGGTGGTTTTAGAAAGAAGGAAATTGGTAAAACAATAGATACCTATAGAAAAGCAGCTATTTTTTGGACTAGAAATCCAAAATTGGTGAATCCAATGAAAGATAGAAGAATATGGGTTCAAGTATCCAAAAATTTCGAGCCATTTATCCGTCTTTCAGAAGAAGAAGTAAGACAAGAGTTATTTGATTTTAATGAAAAAATTGTCATCAAAGCTTCAGATCTAGGACCAGGAAAACATAAGATTGAAGCCGATGTTTTTGCTTCTTGGCAAAAGCATGATTATACAGAATCTGATAGCATTAATAATAATTCAAAAGAGATTGAAATAATAATAAATTAAAATTTCTAAATTTTAGTCAGTTTTTGATTTTTCTTTTTTATTAAAGAAGAATTTACCTTTTCTTTCCAAGTCTTCCACATACTCATCCATTTCTAGCTTGAACTCCTCTTCATCAGCATATGCACGTTCTGCATGTTCACTAATATCTAATCCAGCATCCTCTGCTTCTGGAGATACTCTTACTCCTACTAAAAAGTCAAGTATCTTCATGATGATGTAGGTTCCACCAAATCCTAATGCTGCGGCAACTGCAACACCAATTGCTTGAATTCCCAATTGGTCTGGATTTCCAAAGAGCATACCATTTGGTCCACTTGGATTAACTGCAGTACTTGCAAAGATACCAATTGATAGTGCACCAATAATACCAGCAGTTCCGTGGACTGAGCTTACATCTAATGCATCATCTATTTTCAATTTTTCTTTGAAGATGATAATTGTAGAGTATGATGCAAGTCCTATAGCAATGCCAATTATGAATGAGTGTTCTACACTTACAAATCCTGATGCTGGTGTAATTCCTGCCAAACCTGCAATTGCTCCGTTAACTGCAGCAACTACTGATGGTTTTCCTGTTCTCATCCAGGATAGTCCTACCCAAATTAATGCAGAAACTGAAGAGGCCATGTGAGTTACAATTACAGTATTTCCTGCAAGAGAACCTGAGGCTAATGCACTTCCTGCATTAAATCCAAACCAACCTAACCAGAGAAGTGAAGAACCTACTACAGCTAGTGGAATACTATGCGGAATTTCAATAGCAGGACCAAAGAATCGTCTGCGACCAAGCACAATTGCAGCAGCTAGTGCACCCATTCCTACACTTGTATGAATTACTATACCACCGGCAAAATCTACGACACCTATTGCTGCCAGCCAACCTCCTCCCCATACCCAGTGTACTAATGGATAGTAGATGAGAATAGACCATGAAGCGATGAATATTATAAATGAGCTAAATTTCATTCGCTCGGCAATAGTACCTGTAAGCAGCAAAGGCGTTATTGCGGCAAACATTAACTGGAATTTTACAAACAAAACACCTGGAATTGTCGGTGCATAATGAAGGGCCTCATCCCAAGGTACTCCCTTTAGGAATACCCAATCCATGTTACCTATTAATCCAAGACCTGTATCGTCAGGACCAAATGATAAACTAAAACCAAATACAAACCACATGACACTAAGTAATGCTAGACCAAAGAAAATTTGCATAAAAACAGATACAGCATTTTTCTTTCTTAATAAACCAGATTCAAAAAGGCCAAGTGCAGGGATCATTAAAAGTACTAGGCTTCCTGCTACGAGCATCCATGCGGTATCACCTGAATCTATTGGCAATGTAACTTTGAAGTTTGTGAAACTAAATAATAATAACGAAATTTGATAACTATTTGATTATCACTTGATTATCAAAATCTGAAACTATTATTTGTGAAAAACCTCGTAAATTTAACGGATGTTAAAAATTCAAGCATTTCTTGGAAATAATGACGTAATGGCAATTAGTGAAGCACTAAAAGAATTAGAGATTGGCGGCTTGACTGTAAATAAAGTAAGAGGTCGTGGAAAGAGACCTCCTCCTGAAATCCATGCTTCAAAAGGAAGTGCCATATTTCGACCACAATTCAGTGAAAAGTATGTCATAGAATTAGTAATTCCAGAAAGTAAAGAAGAGCAGGTGGTAAACATCATTAAAGAAAAAGGAAGTGTTGGGAAAATCTTCATTTCACCAGTTCTACGTGCAGTAGATATAGAATCGGGTGATGAAGGAGAAAGCGTTATCTAAAATTCTCTAAAATTATTTCCATAAACAACAGTAGGGTGTTTTAGTTGTTTTTCAAATGAAGGAAGATAACCCATGATACAATGATTAACAAAATCACTAAAGGATTTTATTCTATGGTCTGAGGCTAGAGTTTCATGGTTTTCATCATAAACAGTTTGAAGCCTAAGTAAGGTGTATTTCTGAAGAGGGACTAATCTACTTCGTTTAATTTTTGGTTTTGGTGGTGGAGATTTAATTTCATCTAGTTCAAGATCTTGAGTACTTTCAAGTGTACCAATATCTACAATTTCTTCCATTTCAGATACAAAAATTTTTCCCACTTTACCGGAAGTAAATCCTGATTTTTTTGAAATAACATCTATTACTTTTCGTGCATCTTTTTCTGTTACAACTAGTTCAATTTTTGAAAGAGGGACTATTTTTAGTCCAAGTGTTCCTCCCGCTTTTGATCCTTTTTGTGTATCAAAAATTTGATTATCCTCTAAATTTCTTTTATCAATAATTGCATAACCCATCGAGTTTAATTTCCCAGCAATTATGGTATAGTTTGATCTCCTAATTATTGCCTCGATTTTCTTCATATGAAAAGTCAAAAATTTGCTTATTTATTATACTATCTAATTATCAATTATGAGAGAATGATTTTACTTTGTAATTTAAGAAAATCAATAATATATTGAATTAAGAATGTTGAAAATTTTTGGTTTTCAGAATTTACTTCTTTTTTGACTTTTTCTTGTTGTTACTTGAAGTCTTCCTTTCTATTTTTCTTTCTTTTCGTATAGTGATTACACCCTTAAGAATAACTGGAAGTGCTAATGCAAATAATATAATTACAAACTCTGGTGGAATGTCAGATACTGCTTCCTCAGGAGTTATTTGTGAATCCTCAGTAGCAATAATTTCAAAAATGATGGTTGGAATGAACCAAACACACATTCCTAAAATTAACCAATAGAGTCCTTTCAATACATTTTCACCTCATCAGTACTCAATAATTTTTCTGAATCATCTCGGTTGTTTTCAAAAATTATATCTCCTTTGGAGTTTAAAATTCCACTAAATCTAACCTGAGGTTCTACATCGTGGATTTTTTGACATAATTCATTGTGATTCATTTCTGTTTTCTTTGAAAAAATAATCCCTATTATTAGTATGATTTTTTAATCAATTGATAGTTTTTGATAAAATAATTCATAAGCATGATATTTACGATCTTTTGCTAACGAATTTCCGAGTGATAATTAATATCAAAAAAATATTGACTCAATTAGGGATATATGGAACTATTCTGGAGACTGTACATGGCAAAATACGATGGTCTCTTAGGACAGCCAATTCTTGAAGTTGAGGAGCCAGACAAAGAGGGAGGAATTACCTTTATCATAAAGGATAATAGATTTTTATTCATAAAGGCAGTTGATGGAAAAATTGAGACGGTATCGATTCCAGAATAGGTGAAAGATATGGGAAAATTTGATGAAATTAAAATGGTGGAATTGGTAAAGGTTGAGGATCCTGATTCTGAAGGAGAACTAACTTTAGTATTTCAGGAAAACAAAAAACTGAAGATTAAGATAGTTGATGGAAAATTAGTTTCAGAATTTATTTAATTTCCAATATGTTTTTGATAAAAAGTAATTGCTAGTTCTTGTGTTTCAGATTGAATAGAACCTGGTCTTTTTGTTCTTATTTTTTTTATGGCATCTTTTCCTGAATATTTTTGGTATTTTACAAGATAGCATGCCAAAATAGTTCCTGCTCTTCCCATCCCTGCTGCACAATGAACCATCACGGCTTGATTGTCGGTAATATTTTCATGAATAAAGTCAACTGCAATGTCTATTTTCTCCATATCTGGAGCAGTAAGATCTGGTGTTGGAACATGCAAGTATCCTATTTCACTTACCCAATTTTCAGGTAATGCATTTTCAGTCATAGTTACAATTGATTTTACACCCTGTTGTAGAATCCAATCTAGCTCGTCAATACTAGTAGGCATTCCAGAGCCTGCCAGTTTTTCTTCAATTAACCATGAGAAATTAGTAGGGCGTTTGGTAATTTTACCATGAACCTTTCTCCACATATTTCCTGGTTTGCTCATAGATTTTGATGGTATGTTGTATATTTTTAGCATTGCGAAAAATACATCCACCTTATATTTGAAAAATAGATAGTATAATGTGAAATGGGAAAAGAGGCTATTCTTTATGAAAAATTACCTAACAACAAGGTACGTTGTACAGCCTGTGCAAGATATTGTGAGTTGGCAGAAGGACAAACTGGTCTTTGTGGAATTAGAGGAAATCAAAATGGGAAACTAGACTTGTATGTATATGGTAAAGTGATCGCAGGTCATGTTGATCCCATTGAAAAAAAACCCGTGACACATTATCATCCAGGCTCAAAAGTATATTCAATTGCCACTACTGGATGTAACTGGCTTTGTAAGTATTGTCAAAATTATGACATTAGTCAGAGGAGAAAAATCGAGGGAACTGACATGACTCCACAAGAAGTTGTACAAACTGCAGTAGATAATGGTGCAGATGGTATTGCCTATACATACAATGAACCATCGATTTTCATAGAATTTGCAAGAGATTGTGGAGTAGTAGCACATCAAAAAAATCTTTACAACATTTTTGTTTCAAATGGATATGATACTCCAGAATCAGTAAAAATGATGGGTGAGTTTTTAGATTCTATAACAGTTGATTTCAAAGGTAATGCAGAACCAAAGTTTACAAGAACATATATCGGAATTCCTGATCCTCAACCAGTTTTTGATACTCTTTTAGAAATTCGAGATAAAACAAAAATTTATGTAGAGATTACAGATTTGGTAGTTCCCCAAGTTGGAGATAGTTTAGAGTATGCAGAAAAATTATGTAAATTTGTTTATGATGAATTTGGACCAGAAATGCCTATTCACTTTTTGCGTTTTCATCCTGATTATAAAATGATGGAATTTGATTCTACTCCAGTTGAAACCTTGGAAAAACATCATGAAATTGCCAAAAAGATTGGACTAAAGTATGCCTATATTGGAAATGTTCCTGGTCATCCATTGGAGCACACATATTGTCCTGAATGCAATAATATCGTTATCAAGAGGTTTAGTTTTGATATAGAATCATGGAATCTTGATGAAAAAAATCAGTGTCAGTTTTGTGGAAATCAGATTCCAATCGTGGGTAAATTATCAAAAAATTATAAAAAAAATCGATTTCATTTTGTTCAGTAAGTAGCAATTGCTCTCACAGGAGAGCCTGTTGCATCTTTTAGTTTAAGAGGTAAAATAATAAAATTAAATTCTAAATTTGGAATTTTTTCTAAATTTGAAAGATTCTCAACTATTAAGATATCATTTTTTGCCAAAATTTTGTGAGCTGTAAAAGATTTATCAATTCCAAGGTCGATGCTAGGAGAATCAATCCCAACCAAATTGATTTTTTTTGATACTAAGTAATCAGTTGCAGATTTCGATAAACCTGGATTATTTGTAAAGTAGAATTTTTTATTCAAATTTTTTTGCCAGTCCGTGAAAAATATAATCGATGAAAAGTTTTCAATTTTTCCATTTTTTTTTCAAATTTAAGTAAATCTTTTTTTTTGTTTTCTTGATCTTTTTCTTTTTTTATTTTTTCGTTCAAATTCAAGTAGATCTTTTTTTGTGATCGCCTGATCTTTTGCTTTTTTAATTTTAATTAATAATGCATTTCCTACAAGTCGGGTTACAGGAATTTGATGTATTTTTGCTCCTTTTTTTGCAAAGTGATATGGTGCATCAAGATGTGTTCCAGTATGAGAGCTCAAAAATAATAACTCTAGATTATAACCGTCATCTTTAATCGAAGACCAAGAAATGAATTGAGGAGAAGGCGAACCAGGAAAGTTTGGAATTGATGAAGAAATTGTCAGTGTAAGATCTAAATGTTTCACATCAAGGAATCTTGATTCTAGTTAATCAGTTTTTGATATCCCTGAAAGGTTAAATACTGTTTATGAAAATCTGCAACATGCCTACAGCATACGTGTTATTGAATTCTGATTTAGGTTCAGATAGCTCCATTATCGACGAAATAAAACAAATTCTTAAGGATGAAGAAGTTCATTTTGAGGTCCAAGGTGTTTATGGAGTTTATGACATTGTTTTGAAATTGTCTTCTGAAAATGCCGAAGATCTGAGGGCAATTATCACAAATAAGATTAGGAAGATAAGTAAGGTACAATCAACTCTAACAATGATGGTTATAGAGGAACAAGAAAACCTATAATTTCTTTATTGCATCTATAACTTGAAGAATTTCAGATTCAGTATTGAAAAAATGAGGAGAAGCTCGAATGATCTTTTTGTCATAGATTTCTCTAACTGCCAAAATTATGTCCTTTTTTTCTAATTTTTCTACTACAGCTTGTGGCTCATGTCCTTCTATGGTAAATGAGATTATACTGGTACGCTCTTCGGTATTTTTAGGACCGTAAAGAGTTATTTTATTATTTTTAGATAATTCCTCCCTAAGCATATTTGAGAGATGAATGTTTTTTTTCCGTATATTTTCCATACCATATCTGTAAAGATAGTTTGCTGAGCATTCAAAGATCTACCTGAAAAATTTCAAACAGGATTTCGTAATTATGTTGGAATAGTTGGATTAGAAACCTCAGCAAACTATCTTTACAAATATGGTATGGAAAATATACGGAAAAAAAATATTCATCTCTCAAATATGCTTAGAGAGATGAATATATATATTTTTTATATTATATTTGTAAAGATAGTTTGCTGATGATTCTAATCCAACTATTCCAACATAATTACGAAATCCTGTTTGAAATTTTTCAGGTAGATCTTTGAATGCTAAATTTGAATCATCATATAACATTGCAGACTCACCTCCTAGGGAAAGAGGTTCAAGCAATTCGCTTGATTTTCGATCACAGTAAAATAATCCTGTTCCCATGGGCCCACAAAGCCATTTTGAACCATTAAAAGCCATAAAATTACATTTGAGGTTTTTTACATCAAAATTTCCTATACAACCAACAGTTTGAGCACTATCAAGAAAAAATGGGGTTTTATCATCAAGTATTTTTCCAATTTTTTCTATTGGTAAAATGGAGCCAGTGTTATACAATGCATGACTAAGCGATACTAACTTGGTGTTATCATCTAGAAATTTATTAAATTCATCAAAATTAAAAAATCCATTTTCATCTACAGAGAGATTTTTAATTTCTAGTTTGTTTTTTAGTCGAAGCCAAGGATAAAAATTTGCGTGATGTTCATGAGACATTCCACGTATTATAATATTAGAGTCTGAATCAAAGGATAGACCATTAGCTACAATATTTATCCATCGGTTGTACTTTGAGTTAAAACAATCTCATCAGGTTGACAATTTATGATCTTTGCTATGATTTTTCTAGTATCCCTTAATTTCTCTGTAACAAATGGTTCAGATTTGATAGAATCAGGACCTACTGAATTGTACGAAATTAGAAATTCTTTCATTGCCTCAATGCTTTGTGTAGGCATTAATGATACTGATGCGTTATTTAGATAGATTTTGTCAGTTGGAAAATCTTCAGATACATCTTTTGAGTCTAAATTCATTATTATATCTGTTAGAGGCTAAATTAGTGTTGGATAAAAATCCTGAGCAAATTTTAGACAACGACCTTACACAAATAAAAAATGAATTTTCAGAAAAAAGTCCCAGCATCATTTTATGTTCTAAACCTTTTCTAAAATCTGAATTTTTAATCAGATTAATAAATTCTCATACTATACCAATAATGGATTTTGATTTGTTGTACAGCGGTTATGTTATTTCTGGAATGGTTAAAGAAAATAAGGATGTGAAGGTTTTTCGTCCTAGTAGAACCAATTGGGAAAAAGACCTAAACGAAATTATCGAAAAAACCTCGAGGGAAAAAGTACTTGTCATTTTAGATTCTTTAAATGGAGTGTACAGCATGTTTGATGAGTTAGAATCGGCCAGATTTATCAATGCAGTTATTATGTTATTATCATCTGTGGCAAGATCTACAAAATCTCTAATTGTGGTCACTGCTATGGCAATAAAAAATGATAATGCAGAATGGATTCTTTCTCCTAGTGGAAGGCATCTAATGGATTCAAAAAAATCTGGAATGTATTATCTTGGTATGTCTGAAACAAGTTTGATTCTAAATTCAATAGATAAGATGACTAAATGAAAAATCATTTGAAATCAGAAAATGATTTTGGC
>PVMK01116562.1_pt1 | contig 15154 bp, 13 predicted proteins | sample 1853481 | NCBI WGS metagenome assembly PVMK01 (sample SAMN08533507, study PRJNA380276) | Marine sediment metagenome, whole genome shotgun sequencing project.
CTCAACTGTTTCTGCTTCACCTACCCCGAAGAAGCCATGCAAAAGGCCAAAGCCGCCGAACAGGCACTGGCGTCTGGCAAGGCGCGTACGCTCGAAGGTATTCCCATGGCGATCAAGGATTTCACACCAACCAGGGGCAAGGTGACGACCCGCGGTTCCAAACTGCTGGAAAACTGGGTACCCGACTGGAACCCGGTGATAGTCGAACGACTCGAAGCCGCCGGGGCCATTATGGTGGGAAAGACAACCACGCCGGAATTTGCCACCTCGGGATTTACAGATTCACCGTTGTGGGGTATTACGCGTAATCCCTGGGATACTTCACGCACCCCCGGCGGTTCATCCGGCGGCTCTGGCGCGGCGGTGGCGTCGGGTTGCGTGCCGTTTGCCGAGGGCACCGACATGGGCGGAAGCGTGCGCATTCCAGCTGCTCTATGCGGCATTGTCGGTCACAAGCCGACCATCGGCCGCATCCCGATGGATATCATCGGTACCACCTACTGCAATATTTCACACTTTGGCCCGCTCGCACGCAGCGTCAGTGACGCCACCCTGTTTCTTGATACCGTACAGGGTGAGCACCCATCGGACATTCAATCCCTGCCACGATGCGAACTGACTATTCCGGCACCCAGCGATGTAAAGGGCATGAAATTCGCCCTCGACGTCAGCCTCGGATTCTGTGCCGTCGATCCGCTCGTCGAGGCTAACCTGCGCGCGAGCGCGGATGCCCTGCGTGACGCCGGTGCGGTGATTGAGGAAGTTGACCTGGGCTGGGACAGAAAAATTGTTGATTTATGGAACGACAGCTGGGCCATTTTCATGGCAGCCGCCTATGACAACACCACGCACGTACCACTCGATGAAAATCGTGAGCGCATGAGCAAGGGCCTCGTGCACCTGATTGAAAGGGGACGAAAAATTGATGCTGTTACTGCACGCAAGGGGGAATTCGAACGCACCAGGTACTGGCACAAACTGGGGGCGATACTGCAAAACCATCACGCCCTGCTGTGCCCAACCATGGCGATTACCGCCCCGCCTGTGGAAATGCGCGACTGGAATTTCGGCCAGGTGAACGAACAGGGCATGCTAGAGTGCATGGATATGACTTCGCCGTTCAACTACATGGCACAATGCCCTACCCTGTCGGTACCGTCGGGCTTCGCCGACGGGCTACCCACCGCAACCCAGATAGTGGCACGACGCTGGAACGATGCCCTCGCCCTGCGTATCGGCGCGGCGATCGAAGAAGCCATGCCATGGTCACACAATCGTCCGCATATTTAACCCTGCCAGGGCCGATGCCTGCGCAGGGTTAAATTGCTAAAATACTCTATTGAGCGTCAATATTCCATAAACCCGTTTCTTTCAGGGCGGTTACACATTGATTTGCCAGCTTGGCTTCATTCTGTTTGAGACAACCCACTATACGACCCTCACCTGGCTCCACATCGAGGCAGAACTTGTCGGCATCAGCTTCGCAGGCCTTGATAGAATAGTCTATTGCCATCATGCCCATCTCTAAAGTCATAGCCGCTTCGGCAATACCGAGCTCGCAGGATAACGACAGATTGTCTTCATAAGCCATCAGGCACATAAATGATTTTCGGCTGTTTAAAGGCAGACCGGGGCAGAGTATAGCGGAATCCGCCTCGCAACCCCTTACGTCAATGTCCACTATGATGGTAGTGTTCGATAGTTTGTCGGCCAGTTTTTCGCCTGCCATGGCCGCACCGGAGATAACCGTGGTTGCCAGGATAAGTGTCGATACTGTTCTAATGATATTCATGCAAAGATTCCCTTGTTTGTTGGTAAGTAGATAAATGGGGTTGACTGCCAGAGTCTGATTTTAATGCAGCTCTGTCTAGTTCCGAAATCAGGCGGCACTATACATCAATCGTAATTAATTGAATACGGCTCAATAATTACGGGGACAGGTTAAGTAGTTATTGTGGCATTGGGTCCGCTAAGATGCTACGGGAATGCGAAACGTAAAGGTCGCACCTTTTTCCAGTTGGCTATCGACCCAGATATCGCCGCCAAATTGGCTGATAATCTCTTTACAAATAGGAAGACCAAGACCGCTGCCCTTTGGTTTTCCACTCACCTGGTTGCCGACTTGTTGAAAGCGTTCAAAAACTTTTTGATGGTCGCTCGGATCGATGCCTCCACCATTGTCCTGTACACTGACAACCAGGTAATTTTTTTCAACTTTCGCCCTAATCCATACCTCTCCATGGTTCGTGTCACAGAATTTTACCGCATTGGAGATGAGATTAATTATCACTTGCGTGAGCCGGTCCGCATCCACGTCTACTTCGGGGAGATTTTCTGAAATGCTGACTTGCAATAATATGCCGGTACCCTGCTGAAACAACCCAGCTGTCGCGCCAATCGCCGCATCAATCACTTCTTTGGGATCCAGTACTCGCATATCCCACTCAAGCTTTCCGGATTCCATCCGGGCGATGTCGAGAACATCATCAATCAGGCGTGTCAGGCGCTCGCTTTCCTTGACGATAATGCCCATAAATTTTTCTCTTTGATCCGTTGGCATATCAGGACTGTCAAAGATAATTTCGGAAAAGGAACGTATCGATGTCAATGGGGTTCTGAGTTCGTGACTGACCGTGGATACGAATTCGTCTTTAAGCTTGTCCAGCTCCAGCAAGCGGATATTGGCGGCTTTAAGATCATTTGAGGCATTCTCAAGCTGAACCGATTTCTCCTCCAACTGCCTGCTATACTCGATTATTTGCGATGCCTCATCGACAATTTGCATCATTTCATCGATGTCGTGTACTTCCTCGCGCACCACCGAGGAGACCATAATTCGGGCCGAGGCCGAGCCAATGGCGCCCGCTAGCTGCCGTTCGCCAAAGGCAACGATGTCGGCATCTGCCGGGCTAGTATCTTCAAGTTTTCGTTCCAGCAATCCCTCATAACGACCAAATGCGGCTAGCATTCTCGGCTCGCCAATGAATCGCCCCACAAGATTTCTTATTTCTCCAATGGTTATATTGCCGCGCCAGAATCCTCGTCCGCCAGTCGTTTTCTTGAATACATCGACAAAAAGGATCGCCTGGCTGCGCTCGACAATACTTTGCGAGGTAAATATCGAAACGCACAGGAAAAGACCTATATTGACGAACATTGTCCAAAAAAGGGCGTGGCTGATGGGATCGAGTCCCTGCAGTCCAAACAGGGCATAGGGTTTTAACATTTCAATGCCAAAGGGCCCATTCGATAAAAAGCTCTCGGAAAGCCATCCGGATCGGGCAAATGACGGCATCAGCAGGGTATAGAACCAACACAAAAACCCGCCACCCAGGCCCGCAAAGGCACCCGCACGACTTGCCCCCTTCCAAAAAATTCCACCGATAATAGGGGGTGCGAACTGCGCGGCGGCAGTGAAAGATACCAGCCCTATCGATACTAATGCGTAAGAATCACCGATAAGCCGTACATACGCGTATCCCAGCAGCAACATCAAGCCGATTGTGACACGGCGAATGGATAGGATGAGGCCGGTTAAATTGGTACGCTCATTAAGATGCAGCCCGGCAATTCGTATCAAAACTGGCATCACGAGATCGTTAGAGACCATCGTACTCAGCGCTATGGTTGCCACGATAATCATTCCGGTAGCCGCCGAGAGTCCGCCGATAAACGCAAGCAGCGCGAGGGCCTCCTGTCGTTCAGCCATGGGCAGAGTCAGCACGAAGGTGTCCGCATCTACCCCGCCACCGGGGAAATGCAGGAGACCGCCAAATGCGATCGGCAATACGAATATATTGATTAGCAGTAAATAGAGCGGGAATAGCCAGATTGCTTTCTTGAAATGTGATTCATCCACATTCTCCACCACGGTCACCTGGAACTGTCGCGGCAGAAAAATGATCGCCGCCATCGACAGTACCGTGAGTGAAGCCAGGCTTCCGTATCCACCGGCGCCTTCAATGATGAAAAGTTTCTCCAGGTTTTCAGAGCTTTGTGCCCGCGAAAAAATGTCGCCAAAGCCGTTGTAAACACCAAAGGTGACGAATAAACCGACGGCGAGGAATGCCACTAGCTTAACCACAGATTCGAACGCAATGGCGACGACCATGCCCTCGTGATGTTCGCTCGCATCGATGTGTCGCGTACCAAACAGGATAGCGAATACAGCCATGAAAATAGCCACATAAAATGCCGTGTCGGTAAGAATTGGCACGCTGCTCAAGTTCTTCGGCATGATAATTTCAGGATACTGTACGAGCACACTGAAGCTGGTCGACACGGCTTTCAGTTGCAGTGAGATATACGGCATGATGCCGATAACCGCAATGATCGTCACAAGGCCGCCAAGATAAGAACTCTTGCCATATCGTGAAGCGATGAAATCCGCGATAGAGGTAATACGGTTGATCTTGGATATCCTGATAATCTTACGAATAAAAAACCAGCCAAGAATGAATGCCAGCGTGGGTCCGATATATATAGGTAGAAAACCGACACCGCTGGACGCAGCACGTCCAACACTTCCGTAAAATGTCCATGAGGTACAATAGACCGCTATCGAAAGCGTGTAGATATAAGGATTTGCGATCAGACTCCGATTCTGATCAGCTCGCTTGTCACCCCAGTAGGCAATTGCAAACAGTAGGCACAAGTACAGGAAGGCAACAGCAGCAATTGTATAACCCTGTAGCATAAGCTAGCCCGCATGTTGCATGAAGGGAACGAAGATCAGGGGAAATATGGCAAACAAGATTGGTCGATCGCCCGCCGATTCATAGCAATAGCTATGGATCAAGGGGGATCGATCAAGATCGCCTACAGGGACGTAGGTGGTAGAGTAACGCAGGGAGCAGTTGCCGAGAGCAGCCAGATTTTTCCTGAATTCGTTCAGGCACAAACTGTTATTTTCAATCATGTTAACCTCCCGAGATAAATTATTGAATTATAGAGATATTCATCAATATGGGTGCCGCCTTCGTGCAATATGCAGGCTAACTGTTCTCAGCGGTATCAATTGACTCACTGCCGGGTTTCTCTTTTATTACACTAGAATTGTTGCCTTCCTCATCGTTGCCTTCCGTGTACTCTACAACAAGCATCATCAGTGTAATTAGCGCCGCCCAGGCGACGATTAAATAGAGAAACAGTACAGGGATTCCTGCGACCAATACGGGCCTGTCAAATATCAGGATAAATGGCGGACTGAATAATAAAATTCCCAGAATGAACAGTATCGCAATTCGCTCACCAGAAAACTCTAAACGGTTCATAACATCCGGCAAACCTGATCGAGCTGATCAGCTCCAGTAAGTTGAAGCGGCGGCAGAAAAAGTTGATCCATATTTATCATCAGTATTTTGCGATCACTATCGGGTATCGCCGTCACCCAATAATTCCATTACACGCTTTAAAATATCGCGCGTAGAGAATGGCTTTGTCATGTAGGCGTCGGCACCCAGCGACATGCCTTTTTCGCGCTCGGAGTCTCTGCCCTTGGCCGTCAGCATTATAATCCGGATGGATTTCCATAGCGGGTTAGCACGAATTTTCTGACAGACTTCGAAGCCGTCTAGCTTTGGCATCATCACATCGAGTATCAACAGATCTGGAGCTGTCTCTTTAGTCTTTGCTATTGCTTGCTCACCATCGTAGGCGACCACGACCTTGTATCCGGCGCTTTTCATGACGTATTCAAGTGACGTGACTATGTATTCTTCATCGTCGACTATTAAGACGGTTTTACTCATTTATTGCTCCTTAGCTTCACCTGGCGCCCTGATAAAAAACACCAATCCTCAGAGTGCCAGGTACTCATGCCGCAGCTCTTCATTGTCGAGCACTTCTTGCGCAGAACCACGGAAAGCGATTACCCCGGTATCCAGAATGATGGCACTGTCGGCAAGTTTGAGCGCTGCTATGGCGTTTTGCTCGACGATGATCGTGGTGATACCGGCTTCTTTGACTTCCTGTAGAATTCCTTCGATCTCGTGCACGATAACCGGCGCCAGGCCTTCATAGGGTTCGTCGAGCAACAATAGCTTGATATCACGAGCGAGTGCCCTGGCTACCGCCAACATTTGCTGCTCACCGCCGGAAAGTGTTATTGCGTCCTGTCGGCGGCGTTCTTCCAGGCGCGGGAAATGCTGGTAGATGCGATCCAGCGGCCAGCCTGTCGGTTCGGCAATTTGTGCGAGGAACAGGTTTTCCTCAACCGTCAGTCCGGCGATAATGCGCCGGTCCTCCGGCACCAGTTGAATCCCCGCCTGGGAGGCCTGGTAGGCAACCAGATCATGCATTGGTTTTCCCTGCAGATAAATTTCTCCACTTCTGATTTCAGGCTCATCCGCACGTGCAATGGCCCGCAAAGTCGATGTTTTACCGGCACCGTTACGTCCCAGCAGGGCTACGATTTCCTGCTCGGCGATATCGAAGGATACGCCCTGAACAATGTAAGATTCATTGTAGTAGGCGTGAATGTCACGACATGAAAAGAATGCGTCCTGTATTCCATCGCTGTCAACTGTCGGGTTTGCGCCGGAACCAGGTTCATTGGGACCAGGCTCATTTTTAGCGGCCGCGGCGTTGGTATTGGAGATTGTCATCCCAGCTCCCCTCCCAGATAGGCCTCGATGACAACCGGGTTACCCTTGATTTCATCGGGCTTGCCCTCGGCGATAACGGTTCCCTGCGCCAGTACCGAAATTTTATCAGCGAGGGAAAAAACCACGTGCATGTCATGCTCGATAATAATCTTGGTGATACCGCGTTCGGAAATCTTTTTTAACAGATCGATAGTGTTGTTGGTATCCGCACGCGCCATACCAGCGGTAGGCTCGTCCAGCAGTAATAGTTTAGGGTGCTGAATCAGGCACATTGCGAGTTCAAGGCGCCGCTTGTCGCCGCGCGACAGGGTCGAGGATATTATTTTTCTTTGATCGGCCAGACCCATATCTTCGAGTATGTGGTTCGCCTCGTCACGCACCTCGGCGCGCGAGTCTACAGGTCGCCAGGCATTCATTTTGAACGCACCGTCAGCCCTCGCAAAGGCAGGAATCATGACATTTTCGAGTACACTCATATCTTCAAAAATTTCCGGTGTCTGGAATACCCTCGACACTCCCAACTGATTGATCTGGTAAGGTTCTATTCCTAGCAACGACTTACCATCGAATTGCACGCTGCCCGTATCGGGAGTCAGGCGGCCGACAAAACAATTGAGCAGGGTTGATTTTCCCGCTCCATTCGGGCCGATGATGGCGTGCACGCTACCTTCCTCAACCTGCAGGTTGACATGATTCAACGCGCGCAGGCCGCCAAAGGTTTTATTCACGTCAGAAACTTCTAGAATAGCCATGTTGCTAACCCTCAGAATCGGCCGAAAGCGGGTTACCGGCTTTCTTGCGCTTATAAAGGTTACCAAGACGGTTTAACCCGTCTACCAGTCCACCCGGTAAAAAGATAACGATGACCATGAACAACAGGCCAAGCGTGAAGTGCCAGCCCTCGCCGACAAACATGCCGGTCACCGCGACCATGAAGTCCTGCAAACCAGCCGGCAGGGCCGAGAAGAAATTCTCTAGTATGGAATCATTGATGGCGGAAAAAATGTTCTCAAAATACTTGATAATGACCGCCCCCAGTACCGGACCAATCAAGGTGCCAACGCCGCCTAGAATGGTCATTAAAACCACCTCGCCAGAGGCAGTCCATTGCATTCGCTCGGCGCCTGCCAACGGATCGGTTGCCGCCAACAGGCCTCCGGCCAGGCCTGCATACATGCCCGATATCACGAAAGCAGCCAGCAGATAAGGACGTGTATTTACGCCCATGTACATCAATCTGTTTTTGTTGGACTTGATCGCCTTCAATACCATGCCGAAGTTCGAGCGTGAAATTCGCATCGCAATGTAAAAACAAATGATCAGTAATACGGCGCAGAAATAGAAACCCGTATAGCCGCTCATCTTCATGCCGAAAAAGTTGGTAATCGGGATACCGTGTTCCACAACCCCGAATGCCTGGTCGACCAGCCGTAGATCTTCGTCTCGAAGATTTAAAACGTAATCCGCTGCTCGATCAGTTGGCGCCAGTTGGCGCACCTGCAGGCCGGTTTCGCCATTCGTAATGGGGGTTAGTACTGAATAGGCGAGGTTGTACGACATCTGCGCAAACGCAAGCGTCAGAATAGAAAAATAAATTCCCGAGCGGCGCAGCGTGACGAAGCCGATGATTAACGCAAATATACCGGCTATCAATACCGATAACAGCATAGCGGGAATGACATTCATGGTGAGAAGCTTGAACATCCACACAGCCGCATAAGAACCAACGCCGAGGAAAGCCGCATGACCGAATGACAGATAGCCGGTAAGACCAAACAGGATATTGAAGCCGATCGCAAAAATGCCATAGATCGCAAACTTTTGCAGCAAGTCCGGGTAAGCAGCTCCAAATGGAATGAGCGTGATCGGTGCGGAAAGCACTACTGCGGAAAATATAAAAAGCAATCGCAAGTCTGTTCGTGACGATCTACTAGACATAACCCTAATCCTCCATTACGCCTTTGCGACCCATGAGTCCACGCGGCATGGTCAGAAGAATGACCACTGCAACCAGATAGATAATAATTTGATCTATTCCCGGGATAATGCTCTTGATTTCATTCATGGACGCGAATGACTGTAGAATACCGAGCAGAAAACCCGCCGCCACTGCTCCGCCGAGGGAACCCATTCCCCCGACCACAACGACTACGAAAGAGAGCACCAGGAAGTCCATACCCATATGATAGTCGGGAGGTAGTATCGGTGTGTACATCGCGCCAGCCATTCCGGCCACGACAGCTGCGAGCCCGAAAATGATGGTAAAACGCCTCTCGATATTGATCCCAAGCAGGCTCACCATTTCCCGGTCCCGCATCCCGGCACGAACCACCATACCGAAAGTAGTAAATTTCAGGAATGCAAACACGGCAAAGATGACCGTGGCGGAAAAACCAAAGTAAACCAGTCTCCACCAGGGATATACGACGTTATCGCCCAGACCCAGCCAAAGCCCGATGTTGGCACTGCCGGAGACAATTTCTGGTGCGGATTGCGGTATCGGATTCGCACCGAAGTAGTGTTTAATGATTTCCTGCAGCACGATGGCGAGGCCGAAAGTCACCAAAATCTGGTCCGCATGGGGTCGGTTATAAAAGTGCTTGATCAGGCCGCGTTCCATGATCACGCCGATGATTAACATCACGGGAATGGTGAACAGGACAGAAAGGGGCACGGCAAAGTCCAGCATCATCGTGCCGACATCACCAAACCAGATTTCAATATAAGGCGTACGGATTTCCAATGCGGTACCCCAGGCGGTGGTTTGCGTGGTATCGAGCACCACCTGCTCCAGGCCGATCAGGCGGTTGAATGACACGGCACAGAAAGCACCCAGCATGAATAATGCCCCGTGGGCAAAATTGACAATGCCGAGAGTGCCAAATGCAAGCGTCAGTCCCAACGCGATCAGCGCATAGGCGCCGCCCTTATCAAGGCCATTTAGAATTTGGAGAAATATTGCATCCATAAGCTTGATCCGCTCGTCGCACCAGTAATGTAACCTGATGCCATCATAACTGTTGAAGTTGCCCGAGAATAAACTATCCCGGGCAACTGCTCCAGTTATCTAGCCGTTATTCACCGGTCCAAGATTACCGCCGAAAATGGCAGGATCATACTCTACCTGGGAGCGTGGTGTGATTTCCACTACTTCAAGCAGGTCGAACTGCGACGTCGGATTCTGATTTCCGCGCACCACAAGTACATCTTTAAAGCACTGGTGGTCGGCCGCACGGTACTCTGTTGCGCCATTACCCATGCCATCAAACTTAAATCCTTCTAGAGAACCAACCACACCCTCTGGGGAAAAGGTTCCTGCCATTTCGCAAGCGTTCGCATATAGCAGAGTTTGTACGTAACAGGTATGCGCAGCCATAGACGGTGGTGTACCGTATTCAGCGCCAAAGCTTTTTACCAGAGCTTTCGATGCCGCGTCTTGCAACGACCAGTTCCAGTTGGTTGAACCGAGAATGCCTTTGATCGCGTCCCCGGCGCCCTGTGCCATTAAACGCGAAAATAATGGCACAACGATTTCGAAGTTCTTACCGTTAACCTGCTTGTCGCGCAGGCCAAACTGTACGGCCTGGGTGAGGGAGTTGATCATATCCTTACCGTAGTGGTTAAGGATGAGTACGTCCGCACCAGAATTCAAAACCGGGGTGATGTACTGGGAAAAGTCACCGGCTCCCACGGGCGTCTTGACGGTATTGTTGGTTTTCCAGCCAAGCGCTTCAGTCGTATTCTTCATCGACTCTTCCTGCGTCCATCCCCAGGTGTAGTCAGCGGTCAGGTGATAGGCCTGACGATCCGTGCCATACTCTTTCTCAAGTACGGGACCCAGCGCCGCGCCCGACATATAGGCATTGAAGAAGTGGCGAAATCCATTACGACGTTTATCCTTACCGGTAGTATCGTTGGAGTGGGTGAGACCCGCCATGAAGATAACACCGGCTTCCTGGCAAAGCCCCTGGACGGCGATCGCCACGCCTGAGGAAGAACCGCCGGTAATCATGAGGGCGCCGTCCTTCTCGATCATACGCTTGGCAGAAGCACGCGCGGCGTCCGATTTGGTCTGGGTATCGCCAGTTACGAAAACCACCTTCTTGCCAAGAATTCCGTTACCTTTAAGCACCGAAGGTTTGAAAGTATTCATCATACCTCCATCGCCTTCGCCGTTCAGGTGCTGGACCGCTAATTTATAAGCGCGCAGTTCATCCGCACCCTCATCGGCGTAGGCGCCGGTTTGCGGTACATTGAAGCCCAGTGTGACCGTACTGCCCGTAGGTTTGTTGCGATAGCTCGCCGCATGGGCGTTGCGAATCAAAAGTGTTGGCATTGCCAGCGCCGCGCCGGCAGCGATGCCGCCTTTAAGTACTTTTCTTCGTGTAAAACTGGAATCAGAATCACTCATCTTATTAACTCTCCTCTAAGGTTATAAATACCGCCACCGTTAGCCCATTTTGCTCGATAGGCCGTAATCTCAGTGGCGATTTAAGGGATGTTCCCACTGCCACCTTATCAAATAATGTAAACTTTTAACCAAGTTATTGTAATAGATGGGAAATTTTGTAAAATAATTTGTGTACACTCATGTGAAATTGTAAAAGTGTAAAAAAAAGAAGCTCGCGGGTATAGATTATCCGCAGTTAACCGGGGTTAACGCTGTGTATTTTTCAGGCAATTCTAAAGAGGTGTGTTGTGGTGCATGTACCCGAAGGATTCAGAATCCGAAAAATTCGTAAACATCTGCATATGACACAAAGTGCTCTAGCTGAAAAAGCCGGAATATCAACTAGTTACCTCAACCTGATCGAGCACAATAAACGAACCATCAGCGGAAAACTACTGGGTAATATTGCGCGCATCCTGAAAACCGATGTAGTCGAATTTTCGGGTTATGAGGATGCACGCCTGATTCAGGCCCTGGTGGAAATCTGCGGCAATCCACTATTTCGTGATCTGCCAATGGAAGAAAGTGGCGCGCAGAATATTATCGGCATGGAACCCGGCTGGGGTCGAGCCATGTTGCGACTATATGATGCCTACAACGGCGCAAACAAGACGATAGAATCGCTTTCGGACAGATTTAACCGGGACCCTTTCCTGGTCGAAACAAGTCACGAGATTATGACCCAGATCACCGCAATAAGATCGTTCGCTGAAATTCTCGCCGAATTCGATGATCTGCCCGCGGAGACGCGACAGCGATACAGCTCGTTAGTCGCAAAGGAATCCTCCGTGTTGAGCTCGGCAGCAAAAGCTTTCTTTGCGTTTCTGGATGATGTCGATGCGACGGTCCGGGCGACAACACCCTCAGGCGAAGTGGAAGATTTTATCCATGCCCATGAAAATTATTTTCCTGCCCTGGAACAGGCGGCAGAGGGTCTCTCATCCCGCATTGGCGCCTGTGGTGAAATAAAAATTGAAACGATTACAAACTACCTAACCACCCGGCATGGGATAATAATAAATCTTGAAACTGGTGATAGGCGACAGCCTCCCCCGAGGTTTCTTGATTATAAGCTGGTTGGCAATCAACTTGATTTACTGAAATGGCACCCTCCCGAATCCAGACGATTTCTCGTCACCCAGTTTATTTTCGAACACGAATGTCCAGACATTCTGGATGAGCTTATTACCGATAAGGTACTGACCAGTGATGACGCGCGGGCGCGGGCGCGCCGGGCAATGGCGCGCTACGCGGCGGGGGCTTTTTTGTTTCCCTACAAATCCTTCCTGAACACTGCGATAGAGCTACGCTATGATATTCAGGCCCTGCAACAACGCTTTAGCGGAAGCTTTGAACAAATCATCCATCGCTTGATGACACTTCGCGCACCCGGGTCTGCCGGCATACCATTCCTGTTCCTGCGAACTGACCTGGCGGGAAATATTTCCAAGCGCTTCAGCCTGTCAAATTTGCATCTACCGCGTTATGGGGGTGCCTGTCCACTCTGGGCGCTTTACCGTGCATTCCTGACACCAGGTCAAATTATTGCTCAAAGGGTGCAAATGCCCACCAGGCAGGAATTCTTATTTATCGCACGAACGATCACAAAACCGGCTGATTCATTTGGTACCCCGGAAAAGACTTATAGCGTGATGCTTGGATGCGATTTGGCGTACGCTGATCAGATCATTTACGGCGAAACCTATGAAAAATCACAGGCCAGCCTGATCACGGAAGCGGGCAGTAATTGCCGCCTCTGCCCTCGTCAGGCTTGCGTCCACCGTGCTCACGCCCCGATTCTGTCGACCGCTACCTGATTTATATAGTGTACAATGCAAGCGGTAATAAATAATCAGCAGGCGCCAGGATATTTGTGCCTGCCGTGCACTGGGCAGCTATAAAATGTCGAAGCTGGTACTAATAGCAGAGGATGAACCACTCATATTAGAACCCCTGCAGTTCCTGCTGGAACAATCAGGGTTACGCGTTATAACGGCTACTGACGGCATAGGAGCGATGCGCTCCATTCAGGAATTACACCCAGACCTGGTAATGCTGGATGTGAAGATGCAACACCATTCAGGCTTTGAAGTGCTGAAAATGATACGCGCCAATCCCGAGCTGAGCGGCACCAAGGTGCTGATTCTAACCGCAATGCGTTTGAAGAAGGAATATCGTATCGCGATTGAGCTTGGCGCTGACAAGTACGTCACCAAACCATTTTCTAACAAAGCCCTTATCGCTGACGTACATGAACTTCTGGGATTGCCTTGAGAGGAAGTGTCTATAGCGCACACCTCCTGATCAACAACGCTCACCATAATTAATGCGACATCAACACCGGCACCGTCATACACTCAAATAGAGTGCGGGTTACCCCGCCGAGCATGGATTCGCGCAATCTGGACGTGCCATAGCCGCCCATAATCAGAATATCAGCGCCGGTATTGGAGAGCTCGTTCAAAATAATAGTTGAAGTACTGACCTCGCCTTTGGACATTCGGCTGATTTCATTGTTGACACCGTGTGCGGTCAGGTGGCGGGAAATTCCTTCTCCGGGCTGTAAGTCTGTGTACCGCCAGGTTTTATCGGCGTCAATAGTCAGAATAGTGACCTTCTCCATCGTTTCCAGCAGCGGCAAGGCATCGTGTATTGCGCGCGTCGCAGCCTTACTCCCATCCCAGGCAATCAACCCACGACGGCAGGGGATGTTGTGTGCGCCGATATAGGGCATAAAGAATACCGGTCGGCCCGATGAAAACAGAACTTCTTCCGACAGTTCGGTTATGAATGAAGCATTCGGTTTGTCCGGGTTCGCCTGACGCATGATGCTCAGATCGAATACCCGCGCCATGCGTGCGAGTTTTTCCGGTGCGCGGCCTTCGGTGCATTCAATAACGCGGGTATCCGCCTGAACACCTTCTTTGCCTGCCGTTTGTTCGAAATGTTCAATAATCAACTGGGCGTCAGCACGCTGTTGTTCCATCAGTGCTTCCCCGTTTCCAATTCCCAGCCTGTGCAGGATGCTGGAGGCGGGCATTGAATTGACAACAACCCCGGTTAACTCGGCGTTGTTTGCCCTGGCGATGGCGATGGCGGTATTGGTGCGCTCCTTATTGGATGCGCCCTGATCAAGATAGACTAGAATATTTTTATACTGCATGTTGATGCTCGACTATTGATTGAAGTGTTAGATATGAACTAGTAGACCTTTTCTGTCCAGGTATTTCATTGACTTGTATCAACTTTATATTGATAGTCAAGTCTGGCACTGCGGTGTGCAAACTCCCTGAACTCGTCATGGTTAAACAGTTATTGTGGCATTGAGCCCGCTAATAATAGATGATTGGCGACTTAGTGCGGATCAATGAATTTATGAATGCGAAGAACCTGGATACCGACCACCTGAGCGAGTGGATCGGTAACAAAGAAACACTCGAAGAAACCATATCGGCAGTGCCGCTGCAGCGAATGGCCGCCACGCTCGACCGGGAACCCCGCGAGATAGTCGTCGGCGAAGAGGTTCCCGCGCTCTGGCACTGGATTTATTTCCTGGCGCCGACCCGGGCATCGGAACTGGGGCGTGACGGACATGCCGCACTGGGGCATTTTATGCCGCCCGTGCCGCTACCGCGTCGCATGTGGGCGGGCGGTAAATTCAAATTTATTAAGCCGCTTCTTGTCGGCGACCTTGCTCGCAAGGAGTCAACTATTCGTGCTCTCACGATTAAGCAGGGACGTACCGGTAAACTCTGTTTCGTTGAAGTGGAGCACAGTATTTTTGTCGGTGAAGAGATGAGATTTAGCGAGACGCATAACATTGTCTACCGTGATGCGAAACAACCCGGTGAAGATAAGATATTACCGCCGGAAACCCCGCAAAACCCCGAATGGACACGCGAGATAATTCCCAACTCGACCCTGCTGTTTCGATACTCGGCACTGACCTTTAACGGTCATCGAATTCATTACGACCTGGACTTTTGCCGCCAACAGGAAGGGTACCCGGGCCTGGTCTTTCACGGGCCCCTGACCGCAACCCTGCTGCTGGAACTGGCGCTGCAAAACAATCCCGGGCGATCATTAAAATCTTATGAAT
>PVMK01126067.1_pt1 | contig 15152 bp, 6 predicted proteins | sample 1853481 | NCBI WGS metagenome assembly PVMK01 (sample SAMN08533507, study PRJNA380276) | Marine sediment metagenome, whole genome shotgun sequencing project.
GGAAAATCCGCCGGTCGGGTTGAGGTTAAACCGCCAATAAATTTGGAATTAGGAGAAATATACCAGCTGCGATTGGTTATTAACGACCAGGCGGGAGCTATTTCGCTTCGGGGGGCCGGTATTGCCAACGAAAGCTCCTGGGATGATGGACTGCCCCTGCGGATGGATGGATATGATCCTTACGGCGGGATATACAAGGGTGGATTGAATTTTGAGATGTACTGGGATGACAATCCTGAAAAATTGACCAGGTTTATCTCCACTCTGGATCTGACTGATTACATCATGATTACCTCAAGCCGGCAGTGGGCCACCACTACCCGGGTTCCCGAACGTTATCCATTAACAACTGAGTTTTACCGGCAGTTGATGGGGTGTCCCCTGAACCTCACCATTGAAACTTGTTACAACTGGGCTCTCCCCGGACAATATCAGGGCAATCTTGGTTTTAAGCTGGTGGAAACCTTCCAGTCTAATCCCAACCTGGCTGGATTTGAGATCAATGATCAGCCTTCGGAAGAAGCCTTCACAGTTTATGATCACCCCAAGGTATTCATATTCAAAAAACAAGCTGACTTCAATCTCACTGAGGTTACCGGTATTCTTACAGAGGTAGATTTAAGCAAGGTGATCCATCTCACTCCCAAGCAGGCAGATAATCAGCCGGGCGATTTGATGCTTCCTGCTGCCCGCCTGGCAGAACAACGTGAGGGCGGTACATGGAGCGAATTGTTCAACCCCGAAAGTTTGATTAATAGAAGCCAATTAGTAACAATCCTGGTCTGGTATCTAACTGTATTCATACTGGGTCTGCTGGTCTATCCGCTGTTGAGAATAACCCTCAGTGGTTTGAATGATTACGGTTATCCCCTGGCAAGAACATTTGGCATGCTGCTCTTCTCTTACCTGGTTTGGCTGGCGGGATCGACCGGCATTCCGGTGTTGAGGATAACCACCATAGGTGTTATGGCCATCCTCGTTCTGCTCGGAATTTACACAGGATATTTACAGCGTGAAGCTTTGCTCAACGAATGGAACCAGAAGAAAAAATATTTCTTGATCATTGAGGCTTTGGCCCTGGGATTATTTTTTACGGCATTATTCATTCGCGTTGGAAACCCGGATTTATGGCACCCCTGGAAGGGCGGGGAGAAACCGATGGATTTCTCCTATTTTAATGCTGTCCTAAAGAGCACGTCCTTCCCGCCCTATGATCCCTGGTTCGCTGGCGGATATATTAATTATTATTATTTTGGATTTGTTTTTGTGGGCATGCTGGTGAAGTTTTTGGGAATCGTTCCCGCGCTTGCTTACAACCTTATCCTGCCTACACTGTTCATGATGCTGGGCTTGGGCGCATTTTCCATTTCCTGGAATCTGGTACGGGGACTGAAGGTGGGTAGTTTCCGTGAGGATTTGTCATACTTGGCGGGAGGTACAGGCGTCTTGGGCCTGTTGATATTTGGTAACCTGGGGGTCCTCAGGATGGTTTTCCAGGGGATACAGCGCCTTGCCTCAGGGGGCGTCAATGTGCTGGAAGGAAATTTTTTCCAGCGAATTAAATGGACTTTATTGGTAATTGTGCAGGTCGTTGAAACAAAATCTCTCCATTACCGCATGGATGAATGGTATTGGCATCCGAGCCGAGCAATTGGCGGTGAACATGGTGGTCCGATCACGGAATTTCCTTTCTTCACTTTCCTGTATGGGGACCTTCACGCACATTTTATTGCCCTGCCAATCACAGTCCTGGCACTTGGCTGGGTTTTATCTGTGGTTTTATCAACGAGTAAATCCGGAAAAAGAAGCTGGGGCTTTGTGAATCTGCTGGCTGTTCCCCTTTTTGGGGCCCTGATTGTTGGAGCTCTTCGACCAACCAATACCTGGGATTTTTACCCTTACCTGGCATTGGGTACTGCAGCCCTGTTATTTGCCATGTGGCAGGATTTCAGAGAAGATAAAACATCCTGGTCTAGATCTGTCCTCAGATTATTTATTTTCCTGGCATTTGCCATGATAACTTTCCAACCCTACTCCAATTGGTATGGGCAGGGATATACCAGTATAAAACCCTGGTTTGGCACACACACCCCTGTAAATGATTTTTTGGTCCACTGGGGATTGTTCTTGTTTGTAATTGTGACCTGGATGATCTCAGAGACGATCAACTGGATGGCAACTACTCCTGTATCGGCATTGAGTAAATTGAAAAAGTATCGCGAGTTGATATTGGCAGTTTTTTTGATCCTATTGGTGATAATTATCAGTTTTGGTGTCAGCCTGGAAAACAAGGTTTCTATCGGGGATTTCAATATCCTGGGATCAGGAGTGCACATCATCTGGTTTGTGCTTCCACTGATGGTATGGACAGCGATCCTGCTGTTCAGGCCGGATCAACCCCTGGAAAAATCTGTCGTTTTATTCCTGATTGGCACCAGCCTGGCAATCACCTTGATGGTTGAACTGGTTTATGTTGTGGGGGATATCGGCAGGATGAACACAGTATTTAAGTTCTATCTTGAAGCATGGACCTTTTTTGCAGTTAGCGCTGCAGTCTGTTTGACCTGGATGATCGATTCTGTTCGAAAGTGGCGGCCACCTCTCAAAGCGTTTTGGCAAGTGATATTTTACATCCTGGTATCCAGTGCAGCCCTTTATCCCCTGCTGGGAGGTGTCGCTAAAATAAAGGATCGCATGTCCCTGGATGCTCCCCACACGCTGGATGGCATGGCTTATATGCAAACTGCTATCTACCACGACCTCGATACCAGCCTGGATCTCTCGCAAGATTACCGGGCTATCCGCTGGATGCAGGACAATATCCAGGGATCTCCGGTGATAGTTGAAGCCAATCAGGTAGAATACCATTGGGCGACAAGGTACACTGTTTATACTGGATTGCCAGGAGTTGTCGGGTGGAATTGGCATCAGCGCCAACAGAGAACGCTGATCCCGCATGATTGGATATTCTCCCGTGTTGAGGCTGTGAACGTATTCTATGACATACCGGACCTGGATTATGCCCGGGAATTCCTGCAGAAGTACCAGGTTAGTTATATTGTTGTGGGTCAGCTGGAACGGGCGAAATACAGTTCTGAAGGAATACATAAGTTCCTGGCCGGGGAAGGAATTCTCTGGGAGGAAGTTTACCGGGATCAGGAAACTGTTATTTATAAATCTCTGCTGGAGATTGAATAAGTCTTAGGGACTCTTATGCTGGATTTTATCCTCTGGTATGTGATTATTTCGGCCTTGGGCTGGTTGGTATTTCCAATAATCTTCCGTTTGGTGCCAAACCTGCCAGATCGTGGGTTTAGTTTTGCGAAGATTTTCGGTTTACTTCTGTGGGGATACCTATACTGGATTTTCGGCCGGTTGGGAATAACTGCCAATAACCTGGCAGGATTGTTGTTTACCTTGATATTGATTGCTGCCCTGACATTTATTCTTGTCCGGAAGCAAAGCAATCTTTCCCCTGCCACTTGGATCAGGGAACATAAGAGCCTGATAATCACAGTCGAGATTTTATTCCTGGCCTGTTTCGCCGGCTGGGCTTTGATCCGAACACTAAATCCTGAAATAACTGGCACAGAAAAACCAATGGAATTGGCATTTATCAATGCCATTCTGCGCTCTGAAACATTGCCTCCCAACGATCCCTGGCTTTCCGGGTATGCCATCTCTTACTACTATTTTGGTTATATTATGATGGCAATGATAGCCAAACTAGCCGGCACTCTGGGAAGCGTTGCTTTTAACCTGGGTGTTTCCCTGATCTTTTCCCTGTCAGCAGTTGGGTCCTTTGGTGTTCTCTATAATTTGCTTGCTTTATCCCGAAAAGATTGGAAATCTCAAATCTTCCCGGCTTTATTAGGACCATTCTTCACTTTGATTATCAGCAACTGGGAAGGGTTTTTACACTTTCTCCATTCCAGGGGATTATTCTGGAATGGATCAGCGGACCAGTCTTCTCCTTTTTGGAGCTGGCTGGATATTCAGGTTTTGGTCAATCCGCCTACGGGGGATTCTTTCGGGCATTGGTGGTGGTGGCGGGCATCCCGGGTGATCCAGGATTATGATTTTTCTGGATTTGGAAAAGAAGTCATCAGTGAATTTCCTTTCTTTTCTTTTCTACTGGCTGATCTGCACCCCCATGTGCTCTCGCTGCCCTTTGTGTTCCTGATTGTTGTATTTGCCCTGGAATTATTTCTCCGTCCCCGGGATGATCAATTCCGCTGGCTGAATTTGATCCCCCTCGAAATCTCTCCCATATTCTTTTTTCTCCTGGCCTGGTTGGCTGGCAGCATGGCATTTTTAAATATCTGGAATTTTCCCATGTATGTTGGAATTCTGGCTGGCGCCTATGGGTTAAGAAACAGTCGTGAGAGGTCCAGCTGGCAGATCAGTGAGATAATCCGCGATATCATCTACCTGGGAGCCACCCTGGGTATTACAGGTGTGTTTTTGTACCTGCCCTGGTATATTGGTTTTGCTTCCCAGGCTGGTGGGATCATACCCAACGTCATCTATATCACCCGGGGGTCTCAATTCTGGGTTATGTTTGGCCCATTGCTGGTCCCGATTTTTATCTGGACAGTTTCAATCTGGAGAAAGCAAACTGATCACCGCAGTCTAAAAACAGGCCTATCATTGACGGGGATCCTGGTGATGGGTTTATTCGTACTCATGCTGGTAATAGTTGGCGGTTTGAATTGGCTTCCAATTTCCAATAGTGAAGACCTGATGCGGCTCTTTCTGAGTTCCGTAGGCGGGACCGATCTAAATCAGGTCATGGCAGAAGGTATATTGAGGAGGTTGACAACCCCCGGCACTTTGATCACACTTTTTGTCTTATCCTCTCTTGCCCTGGGATTGATTTTTCACAAAAAATCTATTAACAGCCAGGTAGAGGAACACTCACATTCTGACCAATTTGTGCTCATCTTAATTCTGGCCGGAATGATCCTGGTTCTGGTTCCCGAGTTCATATTTTTACGGGATCTCTTTGGATACAGGATCAACACCATATTTAAGTTTTATTACCAAACCTGGCTGTTGTGGAGTATCGCAGCTGCTTACGGAACGATAACTTTATTCAGATCAATAAAATCGCCCGCAAGTATTTTAGTCTCTTCCGTTTTAGCTTTTTCAATGTTTATGGCTTTGTTTTATCCAGTTATCAGCATCCAATCCAAGACCAACAATTTCTCCCGGCCGGAAGGGCGAACTTTGGATGGAGAATATCTATTTCCAGCGACAGATGCCGAAGGAGCAGCCTGGCTCCGGGGCGCACCCCCGGGAGTGATCGCTGAAGCAGTAGGTGGGAGCTATTCACCTACTCATGCCAGGATGGCTATTTACAGCGGAAATCAAAATGTCCTGGGTTGGGATTTTCATGAAATCCAATGGCGGGGTGATGGCTCATTGGTCTGGCCAAGGAAGGAAAAAGTAGCCACCCTGTACTGCACCCATAGCTGGGAGACAGCCCAGATTATCCTCGAGGAATTCCAAATCCGCTACGTTGTGATCGGAGATGTGGAACATTCAACTTATCTAGAAGGCAGCGATTATTGCCCCAACGGTTTGCAGGACGAGAAATTCAGCCAGAACCTGGTTATGGTCTTTCAGAATGACAGTTTGATTATTTTTGAGGTTCCAGGCTATTCAAAATAGCCATTTTAATGACCGTTGGTACATAACCGGATGTGACTATGATGAAGAACCAGAATCGATTTTCAAATGAAGTTTTCATATACAGCTTGATTTTATCCTTGGCTTTTTTGTTGAGGTTTATTCTGCTCGGTAAATTACCACTGGTGAACTCGGAAGCTTCTTTTGCTCTCCAGGCTTGGCAGCTCTGGAAAGGAGATTCCCTGGTTATAGGATCTCAAGTGGGTTATCTATCGATCACCAAGGCCTTGTTCTCAATCTTTGGCAGTGGAAATTTCCTTGCCAGGTTCTGGCCAGCTTTCAGCGGTAGTCTGATAGTTCTGGTTCCCTTTTTGATCAAGGATCGATTTGGGCGATTGCCAGCCCTGCTTTTAGCTTTCGGACTTGCCCTTGACCCGGGTCTGGTTGCGGTTTCCCGGATAGCGGGAGGTCCCATGTCTGCCCTGGTGTTTTTGTTGCTTGCGTTGGCTGCATTCCACGTTGGTCACCTGCCCTTGACAATATTCCTGGTATTTCTGGGTTTGTTCTCAGGTCCGGCTTTCTGGCTGGGTACAGCTATCCTTGGTTTGACAATTCTACTCAGTGGAATTCTGGGAATAATAAATCCCGCTCCATACATCAAGGAAAGACTGAATTTGGTGATGGGTGAGAATAAATCAAGTCAATATGAACTGGTGGATTTTGCTTTGCCATTGTTGATGGTCATTGTCCTGGGGTCATTTTTCTTCACAAGAATTCAGGGATTAAGCGCCTGGTCAGGTTCAATACCGGAGTTCTTCAGCAGCTGGTTATCTTTGCCCGAATTCAGATTCCCGGGGTTGCTGCTGAATTTAGTCGTAAGCAACCCGTTGATATTGGTCTTTGGTGGTTTGGGCTTCTATTCTGCTTGGAAGGAGAGTGATCGTCAAGGAAAGATCTCTTCAATTTGGTTTGGTATAGCGCTTATAATAACCCTGGTATTTCCAGGACGCCACCCCGCTGATATGATCTGGCTGGTGATTCCGCTCTGGATCAGTACTGCCCGGGAATTAATCAGAATCAATAATCTTGTAGAGGGTTCATGGCTGGTATATCTGCTGGGGGGTTTAATCGGGATATTGATCGCCATGAACTGGTTGACATTTACAGGGATGATTTTCCAGATAGATGAACAGCGGGCTGTTCTGCTGCAGTGGGGTCTGATTGGAGCTTCTCTTGCTCTGGTTTTGCTGGCGATGACTATTGTTGCGTCGGAATGGGGTTGGGACTCGGCCAAAAAAGGCTTGAGCCTGGGAACAGCCAGTATGCTCCTTCTTTTTACTTTATCCGTTTTGGCTCAAGAAGCCTATTTGCGGGCTGGTGATCCCAGGTCGCTCTGGTCTGATGGTTCAGGGGCAGGGCAGATGGATCTGCTGCTGGACACGGTGGGGGATATCAGCATTTCCCAGACCGGGCGGTGGGATAGCATTCAAGGGAGTGTGATCCGCGCCAATGACAACCTGCGCTGGACATTAAGGGGATTGAGCAATTTTGAATATTTTGATACTTACCAATCTGAAAACCTATTGCCTATCCTGATCACGTCGGAGCAGGATCAATATCTGATTCCTCTGGAGTCCTACCGGGGTCAGGATTTCGTATCCCGAACGAAACCAGGCTGGCAGGGGTTGCTTCCCGAGGATTGGATCAGTTGGATTGCGTTCAGACAGGGACCGATAGAAAACGAGCATATCATACTCTGGGTTAGGGGAGATCTGCTGATGGGGGAAGATTAAAGGAGTGGAATGATTTATCCAAATATTGTTGCGATAGATGGTCCTGCCGCATCCGGCAAAACCACAGTTGGCAATCAGCTGGCAGAAATGTGGGGTTATTTATTCTTTGATACCGGTGTGATGTACCGGGCGGTTACTTGGTTGGCCATGCATAAAGGCATCTCCACCAAGGATGAATCTGCCGTGTCAGATTTGGCAGATAAAATTCAAATAGATGTGGCTCCACCATCTCAAGAAGATGGCAGAGAATATGATGTCATCGCGGACGGCATGGATGTTACTTGGCGCATCCGTAAAAAGAAAGTGGATTCCAAAGTCTCAAGGGTTTCTGCTTATCCGGGTGTAAGATATGCGCTTACCCGCCAACAACGACGGATTGGATTGCAGGGAAAAGTGATCATGGTGGGTAGGGATATTGGCACGGTTGTATTACCAGAAGCAGATTTGAAGATCTACCTGGATGCTACGGTTGACGAGCGGGCAAAACGAAGATATAACCAGAGAGTTGATCGGGGAGAAAACGTAGATCTTCCAAAAATCCTCCAAAAACTTAAGAAACGGGACAAGATAGATTCCACCCGGGAAATCGCTCCATTACGAGCAGCAGAAGATGCAGTTGTAATTAACACTGATAACTTATCCATCTCAGAGGTTATTTCAATCATTGATAAAATAGCCCGGGAAACCAACAAGGATTAATATGAGCGATCACTATTATCTGCCATGGTGGGTCAAGTTAAACAGGCGCCTCATGCGTCCTGCCTTCAGAGGATTATTCCATATACTGGGAAAGGTCGAATTATACGGGATGGAGAACATACCCGATCACAAACGTTATGTGATTGTTTTCAATCATATTTCTATGGTTGAAATTCCTTTGATTGCTGCTTTCTGGCCAACGACGTTTGAAGTTATTGGGGCGGATGTTGTTTGGGAACGATCCGGCCAGAATATAATTGCCATCTTGTGGTCTGCCATCCGGATTCATAGAACAGAATTTGACCGTGAAGTATTTAACCAGGTATCAAAGGTATTTGAAGCAGATCGGATACTAATGATATCCCCGGAAGGCACCAGATCGCATACTCCTGGGCTGGCGCGGGGAAAACCAGGGGTTGCTTTTATCATTGACAAAGCGGATGTGGAAATCGTGCCGGTGGGCGTGGTGGGCAATACTATGGATTTCATAACCCAGGGACTGCGGGGTAAACGCTTACCCATCCAAATGTTTGTGGGAGAACCTTTCCGCCTTCCTCCGTTGGAGGGAAGAGGTGCAGAACGCAGAGCCCTGCGGCAATTCAATACAGACTATATGATGGCCAAAGTAGCTGCTCTACTCCCGGAATCTTACCGGGGGGTTTACCGGGAATATGATAAGATTCTCGCTGGGGAAAGAGTTCAGTTTGACTAGCACCTAACCAGTTTGTTATCCACCCGGGCATTCCAGGGGGATTACTCCATCTTTATCCATGCTATAATCGAGTATGGATTTACACCAGCCGATTTGAACTCAGTTCAACACATGATGCCCTTCATTCTCACCCTATTTAACGCCCCTGCTTATTTGATCTGGCCGGCTGATCGGCCGGGTTGGGTTGCTCTGGTGATAATGGCCGGGGCTTTGTTATACGGTAATTGGCACTGGCGGGATTTTCAGAGGGAAATGACCGATCGCCAATGGTTCTTATTCGGCATACTATTAACCTTAGCCCCCTTCGGGGCTTTATTCCTTGGATTCCGCCTGCCCGGGTGGGGCGCAATTCCTCTTCCTGGTTTGGGCTTTGAAGCAACAGGCGGAGCATTGATGATCCTGGCGGCTTTGCCAGCGATCGTTGCAGGTTGGATCCTGGGACCTATCAGCGGGTCATTGATAGCTTTGATTTCCGGGATCTGTCTGGCCTATTGGGATACTCATTCCCCCTTTACAATTATTGAATTTGTATTCTTCGCTCTGCTGATCTCAGTTGCGATACGGCAGCGTTTCCGCACAGCCATCTTCAGTATTCTTCGTCGCCCTTTTCTGGCCAGCCTGCTGATAGCCAGCATCCATTATTTACTGTTTATCGCTGGAGCATTCTTTTGGGCTTCAGGCTCCATTGTAGCAAATTTAGATTTTGCCATCTCGAATTCCAGGGCTGGAGCTGGGGCATTGGTAGGTAGTTTTGCGGTTGCTGGATTAATTGTAGAGTTTGCCCTGGTTGCTCTGCCTCGGGCCGATGGAGTTAAACCTAAACTTATTCCGTCTCCATCGGAAAGAAGTATTAAAGTTCGTTTTCTGCAATATGTGGTCAGTTTGACTCTTGTTTTGGTGCTGGTACTGCTCCTGGTTAATTGGTTTGTTGCCGGGAATTCGGCAGAAAAAATGGTCCAGTCCCAAATGGAGAACATTTCTCGGACAACCACCAGTAAAGTCCCCTTTTTCTTTAACACGGGACAGAGTTTGATCAGTCAATATGCTGCTGATCTCTCCGCTGATTTTTCGACACCTGAAGATCTGGACGAGGTTTTAAAACGAAGCTTCCGGTCAATCCCGTTCTTTTCGCAATTTTACGTATTTGATACCAATACAGAACTAATCGGAACCTATCCTGAACAGCCTATCACAGAAAGCTCATTTTCTCCTGACTTCCTGGCTGGTTTAAACTCTGCTTTGAACGGTGTTCCAGTGCAGGTATATGTTTCTCCGCCATCAGGCACAGGAAACAAGACAGTGATTACCTTTATGGGCAGTATCTCAAGTGAAGATAACGGGCAGGGCGGTGTATTGGTAGGCCTGGTAGATCTGGGGACCAATCCATTTACCCAACCCATCTTGAGCGATTTAAGAGCGATTAATGAAATGGGAGGGGTAGGTTATCTGTTGGATGAACAGGGAAGGGTGCTTTATTCTTCCAACGAAGATCTCGATGGATTGTTCTTTCCTGTTTTTGATCTGCGTTATGAAGAGGTATTCTCAAAACAAACCACAGCCGATGGGATCAAATATCTTGTATATATTCGGGCTGCGCTGGGTCGCCCCTGGACTGTTATGCTGACGCTGCCTGCTGTCCAGGCTCAACAGCTGGCACTTGATCTGGCTGCCCCGCTTTCCGGAGTCGTGTTATTAATTGCGCTTATAACCATGGCCGTTATGTACATAGGATTAAGTACTGTGGCGGATTCCCTGGGAGTGCTTACAGTTGAAGCTGACCGGATTGCCAAAGGAGAGTTGGATCATCCTTTGCGCTTAACCCCGCGAGTAGATGAAGTTGGTCAGCTCAGGCGGGCGTTTGAAAAAATGCGACGAAGTCTGAAGAATCGCATGGTTGAATTGAATCGATTGCTGACTGTCAGCCAAGGTGTAGCCTCATCATTGGAGATGGGAGATGCTGTTGCCATCATCCTGGAATCAGCCCTTGAAATCGGAGCCAGTTCGGCCAGAATCGTCCTGGATGCAGATATCTGGCCGGAGGGCTTATCTGAAGATAATCAAACAACCTCAATTGGAAGTGGAGAGGATACAGCTACTTTTGCGTTTCTTGATTCCCAGATCCTGGAACTTGCCCGAACTCGATCTCCGATTTTGCTCAGTAATCCAGCCCGTATGCCGCTGTTGGAGATAAATGAAGATGATCTGGTTCCAGGCGCAATTTTGATCGTTGCTCTTCAGCACGAGCAGCAGTTTTTCGGTGTTATTTGGTTGGCATACATTGAACCGCATAATTTCCTGGACAGTGAAGTTCGTTATATTGTCACCATGGCAGGTCAGGCAGCCCTGGCAGCATCAAATTCCTCCTTATTTGGTCGGGCAGAAATCGGACGGAAAAGGCTGGCTGCAATCCTGGCATCAACACCGGATCCAATTCTGGTCTTGGATCATCAAAACAAGGTGCTGCTGACCAATCCTGTTGCTGCTGAGTTGATGGGTATTGAAATTGATCATGGAATTGGAGAATCGATTGAACAATTAACCGATCATCAGGAACTTATTGAACTTATTAATGGTCCCCCGGCGGGCCGAACATCCCGGGAGATAAAATTGGATGATGGGCGTGTGTTCCTGGCCACAGCATCGCCAGTCCATTCTGGCGACCACCACCTGGGAAGTGTCTGTGTGTTAAGAGATATCAGCCAGCTTAAGGAAATGGACGAGCTGAAATCTGATTTTGTTGCCACGGTAAGTCATGACCTGCGGTCTCCTTTGACTTTAATGCGAGGTTATGCCACCATGTTGGAGATGGTAGGAGAGCTTAATGATCAGCAGCAGAATTATGTGCATAAGATCATTATCGGGGTGGAGAGTATGTCTCACCTGGTTCAAAATCTTCTTGACCTGGGTAGAATTGAAGCGGAAGTCGGTTTAAAATTGGATATGGTTTCAGCTCCGGATATTATCTCTGAAGTGACCGACACATTTAAAATCAGGGCTTCACAGAAAAAAAATCAACTTGCAAATTTCTTCCCCAAATCAGACTATACCCTTCATATCCGCTGACAAAGCATTACTCCAACAGGCTCTCAGAAATTTGGTGGATAACGCTATTAACTTTAACCAGCAGGGTGGTGAGGTCTGGGTCCGGTACAAGATGGAGGATGGACGGATCATATTTGAAGTAGAAGATACAGGAATTGGTATCTCTCCCGTAGATCAACAAAGACTCTTTGAAAAGTTCTACCGTGTGGAAAGTCGAGAGAAAGATAAACAAGCAGGAACTGGATTAGGGCTGGCAATTGTCAAATCTATCGCGGAACGGCATGGGGGAAATGCCTGGGTGGAAAGTGAGTTAGGTTCCGGAAGTACCTTTTATTTGGCCATTCCTATTCGTCGCCCCGAAAGAAAAATACACTCAGAATGAGTATGGAAAGTTGCCTGATATTATGGTAGACTGAACCTGCATTCAAAATTGAACATTTGAGGGGGAAATCAAGGATAAAGTGGATCGGGTTAGAGCATGTAAGACCTCTTGACTGAGACCCTTCCAGATTGTATAATTATCAGTTGCATGTTAATTATTATTCCCCTCACATAATGCGGGCGCTTAAGAGCGTACTCTTTTGCGCTTGCTTTTGTGTGTGCTGGTACTAATACATCTGTTCTGCCTGGCGGTGCCATTTATTGGACACAAACAGATCTCAAAATGGATATAATTGCAGGCCTTTTCTGACTGATTTCTCTAGCTGGAGTTATCAGAACAGGAATCTTTTGAGTAAATGGCAGATATTGAAGTGATCTGGTGAGGGAATGTCAATTCATTGGTTTGATGTCGTGGAAAGCAGTGCGAGAATACAGGAGGTTTTCGAGTGAAAAGTAAGGGGATACAAAAACTTCGAATAGGGTTAGCTTCACCAGAAATCATCCGCAGCTGGTCTTACGGGGAAGTCCTTGAACCAGAAACCATTAACTACCGGCGCTTAAGGCCAGAGAAAGATGGTTTATTCTGTGAAGCCATCTTTGGCCCAACCCGCGATTATCAGTGTCATTGCGGAAAATACAAAAACATACGTTATAAAGGTATTGTCTGCGATAAGTGTGGCGTGGAAGTTACCCGCTCTGCAGTTCGCCGGGAGCGTATGGGGCATATTGAGTTGGCTGCCCCGGTAGCGCATTTATGGTTCTCACGCAGAATCCCCTCCATCTTGGGGCGCCTGCTGGATATGTCCCGCAGAGATCTCGACAGGGTACTATATTTTGCCCAGTATGTTGTCACATATGTGGATGAAGATGGTCGGGAAAAAGCCCTTGAACAATTAGATACCCGCTTTACTTCTGACGAAGGAGACGTTGGATCGGATTTCAGTGAAGAAATTAAACTGAAAGAAATCGAACGGCAAGACAAACTGCTTGAGTTTGAAGACAAACAGGATGAGATTAAAAACCGTTTTGATGAACAAATTGCTTCTGATTTAGAGCCTGTTATTAAGCATGGTCAACGTCTTGAAAAAACGCTCCAGGGCAGCATCGACGAGGCTGCCAAAGATGATTTGATTTTCCCTGAAACTGAAGTAGTGATCGTCAAAAAGGGAAAAAAGATCAGCACAGCTCATATAGCCAACATTCAGGAAGTCGTTAAACAGCGTCTGGAAGAAATTGAAGAGAGTATCCAGGAAGCCCGGGATAATGAGCTGGAACATATCAAGCTAGATGTGGCCCGGGTCAGGGCAGAAACAACCCAGGAAATTAGCCAGCTGCGCGATAACCTGCACCAGGCAATAGACTCTGCTCAATCTGAATACAAACGACTCCGGGAAGAATTGCTTGATCTCCAACCGCTGATTTTTCTTGGAGAAGCGGAATTTCGTGAGCTTCGATCCCACTGGGGCCAGATTTTCCAGGCTGAAATGGGCGCTGAGGCGTTTTATGATATTCTTAAACGCCTGGACCTGGATGCCCTTTCAAAAGAGCTCTGGAATGAAATCCGGACCACAGGAAGCAAGCAAAAACGAAAGAAAGCCATCAAGCGTCTGAAGGTGGTTGATTCTTTCCAGAATACTGAAAATCAGCCTGAATGGATGATCCTGACCGTTTTACCGGTTATTCCTCCTGATCTGAGACCTATGGTTCAACTTGACGGCGGCCGATTTGCCACCTCCGATCTCAATGACCTGTACCGGCGTGTGATTAACCGGAACAACCGACTGAAACGCCTTCTTGAGCTGGGTGCACCTGACGTCATTGTCAGGAATGAAAAACGCATGCTCCAGGAAGCTGTAGATTCTTTAATTGATAACTCCCAGCGGGGCAAAGCTCTTTCCCGCCGGGGACGCAGGGAATTAAAATCCCTCAGTGATATGCTTAAAGGTAAAAAAGGCAGATTCCGCCGGAACCTGCTCGGAAAACGGGTGGATTACTCCGGACGTTCGGTGATCGTATCCGGTCCGAAACTGGAAATGTCCCAATGCGGCCTTCCCAAGAAAATGGCTCTTGAGTTGTTCCGGCCATTTGTGATCTCAATTCTAGAAAAGCGTGGTTTTGCAACCAATGTCAAAGGCGCGAAACGGTTAATTGAACGCAACCGCCCTGAGGTCTGGGAAGCCCTCGAAGAAGCCGTTAAGAGCCGCCCTGTGCTGCTCAACCGGGCTCCCACCCTCCACCGCCTGGGTATTCAGGCATTTGAACCGCAATTGATCGAAGGAAGTGCAATTCAGCTCCATCCCCTGGTCTGCCCGGCTTTTAATGCCGACTTTGACGGTGACCAGATGGCTGTTCATGTGCCGCTTTCCCACCGGGCTGTGAAAGAAGCCGGGAACTAATGCTTTCAACTAAAAACCTTCTCAAACCAGCCAATGGTGAGCCGATTATCGCGCCTTCCAAGGATATGGTTTTAGGTGTGTATTTCCTCACCCGGGATGATGAACGATCTTATCCGGGAGATGGACGGATATTCTCAACTTCTGATGAAGTTGAAGTCGCTTATCACCTTGATCGGGTGAAAATTCCCACCGAGATCAAACTGCTGGCAAAAACCTGGTATGACGATGAGGGCGAGCGGCTTGGTGAACCAGTTGAACGAATTCTGGATACCACAGTGGGTCGGACGATATTTAACTTGGCCCTGCCACCAGAAGTTCAGTTTGTAAACAGGGAGTTAGTTAAGGGTGATGTCAAAGATCTGATTACAGAAATTTACGAGATCTGCGATAACGATACAACCACCAGGGCAGCAGATCAAATCAAGGACCTGGGTTTTGAGTTTGCCACTAAATCTGGTTATTCTATTTCCGTGTCTGACCTGATGATCCCTCCTGAAA
>PVMK01187376.1_pt1 | contig 15150 bp, 9 predicted proteins | sample 1853481 | NCBI WGS metagenome assembly PVMK01 (sample SAMN08533507, study PRJNA380276) | Marine sediment metagenome, whole genome shotgun sequencing project.
CGATCTCGTCTAACTCTGCGCCCGTAACTTGTTCGACGCCCGTCTCTGCTACCTCGCGAATCCTCACTTCGGCCGAAGATTCCTGGGCAAGTTGGAAGGTCGTAAACGCTAACACAACTGTGATTACCACCAGTAACACGGCCGCTGCCTGGGCACTTCTCGCCCGAGCAGTCTGCCTTGCTTTTTGGGTAGGCATCGGCCGGAAACCCAGGACAAGAAAGACGAAGGCAGAGGCGACGCTAATGGCGATAAAGTTCGTCAGGTACAAGAGCAATGCCCCAAACCCTGCTTGCCCATAGCCATTGGCCAAGGTAATTCCGGCCGAAGCAAGAGGAGGTACCAGCGCTGCGGCTATGGCGACACCAGGCAAGGCGGCCGTCGCCGAAGAGCGAGTCAAGGCATAGGCAACCGCCATGCCAGACAGTAGGGCGACGCCCAGATCTAATAAAGTTGGTGAAGTACGGGCCAATACCTCCTCGGTAATTGGGTCCTGGATAGGGATTAGCCCTGCAAGTAAACCCATCACGAGGGCTATTATCGATCCCCTGAGCACGGCTCCGACCGATAGGCGCAAGAAGCGAACATCGCCTTGGACCATGGCCAATCCTGTACCGGCAATAGGCGACATGAGCGGCGCAACCAGCATCGCCCCAATTACAACCGCCGAACTATTGGCCAACATCCCCAAGGCGGCTATTGCCGCCGCCAGACCGATTAAGATATAGAAGTCGATGTCCGGTCGAGCATCTCGACGAATTCGCACGTAGGCGCTTGTTCGGTCACTCAGATTAAGTCTGGGAGCCAGACGTTGCACCGTCCAATTCAGGTCGGTGAATAGATGGGCGATGCGGCTGGTCGGTTGCCGGTAGACGACCACCGGTTTTTTGCTCTGCCTGACCACCGTTCCAGTAATGTCGCCGAATAATACCTTATCCAACGAGCTTTCTCGCGACGCGCCCATTATCACCAGATCATAATCATCGCTGGCTTCCCGAGCGATGCCTTCGATGATGTTGTCGGTCGTGATCAGCTTGCTCTCGATTCGCTCCCGTCCGTCTATAAAATCAAGCGTTTGCCGTAAACGCGAGTGTCCCAACGCTTCCTCGTGCGGTCCCAGGTGCTCAGGAGCGATATAAAGTGCCGTTATTTCAACTTCATGATAGGTTAACGGCAACAGGACACTGAGAGCATGTGCGCTATTTGGACCGCCAGATGTCGGAACCAGAATCCGGCCCTTAAATTTCCCAGGATGACGAGCTTCACCATCCGGACCTTCCTCGCGCGGTCGATAAACTTCACCGCGAACCGCGGCAATCGCGCACGGCATGTGCTCTACATTGTGCCAGGTGGGAGCATCGGCGCGGGCTAGAAGTAGATCTATATCCGCCTCTTTGATAAGCTCGCGGATCGCTCGATCGTAGTTGCTCGCCTCAATGATGACCGTGAATATAGGATCGGCGGATTCGCTAAACTCAGCCGCACTTTCAATTATTGCTCTGGCATCCGCAAGATTCTGTTCATCGGCCGCGGCTACCACCACGGCGGCGACTAGCTCCCCATCGTTGGCTAGCGCCAGGCTTAAACCCAATTGCCAGGTAATGCCTAGCTCCTCTCCGGGCGACAGAACAACCAGCGAGCGCCAGGCCTTATCCTCGGGAAGATTTCCCTCCACAATCCTCATAGGCAGACAAGTATATGGCTAAACAGAGAAAGGATCTACCCCGATGATCCGAGCCAAATAAAGATGGGTAGGGCGGTTGCAGAGCGATAATGGTCGAAGTAAACTACTCACAATAGCAAAGGGAGAATCACAATCGCGCGCCTGTCTATATTCCTGTTTCTGTTCGCCGCACTTGTTGCAGGCTGTGGTGAGCCAACCCCAGAGCCATTACCGCCTGAGGAAATCATCGACCGTTCTGCGGAACGGATGAACGGGCTAGATGGATTTCATTTCATCATCGACCGCTCTGGAAAACCAGCATACCTCGATTTAGATGAAACGATCTCTTTCCGTCGAGCCGAGGGATTCTACGTCTCACCGGACAAAGCCATCGCCGAAGTTCGTGTAATTGCCCCGGGTTTCATAACTGACGTTAGCATCATTAGCATTGAGGATATCCAGTGGGAGACAAATATGCTCACCAATGCTTGGAACGAATTGCCGCCAAACTGGGGATTTAATCCTACGGTTCTGTTTGACCCTGAAATTGGAATCCAATCAATCCTTGTTGCCGACTTAACGGATCTCGAACTGGTAGGAAGTGAAAAACTCGATAATGGCACTGATACAATCCTTTTCGTTGTCGAAGGGGTATTGAATGGGGACAGGATCTACGAGATGAGCTATGGATTAATTGGCCCTGAAAATATGGATGTGAAGCTGTGGATTGACCCGGATACCTTTGAATTACACAGAGTCCTGATAGTCGATCAGGACCTCGCGGGAGAAGAGCCCACGACATGGCAGGTTGATTTCAGCGAATATGGCCGGACGGTCGATATCGTCCCGCCTGCGTCGTAGGTCAACCGGCGCTCGGATATTTTTATTAGCATACGACCAGGCTGATCGGGAGGAGTAATAATGAAGAACGACAACTACTCAACTGTTGACGAGGAAGTGAGTCAAAAAACGGACAACCGCCCATTCATTGGACTCGTGGCCATCCTAATACTGTTCCTGTGCATGTGCGTGGTAATTGTGGCGGCTGTAGTGGCCGATCCATTTGGCTGGAATCCTCTGAGCCTTCTTGGTGGCAGCGACGCGGCCGTGAAATCCATGCCTATAGATACGGAAATTTACAGTGGTCTGGATGTGGGTCAACTGACCGTGGCTGAGATAGGTCGACTGCTGGATCCGTTCATCGAGGATGATCAGACTTTCGATTATCGAAACTTCGCCGATGCCTTGCGCGACTTCGATGAGGAGCTTGAAGATGCGACTGGCTTTAACCTCGAGCAGGATGTACTTCCCTGGATCGGGCCAAGCGTTGGCATCGGATTAAGTGAATATCGACTCGATCAATTTAGCGGTCTGGAAAATGTTAATTTTCTTGTTGCCGCCGAGACCCGCGATAAAGCTGCAACTGACGATTTTATCGTTAAATTCATTGACGGTGTGGAGGATGCTAGTGGGTCATCATTCGACGAATCGGATTATAAGGATGTTACCATTTATGAGCTTGACGCAATCCGGAATGAGGACCGGTACGCCATCGCCCGTTCGGAAGACATACTCTTTCTCGGGTCCAGTGACGAGGCTATAAAAGAAGGTATTGATGCTCAAAAAGGCGAGTCATTAGCCGATCATGAAGAATATAGTCAGTTAGAAAGAAAGATGCCCGCCGATCGTGCCATCACCTTATACCTTGGCAGTAGTATTATCACTGAATTAACCGAAGGTCTGATGAGTGGTCTGCCGCTTGCTCTCGACGATGTGCCGCTAGTTGGCGAACGGGGCGGTGCCTTGACCTTAACTATTATCGATGCCGGCTTACGATTGGATGTGTTGTCCCTGATTGGTAGTGATCAGATCAGTGATGCAGAACGACGGCTTCTTGAAGGATCCAGGGGAGCTACGGCCGACATGTACCCAGAGAAGACGGTGCTGTATCTTTCCACTGCGAGCGTGAACCAGTTCTGGGAAGCATTGGTCGAAGCCACGCCTGATCTTGAAGAGGCGATGGATGAGCTAGAAGACGAATTAGGTTTTGATGTCGTCAACGATCTGATTGTCTATCTCGACGGAGAGACAGGAGTTGGACTCTGGCCGAGTTCAGATGGGGTTCTCGCCGATTATGCCAATGTCGCGCTGGGTTTCGCCGCCCTGGCTGGTACGAGCGACGAGGTTCAAGTCATCGCTGCCTCTGATGATATCAGCAGGTTTGCCGAGGAACAGCTCATGACAGTGGACTCTTCATCAAGCGATGAACTTACCGTTTACAGAGTGTCGCAGGATTTCCTTGGTCTTGAATTGAATTACGGCCTGGGCGACGGCTACTTCTTCATAGCCTCTGGAGATGACGCAGTGGAGGAGGTTTTTGGAGAAGGACCAAAATTGGCCGACAGCGAGCGTTATCGATCTGTGTGGTCGGAATTCCCGCGGGGTTCTTCTCCACTCCTTTACCTGGATGTAGAAGGGTTTGCTGATGCCCTGACAAGGGATCTGGGTGATCTATCGCGAGAAGAGATTGAGGAAATAGCTGCTATAGCATCGCCGATATCGATCGTGGCCATTGGCAGCGAATACAGTGGCGGCGTAGGCCAGGCGACTATAATCCTGTTTATAGAATCCGAAAACAGATAATCCCAACCCAACTCTAGTATTCCTAACCGGTCGTCCCTGGTGCAATCCCGCGACCACTGGACGTTTCTTGCCGGATCTATACTAATTGGGTTAAAGTTCCCTTGCCAGTAGTTTTATAACTTCATCAAAGAGACCCATCTAGATTCCCTCATGCCAATTCCAACACCATTTCACCGGCGAACGTCTTCGCTTTGCGAGAGTAACGACTGGCGAAACTGGTCCGGTTACCTCGTCGCCGGGACCTATGAGCCCAGCCACGAACGTGAATATTACGCCATTCGCAATGCAGCCGGGCTAATCGATATCTCGCCCCTTTATAAATACGATCTGAGCGGACCCGACGCTCTTCGCACTGTGAATAAAATAGTCACCCGGGACATCACTAACTGCGCGATTGGCCAGATAATGTATTCGCCATGGTGCGATGAGTCGGGAAAAATTATCGACGATGGAACCATCTGGCGAATGGGAGAGGACACTTTTCGGATCACGGCCGCTGACCCGAATTTGCGCTGGTTCCAGGATTGCGGATTTGGGATGGATGTCACTGTAAATGACAGGAGCACAGATCTGGTAGCCCTCGCTTTACAGGGACCAAACTCCCGGGCTATCTTAGGCGAGGTTTTCCCAAACGATGACCTGGAATCCATCGCATATTACCGGTTCGGCAAAGGTGCACTCTCTTCGGCCAACGGCGAGAAGATTGAGGTCACCATTTCTCGAACTGGTTATACCGGAGACCTCGGGTACGAACTTTGGATCGATAAGGGCAGCGCTGAGTCACTCTGGGACGTTCTGGTGGATGCCGGCGCTAATTATGGACTACTCCCCGCAGGTATGGTTGCCCTTGATATCGCTCGTATTGAGGCTGGCCTTCTTCTGATTGAAGTGGACTATATCTCATCTCAACGAGCCTTGACCGAAGCGCGAAAGTCCTCGCCATTTGAAACCGGTCTCGGCTGGACAGTCGCCCTGAAGAAAGGACCCTTTATCGGACGCAACTCACTTCTCAAAGAAAAAGAAAGCATTTCGAAGTGGACATTTGTCGGGCTTGATATTGACTGGCCTTCGCTCGAGAAGCTTTTCGCGGTCGTAGATTTGCCACCGATGGTTGCCGGCAGAGCGTCTCGCGATCCAGCGCCTGTCTACGCGAGAGGGGGCCGGCAGATAGGCCAACTGACCAGTCGAACCTTTTCGCCACTATTGAAGAAGTACATCGCTTTGGCAACCATCGAAAGTGATTTTGGGGCTCTCGGCCGGCAGGTCGAGGTCGAAATCACGGTTGAATTTTCTAGAAAAAGGGTACCCGCAAAGGTTGTCCGATTACCGTTTTACAATCCGCCCCAAAAGCGAGGATGAGCTTCAATCGCGTGACTCGAGCGCTGAGCTCATGGATCTTGATCGACAAACTTCTGGAAGGAAGTAATCAGGCGCCAGGAATTCGGCTAATGATTATCACGAGAAATGTGAGATTATGTCAACTAATGAATACCAATATCATTTAATCTGGTATTTCAGGGCGAAATAACGGGTGAAAGATTACGACGTCATCGTGATAGGTGGAGGGCATAACGGCCTGGTCAATGCCGCATACCTGGCCCGAGCTGGTAGGCGTGTAGTTGTGCTGGAAGGAAGGCACCTGGTCGGTGGAGCGACAGTGACCGAGGAGATCTTCCCTGGTTTTAACTATACCGTGATGTCATATGTTGTGAGCCTGCTTCGGCCGGAAGTCGTGCGCGAGTTACAGCTCACTCGCCATGGTCTGATGATCCTCCCTCTTGAGAGCACTTTATCGCCCTTGGCGAGCGGCGACTATCTTTATCGCGATGGCGACCATCACAAGACGATGAGGGCGATTGCCCGATTCTCACCCAGGGACGCCGAAGCCTACGAGGATTACGGCCGGACCATGTATTTTATGGCCAAGGCGGTCAAGTACATTCTTGGCATCACCCCACCTGATCCTATGAGCTTTCGCCCCCGAGACCTTGGTGGCTTGCTGGGTATGGCTAAGCACGTTTTGGGTTTGAATGAAAAGGATCTATACACACTGGCAAGATTGATGACCATGAGCTCGGCCGACTTTCTGCAGAGATGGTTTGAGTCGGAGCCTCTTTTAGCAACTCTGTCAGCTAGCGGCATCATCGGCACGTTTCTTGGTCCGCGATCACCTGGCACTGCTTACGTCTTATTGCACCATTACATGGGTGAGATAGATGGTCAGTTCCGAGCCTGGGGATTTGCCAAAGGTGGGACGGGTGGCATTGCCAACGCTATTGCCAGCGCTGCCCGGCACTTTGGAGCTGATATACGGACTAACGCCTTCGTCGAAAAAGTTATGACAAAAAACGGCAAAGCCACTGGAGTCGCGCTGCAGAGTGGTGAGGAAATTGAAGCCGAGATCGTCGTTTCCAGTCTAGATCCCAAACGAACATTCTTGCAGTTAGTTGACGCCCACCAGCTTCCCAGTACTCTCGTGGAAGCCGTCAAAAAGTTTAAGATACGGGGTTCATCGGCCAAAGTGAATCTGGCCCTGGATACCTATCCGGAGCTTGCCTGCCGGCCGGGGACCGGCCGGCACCTGGCGGGAGCGATCTCGATAAGTCCCAGCATAGATTATCTTGAGCGTGCTTATGATGATGCCAAGTATGGTGATTTCTCCCGCGAGCCATATGTTGACATAATCCTACCGTCGATGATTGATCCGGGAATGGCCCCGCCAGGCAAACATGTCATGTCCTGTTTTGTGCAATACGCGCCTTATCATCTGCGCCAAGGAGATTGGGATAGTAAGAGAGAGGACCTTGGCGATGTCGTGGTAGATACTTTGAGCCAATACATCCCTAACCTCAAGGATATTATTCTCCATCGCCAGGTCGTAACACCAGTAGATATCGAGCGAATGACAGGTCTTACTCAGGGCAATATTTTCCAAGGAGAACTTTCTCTCGCTCAACTATTCTTCTTGAGACCTGCCGCCGGATTTGCTCAATACCGTACTCCAATAAAAGGGTACTATCAGTGTGGGTCAGGAACCCATCCAGGCGGAGGAATAACCGGTGCGCCGGGCCGGCTTGCCGCCATGGAGATCCTGCGAAAAGGAAATTAGATCGACGCGAACGAGTGAGTCGAAAGACCCGGCAGCCGCGAACATTATGATTCTGCAAATTACGAAATTGCCGAGAGCGCCAATGAGGATTCGGAATTCTATGATTGCTAGACCAGATTTAGCTGGTAGACGACATATTCGAAAGCAAGGGACACGTCAAATATGCGCGAACTCGTTCGACAAGAGAACGACTTCTGGCGCGCCTAGCACCCACTCTTATGCCACTCTAGAGTTCTGCGGCGCCTTGGACCTTTCTCGGCTTAATCCTACTCACAAACATGAACCTTAGCCAAGCAAAGTACGACGCGATCATCATTGGGGGCGGCCATAATGGCCTCACCACGGCTGCTTACCTGTCCAAGGCGGGATTAAAGGCGCTTGTCCTCGAGCAACGAAACGTTCTTGGAGGTAGTGCGGCGACTGAGGAAATTTTTCCAGGCTATAAATTCGATACCGGTGCCCATGATTCGGGATTGTTTCAGGATGACATAATCAAGGAACTCAGCCTCGAACGCTATGGGCTGCATTTCCTGGAGAGTGAGGCGGTAGTTTTCGCACCTCATGCCAGTGGGCGATCATTGACGCTATGGAGAGATGTGGACCAGAGCGTTGAAGAGATCTCCCACTTTTCACGCCTTGACGCAGAGAAGTTCCCCGATTTCGTTCGCCATCTCATCCAGTACAGGAGTATGCTAAGTGAGATATTGGACCAACAGCCACCAGAAGCCGGAAGAACCTCGGTCTCTGATCTGTGGCCCTGGCTGCGTATCGGATTGAAGATGCGACGCCGTGGCAGCGCCCATCTGATGGAGTTTTTGCGTGTCGTTCCACTCACTATAAAAGAATACTTGGACGAATGGTTCACAAACGATACCCTAAAAGGTGTGCTCGCCGGACCAGCTATCAGGGGAGGGATGCCCGGCGTTCAAAGCTCAGGAACAATGCTGATGTTTTTATATCAGCTTGGATCTGAAGTAAATGGCGGCTGCAGGGCACTCCGGCGAATTAAGGGCGGAATCGGCGGTCTTTCAACAGCTCTGGCAGAATGCGCCCGGGCTCATGGGGCCGAAATCCATACAGACAAGCGTGTAGCGCGCATTCTATTAGACTCGGATGATACTGCCGCAACCGGCGTCGTACTCGCCGACGGGGAAATGATTCAAGCTCGAGCGGTGATATCGAACGCCGATCCGAAGCGGACCTTTTTCGATCTCGTTGGCGGAGCCCATCTCGAAACCAATTTCATGCGGGAGATAGCAAACATCCGCTTCAGAGGCTCAGTTGCAAAGGTTAATCTGGCTCTTGATTCGCTGCCTTCCTTCCCAGGTGTCAAAGACGAAGGTCAACTCAGAGGTCAAATCGTTATCAGCCCTAGCCTGGATTATCTAGAACGGGCATGGGATGACGCGAAATATGGGCGGATCTCGAAGGAACTCCACCTCGAAGCCCTCTTTTCCACTCTACTGGATCCATCGCTCGCCCCCGCGGGCAAACATATAATGTCCATTACAGTTCAGTACGCACCATATCACCTTCGCCATTCAGATTGGGAGAGCCAAAGAGATACTCTAGCCGATCAAGTGGTTGCCACTCTGACGTCTTATGCCCCAGATCTGACTGATCTGATCCTGCACCGCCAGATAATCACGCCGCTTGACTTTGAGCGTGACTACGGACTTTCGGAAGGACAGATATATCACGGGCAAATGGGATTAGACCAGCTCCTTTCTTTACGCCCCGTTCCTGGATATGCCCGGAATCGAACGCCATTTCACAATCTATATTTGTGCGGTGCTGGTAACCATCCTGGAGGGGGAGTTACCGGTGCACCGGGGCGGTTCGCAGCCAAGGAAATATTACAGGATATGAAAAGTGGCTAACAATTTCGGCTGCCTCTTCAGTTGTGGTCGATTATCTGTGCTTACGTCATTGGCAGGTAAGCGATACTCGATTGCTTGACAACGACATACCCGCATGCTAACATGTCGCCAATTGATATCAACAACGACTGTGAGTCGGAGTAGTAACCCTCGAAGCGGGTAATAGAGAACCGGTCCTAGAGCTGAGAGAGCGGTAACAGCGCAGAGGGTGAATGGACCGAGGAGTTGCCTGGGCCAACGGCGAATTGCCTGCCAAGTAGTCTAGGACGGAAATGCCACCGTTATCAGGGCATAGGTCTCGATTCTTCGTAATAATCATCTTATTGAGGAATCCGGACTGAAATGAGTGAGGCTGGCTCAAAAGACAAATTTAGCTTAAGCAATCGCGCCATCACAGGCGTGATTTTGTTTTAGAGCGACCTAATAAGGGTGGCACCGCGGGAGATTCAGGCTCTCGTCCCAACACACCTCAAAAATGGAGGTAGCGTGATGGACGAGGGCTTTTTGTTTTCTACGACCTGGACTCAGTTGAGCTAGTTCGACTTCGTCGAAATTAATCGCTAGAGGGCGTAGAAAGGTATAGAAGAAGGTTTGGAGGTTTCGATGACCAGCATGCCATTAAGAACTGAAAAAGCTGTTTATAGACCAGCATTGCCGGATTTTCGATCGCTGGCTTCGGGCGAAGCTAATCTGATTCCAGTGATCCGGACCTTCCCGGCTGATCTGGAGACACCTGTCACCGTCTATATCAAACTTATGGAGGTATTGGGGCCGTCCTTTCTCCTCGAGTCGGTAGAGGGAGGTGAACAAGTAGGGCGTTACTCATTCGTTGGCGTCCACCCAAGCGGAAAACTGTCTCTTCGTGGTCGCGAGCTGTCAATCAGCAAAAACGGGCAAACATCAAAAAGATTACTCGACAATGGCGAAGACATCCTGTCTGTACTGAAAAGTGAAATGGCAAAATACGTCCCAGCGTCGATATCAGGCCTCCCTCGTTTTAGCGGGGGAGCCGTTGGCTACCTGGGTTATGACGTTGTTCACTTTTTCGAGGAGCTTTCAGAAACGGCCGATATGATTGTTGATGTGCCAGATGCCATTTTTCTGCTGGCCGATACATTAGTTGTCTTCGATCACGCCCGGCACCGGTTAATCATTCTGGCTAATGCATATCTCGGCGATTCCCAGACGGGTGGCAATGAAAGAGACATCGAACTGGCCTACTTCGACGCTGTCCAGCGTATAGAACGAATCAGCGAGCGGTTGTTACGACCTCTTCCTGCGGTACCACAGAGGCGATGGCACCTGCCTAAAAATGGACGGCAAACAGCTGACCTTGAGGAAAATCGAGATCAGACAGCCTTTGAAGACATTGTTAAGGAGGCTAAGGAACATATTGCAGCCGGGGACATTTTCCAGGTTGTGTTAAGCCAGCGACTGAGCAGGGTGAGCGATGCCCATCCATTTGCGATCTACCGGGCACTGCGCATGCTGAATCCTTCACCATATATGTTCTACTTCGACTTTGCCGAGGATGGGTTTCAGGTAGTCGGAGCTTCGCCTGAGATGCACGTCCGTCTCGAGGATGGTGTGGCAAGTTTACGGCCGATCGCCGGGACACGATGGCGTGGGGAAACCGAGGAAGAAGACCTGGCCCTGGAGAAGGATCTGCTTAGCGATGAGAAGGAGTTAGCTGAGCACGTTATGCTCGTAGATCTCGGCCGGAATGACATTGGCCGAGTTTGTGATTACGGTACGGTAACTGTTCGCGATTTGATGAGCGTCGAGCGTTATAGCCACGTGATGCACATCGTAAGTCATGTCGAAGGAGTGATGAGATCCGACCTGGATGCTTTTGATCTTGTGAGAGCAACTTTTCCTGCGGGCACCGTAAGTGGCGCGCCAAAAGTGCGGGCGATGGAGATCATCGAACAGCTTGAAAAGGAGAGACGCGGAATTTACGCAGGAGCCGTTGGCTATTTTAGCCATGATGGAAGCATGGACACCTGTATCACCATCCGGACAATGCTTATCAAAGACGACACAGTCCACATCCAGGCCGGCGCTGGAATCGTAGCAGACAGCGACCCGGCCCGCGAGTATCAGGAATGTATGAACAAGGCCAGAGCGCTTGCGGTCGCCGTCGAAGAGGCAGAGCAAGGTCTGTTCTAGTGACGACGGACGGTGATATGTGATTCTGTTAGAACGACTACCTGGTCTGGATCATGAAACAAGAGCCTAAAAGCAGACTGGTTCACATCGTGGTAAACTTGACATAAATAGTGGAATATATCAGACAAAACTTTATCGCAAATCAGGAGTGTTGAATGAGCAAAAAACGATTGTTGACCGGGGATCGACCGACTGGAAAACTGCACCTCGGACACTATGTCGGCAGCATCGCCAATCGCATCAGGTTGCAGGATGAGTATGAATGCTATTTTATTATCGCCGACCTACATCTGCTGACAACGAACAACAGCCGGGAAGAAATCGACTCTATCCGGGTAAACGCCGTCGACATGGTGATCGACTATCTTTCATGCGGCATCGATCCGGCGAAGAGTACCATTTACCTGCAGAGCGCGATCCATGCCGTCTATGAGATGAATCTAATATTCGAGATGCTGGTTTCGGTGCCTCGTTTGAGCCGGTTACCTTCACTGAAAGACATGGCTAAAGCAGCTCATCTAAATGAGATGCCCTTTGGTCTTCTCGGATATCCGGTTCTGCAGGCGGCCGACATACTTATGCCTCGAGCCCACCTGGTGCCGGTAGGAAAAGACAACGAGGCGCACGTCGAAATCACTCGAGAGATCGCCCGACGTTTCAACCACCTCTATGGCGAAACCTTACCGATTCCTGACGTGATGATCGGCGATATTCCCACACTGGTCGGCACCGATGGCAAGGCCAAAATGAGTAAGAGCATCGGAAACGCCATCCTGCTCAGTGATGATCCGGCAACTGTCAGAAAGAAAGTACACGGCATGTACACGGATCCGAACCGAATTCGTTCTGATATCCCCGGAAATGTTGAAGGTAACCCGGTTTTCGCCTATCACGACGCGTTTAATCCAGACAAGGACGAGGTCGAAGATCTCAAGACGAGATACCGGGAGGGACGTGTTGGAGACGTCGAGGTCAAGGAAAAACTCACCATCGCCATCAATTCCTTCCTCGAACCGATCCTGGAGAGGCGAGCCGAAATCGAGGCGGACCGCGGACTGGCGGAGCAAGTTATCTATGAAGGAACTATCCGAACGACCGAGATTGCCGATGAAACCCTCAAAATGATGAAGAAGGCGATGGGCTTAACCGGTTTACATAACAAGATCAGCCGAAAGGCCAGAGAACGCCAGAAGAAGCTAGAAAAGGCAGCCACCAATTGATCGGCTACTGGAGATTACCATGCTACTTATGATCGACAACTACGATTCCTTCACCTATAACCTCGTCCAGTATCTTGGTGAACTAGGCGCCGAGGTTTTGGTATTCAGGAACGACAAAGTGACCCTTGAGGAGATCCGCGATCTGGCGCCCGAAAGAATCGTGGTCAGTCCAGGACCCGGTGATCCGGCCGTTGACAGTGGTATCTCGAACGAAGTTATACGTGAGCTAGGTCCGGAGAGGCATATTTTGGGTGTATGCCTGGGTCACCAGTGCATCGGTCACGTCTATGGCGGAACAATCGCCAGAGCAGAGAGACTGATGCACGGAAAAACGTCATCGGTCTATCATGGCGGAAAAGGCCTATTTAATGGCGTACCCAGCCCTTTCAAGGCGACTCGATACCACTCTCTGATTCTTGAAGAACCTGTGCCCGACTGCCTGGATGTGACAGCCTTTACCAGGGATGGCGAGATCATGGGTCTAAAACACAAGGAGTATCCGGTCTATGGCGTCCAATTCCATCCCGAGAGTATATTAACAGAGCATGGCAAACGAATTCTTAAGAACTTCCTGGAGGGAAGATGAAGTGTGGCTGGGAGTCGTCCCAGGTTGCTTTGCTACAGGAGTGAAATATGCAGTTGAAAAGCGCCATCGCAAAGGTCATCCAGTTTCAGGATCTGACCGCTAATCAGGCCCAGGAGGCAATGAATGCCATTATGAGCGGGGAATCGACCCCGGCTCAAATAGGTAGCTACCTCACTGCCCTACGAATGAAGGGAGAAACAGTTGATGAGATAACCGGCAGCGCGAGAGCAATGCGTTCTCATGTCGTAAGTGTTGATTTAGTTGACGTCGGTCAATTCTCGAGCGAGATGCTGGTAGATACCTGTGGCACAGGTGGCGATGGAAAACACACTTTTAACATCTCAACCGCAGCCGCCTTCGTTGTCGCCGGGAGCGGGGTCAAAGTCGCCAAACATGGTAACCGCGCCGCTAGCAGTAAATGTGGCTCTGCGGACGTCCTAATGGCCCTGGGCGGCAATCTGGATCTCGATCCCGTTCAGGTGGCACAATGCATTGATAAGATTGGAATTGGATTCTTGTACGCCATAAACCACCATCCGGCTATGCGACATGCCATTGGTCCACGAAGGGAGATAGAACAAAGGACGATTTTCAACATTCTCGGCCCGCTAACCAATCCAGCCGGGGCAACGCACCAACTAATTGGAGTCTACGATCCGGAGCTGACCGAACCGCTGGCTCACGTTCTAGGGGCCTTGGACAGTAAGGCTGCGCTCGTTGTACATGGGGCTGATGGGCTGGACGAGCTATCGACCACAGGCGTCAACCAGGTCAGCCAGCTGGACGGCAATGGCGTCCGAACTTTCGCTCTGGATCCATCAGAACTGGGCTTTGAAAAGGCGTCATTGGACGCCCTTCTCGGCGATACTCCAACTGTCAATGCCAGGATACTCAGGGACATTCTGAGCGGAGTTGATCAAGGGCCACGTCGCGATATCGTCCTTCTAAATGCGGCTGCCGCACTGTCCCTTGAGAATGGGGACTTTCGAGAGGGTCTGGTAGCGGCACGCGAATCGATTGAGAGTGGCAATTCGCTGCGCACACTCGACACGTGGATCGATCTTACCAATAGCTTTTGAGTTGAGGCATTAGTAGAATGATTTCAAGATATAGCGTCCGGGATTCTGAACAATGAGCGTCTCGAAACGATCCAAGCAGCGAGGGACTATCCTTGACGAGATTCTGGCTTACAAACGAGATCGTTTGCCGGTAACGATGCGACAAATACCCTATGAAGATCTAAGGGCATTTGCCAACGTGGCGCCCCCGACAATCGATTTCAAGTTAGCTCTGCAGCGTCCAGGGGTATCGCTTATTGCCGAATGCAAAAAAGCATCACCCAGCAAAGGTCTAATTGCCCCGGATTATGAGCCGGTTCAATTAGCCACTACCTATGTGAGAGCCGGAGCGTCGGCCATTTCTGTTCTGACAGATGCTCGTTATTTCCAGGGCTCTCTTAATGACCTGCGTGACGTCAAGGAAGCCATTCTTCTTTCACGATCCGAAGCGAAACAGAGCTTGTCAGAACGCCGCCAGATTCCTGTTCTTAGGAAGGATTTTCTATTTCACCCCTATCAGATTTACGAGGCAAGAGCAGCTGGCGCCGATGCCGTTCTTCTGATCGCCTCAGTCCTAAAGGACAAAGAGCTATCTGCATTATTTAAGCTGACAAACGAGCTGGCTATGGAGGCCCTGGTTGAAGTTCACACGGAGGAGGAGCTTGACCGAATTCTCGAATTAGAGCCCAGGATCGTGGGTATAAATAACCGCAACCTGCAGACTTTTGAGGTTGATTTCGATAATTCAGCCCTGTTAAGAAGTAAGATTCCAGCCGGCATAGCTACCGTTGCTGAGAGCGCGATAAAGTCAGCTTTGGATGTCCA
>PVMK01183143.1_pt1 | contig 15149 bp, 15 predicted proteins | sample 1853481 | NCBI WGS metagenome assembly PVMK01 (sample SAMN08533507, study PRJNA380276) | Marine sediment metagenome, whole genome shotgun sequencing project.
AAATTGCCTGAGCAGGCGATTCGCAACGGAGTGAAACGTGCCGGACCATGGCAATACACCGGCCGCACGCAAGTTTGTCCTGCCGCCCTCGAGCATGCGCCGGACTATGCTATCGACACGCCGAGTCATCTCCTGTGCTGCCCGCCGCGTGAATGTCAGCAGCAGAATACGTTCGGGGCTGACGCCCTGGATAACGAGATCGGCCACCCGGTGCGCGAGCGTCATCGTCTTGCCCGTGCCGGCACCGGCGATAATCAGAAGTGGCCCTGCCCGAAAGGAGCTATCACCTGGCTTATCACCGTAGACGGCCGCCTGACGCTGCGCCGGATTCAGCAAGTCCAGATAATCATCAACGCGCTCAGCTGACTGCACCACAGCACCTCATCCCAAAAGTCTGTATTTTTATACAGTACTGGATGTATTTACAAGGGTCAGGTGCCTGTTGATGAAAGGAATTCTTCGATGATGCCCGCCAATTCGCCCGGGCGTTCGAAGTGCAGCATGTGTCCTGCGTCCTCGATCCACCGTACTTTTTGCTGCGCAAAAAGCGGATCGTCCGGCGCCACAAAATGACTGCGACGCCCGGCGATCAAAATTGTGGCGGCTGACGTTTCCCGCCAGCACGCCTCGGCCTCAGCGCGCCGATACAAGACAGGGTTCGGTAATTTGTGCACTGGATCCGCACGCAGCACCACGCGGCCAGCCGCATTCTCTACAGCCCACTCTCGAGCCACGAATTCAGCTTGCGCCGGAGTCATACCCGGCTTTCTGTGGCTAAGGCGTTGCGCCAGCGCATTGAAATTCGCGTAATCGAGAAATTCGGCACCCGCTTCCTCTTGCTCGATCCATGTTCGATAGCGCGCCGGAGCCTCCCGAGGCTGAGCATCAGGTAGCCCGAAACCCTCGATGTTCGCAAACATGCTGACCCTCTCCGGGAAAGTACCCGCGTAGATGCCAGCCACGTTGCCGCCCATGCTGTGCCCCACTATTCTTACAGCGGCATCGGGGCTGTAGTTCCGAAGTATGAGGTCAAGATCTGCAAGATAGTCCGGAAACCAGTATGCGCGGGTGCGACTGGCCGAACCGCCAAATCCGCGCCAGTCCGGCGCAACAACGAACCAGTCCTGCCCCAGTTCATCGACAACGAATTGAAAGGTTGAACCGGTATCGCCCCAGCCGTGCAGGTAGATAAACAGCGGATCGGCTGAATTTCCCCATTCATTGATCGCATATTCAACACCACGAATACGCAGACGCTTTACTCGTCGCGATCGCTTCGCTTTGTACACGTCAGTGACTGCCATCACGCCCCAAAAGAGATAACCCGGGTACAGTGTAGTCTGTTTGTATAGAATCCCGCATACTTAGACCGCCTCTAAACCGATCAAAATGGCTACATGACTCCCGACATCCTACTTGTCCTTGGGATACTTGTTGTCTCGCTGATTCTTTTTATCAGCGAGGTCATCCGTATGGACCTGGTCGCCCTGATCGTCCTGGGGGTGCTGGCCATCACCGGACTCGTCAGTTCCAGTGAGGCATTCGCAGGATTCTCCAATAGTGCCGTTATCACTGTCTGGGCCATGTTCATTCTCAGTGAGGGCCTGACGCGCACTGGCATCGCTGACATTATCGGTCGCCAGGTCATACGTATCGCAGGACGCCGTGAGTTCGCGATGATTGTCGTCATCATGATCACGGGCGCTGTGCTTTCAGCCTTCATGAATAACATCGGCGTTGCCGCGCTGATGTTGCCGGTCGTCGTCGATGTATCGCGCCGCACCCGCATTCCAGCATCCCGGCTGCTTATGCCACTCGCCTACTCAACATTACTAGGTGGCCTGACAACCCTGATCGGTACGCCGCCGAACCTGCTGATTAGTGAGGCTTTGATACAAAACGGGTACGAGCCGTTCAAGCTGTTCGATTTCACCCCGTTGGGCGCCAGCGTCATGGTCATTGGCGTGCTGTTTGTCGCGCTGTTTGGCAGATTCATGCTGCCGAAGAAACGGGCGGAGCACGGCAAGAACGTCAGTCAACGTAGCCTGCGCACTCGTTACAAGCTGCACGAGCGGACGTTCATGCTGCGAGTCCCCACAAATTCGATCCTTGTTGGCAAGACGCTTGGCGACAGTCGTATTGGCAGTTCAACCGGCTTGATCATTCTCGCTCTCGTTCGGCAGGGTCGCAGCAAACCCCTGCCAGGCAGGCAAACGATTCTGCAAGGCGGCGATGGCATCCTTGTACAAGGCCGTATCGACCAGTTTCGCGAATTGCGCCGCTGGTCCGACCTCGTCGTCGAACGTGAAGCGCCCGTACTCAAATCGATGGTTGCCGAAAAGATCGCCTATGCCGAGGTAACGATCGCCGACACTTCTCCGCTGGTATCGGAACTCATTCGCGACGCCGCTTTTCGTACCCGATTTAACATCGCTGTCGTCGGTGTGCATCGCAGGAACCAGTACCGCCTGACCAATCTGGCCTATGTTCCCCTGCGCAAGGGCGACCGTGTATTGGTGCACGGCGAAATCGACGCGGTAGCTCAACTGGAAAAATTCGCAGACTTCTCGGAAGTTGAAATTCTCTCACCCGAGAGACTGGACGAGGTATACCACGCCGACGAGCGTATGTTTGTCATGCGGCTACCGAAGGAGAGCGATCTTGCCGGTACAACCTTGCGCAAGCGTCGCCTGGCAGACGTCTTCGATTTTCGCCTTGTAGCCGTTTTCAGTGAAGGTTCTCTTACGGTCATGCCACTCGATGACGAAGATCTCCAGGGAGGAGACCTTTTACTCATCGAGGGCCAGCCGTCGGATCTGGATGTACTGACAGGGCTTCAGGAACTTGAAATAGAGACCAGTGTATCGCCAAACCTTGGAGCCATGGATTCCGAGCGCCTGACATTAATGGACGCAACATTGGATCCACGCACGAGTCTTGCCGGTCGAACCGTGGGCGAACTCAATTTTCGAGAGCGTTACGGCATCGAACTCGCAGGCATCTGGCGAGAAGGTGAAACTGTCGGCACCGCGCTGGCCGATGAACGTCTGCAAATCGGAGATGCACTGCTGCTTCTGGGCCCCCGTGACCGTTTGCAGCTGCTGTCCTCGGATTCCGACTTTCTGATACTGACACCACTTGGCCAGGAACCTCCGGATACGCGGCGCGCTCCACTCGCGGCAGCCATCATGCTGGGCGTTGTTATTACGGTAATGCTCGGCTATGCACCCATCGCGGTCGCCGCCGTCATTGGTGGCACCGTCATGGTGCTGACACGCTGCCTCGACATGGAACAAGCGTATCGCGCCATCGACTGGCGAGCGATATTTCTAATAGCCGGCATGTTGCCATTGGGCACCGCGATGCAGGATACCGGTGCGGCAGCATACCTCGCAGGTCAGATGATGGCGTTCCTGGGCGATGCCGGTCCGTGGCCGGTCATTATGGGTCTGTACATTCTGACTGCGATGGCAACAATGATCATTCCTACCGCGGCTCTTGTTGTACTGATGGCTCCCATTGTGCTCTCGGCGATGTCCGACATGGGCCTGCAACCCGAGACGGCGATGATGGCCGTCGCGATGGCGGCTTCGGCGAGCTTCACCAGCCCTATTTCGCACCCGGCCAACATTCTTGTCATGGGCCCCGGCGGCTACCGCTTCGTTGACTATCTCAAGGTTGGTGTACCGCTAACCATCGTTGTGTTCATTACGGTCATGGTCCTGTTACCCGTGCTGTGGCCCTTGCAAGCCATTCAGTAAGGCAAAACCCGGCATGACACGAACCATTGTGATCGCCGGTGCAGGGCATGCCGCCGGTCAGGTCGTGGCGACACTCAAGCAAAAGAAGTTTGACGGTCGCATTGTGCTGATCGGGGACGAGCCGTATTTGCCATACCAGCGCCCACCGCTATCGAAAAAATTTCTTGCGGGTGAACTGCCGGCCGAACGCCTGTATGTGAAGCCGGCTGCCTTTTATGCCGATGCGCAAATCGACCTGCGATTGAATACCCGAATAGATCACATTGACCGAATTGCGCAACAACTGACTACCGCCAATAACGACACCATCGCCTACGACAAGCTTGTTTTGGCGTTGGGTTCGCGGGTTCGAAAGCTAAGCGTTGACGGTAGCCAGCTCGATGGCATTCACTATCTGCGCAGCATTGCTGATGTAAATGGCATACGCGCCGCCTTGTCCGCAGGCGCGCGCGTCGTAATTGTGGGTGCCGGATACATCGGCCTGGAAGTCGCTGCCGTGTGCCGGCAACTCGGTCTCGACGTCACTGTTTTAGAAATGGCTGACCGTGTCATGAGTCGCGTTGTATCGCCCCAGGTGTCGGACTTTTATCAAAGAACGCACAATAGTCACGGCGTCAAGCTGTTGCTGTCGACCGGGCACTCAGCGCCTTCGCGGCGATGGCAAGGTTGCACTCGGTTCGTTACCAGCGATGGACAAACCTGGCGGCCGATTTCGTCGTTGTTGGTGTCGGCATCTTGCCCAATGCAGAACTCGCAGAAACCGCCGGCCTCGACGTCAACGACGGCATCGTTGTTAACGACCAGTGCCAAACCTCAGATCCGGACATCTATGCCGTCGGCGATTGCACCTCACACCCGAACGCAATTTACGATCGGCGACTGCGCCTCGAGTCCGTCCACAATGCCCTTGAACAGGCGAAGACTGCCGCGAGTAACATTTGCGGCGTTGAAATGCACTACTCTCAAGTGCCGTGGTTCTGGTCCGACCAGTACGATCTCAAACTTCAGATCGCAGGATTATCCCAAGGGTACGATGAAGCAATACTGCGTGGTGACCCGGGTAGCGCCAGCTTCTCTTGTTTGTATCTGCAGGATGGCATACTGATCGCAGTCGATGCCATCAATGCACCGAAGGACTTTGTACAATCAAAAGCGTTGATCGCCAGCCACGCACGAATTGACCCTCAACGACTGGCTGATGTTGACGTCGCACTCAAGGATCTGGGCTAGTCTCGAATTCCTCGCGCGGGATTTCGATAGACAATTCCCCGTCGATTGCGACCGGGCCAAGCTCGACCGAGTATGCTCTCGCACTGAGCGCTTCAACGGCTTCGGACTTGAGCCCGCTGAACTCGCCACTTCCACCCACAACACTCGCCGTTCCGAGCGCTCCAGGTCCAGCCGTAATATTGCCTCTCCAAATTCCGCGCCAGCTGTCAGCCGAACTCCAGTGCGCCGGAATAACAATCTCCCGGACATAGGTCCAGAAATTCTCGGTTTGTGCGATGAACAGGCTGCCGCGCTCAGGCATATAGATGTGCCAGACGCTGTCGACGATTGCCTGACCGTTCAGGATATTTGTACTTTCCGAGTCGGACGAAAACTTGATGCCGATAGCGGCCGATTGTCCACGGGCATCAGTCAGGACTGTCGCCATCGCCCGGGTCTGGCGAATTGGCGCTTCCCACAACTGCAGAACCTTGGCTGGATGGGGATCGACCCTGGACTCGCCATCATTGGTATAGATGAGCATGTCTTGCGCAGCGGCCGAGTAACCGAGCTTGATGACCTCGTTGTCGGTCACTGTTATCGGGGACAAACCCTGTTGCGCTGTTAACGGGTTGTAATACAACAAGGCAAGAAATGCAGCCACTCCTGTGGCGAACCCGACAATCAGGGCGAACAAATACTTGCTCACAATTCTGCCTCCCTGGCGACGAGAGCTGTGATGAGTTCGATCCTGCCTGCCGGTGCGCCTTCCAACTCCGTCTTATCCGCTACCCAGCGTTCGGTGATCTCACCGTGTAATGAACTAAATTCGCGCGTCCCTGCCCGCAACCGACCAACTCGATAGCCACCCTCTTGTGGCGTTGGCTGCATTGAAACGTAGATCGACCCGCGGGCCGGCAAGTGCAAAACCCATTCGATGACATCGCCCGGGATTTCATCATTGGCCGCCACCCTGCTAGCGACACCTACGACGGCATCTTTGGCATTGCGGATCTTGAATAACTCGACGCGCAAATTCGCAAACTGCTCATCATTCGACCACTCGAGATTTGCCGGCAGCAGTCTCTGCTGCGATGGCGCACCTATCAAGATGCGATCCATGGGCACATTGACGTGGAAAGCCTCCGTATTGCCCTGGTTTGGGTGCACGATGATCAACGATTGCTCGCGGCTCTGGTCGACCACGGGATAGAAGTACAAACCAGCAACGGCGGCCGCGATCCCCAGCAGGATTCCTGCAATAAAAGTCTTAAACATGGGCCAGAGTTTAGTTAAATTGGCGTTACGGTCATACTCCTCACCATTAATTTGTGACAGACCGCACAACATAAGGCCTCGAATCCCGCATCAAAATGACAAAACCGATATGCCTATGGTCAGGGCCGCGTAATGTGTCGACGGCTCTGATGTACAGTTTCGCGCAACGCGCTGATATGCAAGTAGTCGACGAGCCGCTTTATGGCCACTATTTGCGCGTCAGCGGTGCCGACCATCCGGGGCGAGATGAGGTGTTGGCGGAAATGAATTGTGACGGTGACAAGGTAATGTCCGAGTTGCTTGCGCGTGCGCACCAGAGTGATCCGAAGCACCTTTTGCTCAAACACATGGCACATCACCTCGTCGATATCGAGCTGGGCTTCCTGCAGCAGACCAAGAACGTATTTCTGATCCGGGATCCACGGGAAATGTTACCGTCATTAGCCATGCAACTGCCACAAGCTCGCTTAGCCGATACCGGCCTGGAGCAACAATGGCAGTTTCTCGAGAACCTGGTCTCATCAGGTCAGAATCCAGCGGTCCTCGATTCGCGTGAATTGTTGCTGGATCCGGCCGGGGTTTTGCGACAATTGTGCAAGCACCTTGAGATCGATTTCGCTGAAGAGATGTTGCATTGGCCGGCGGGACCGCGGGCCGAAGACGGTGTTTGGGCACCGCATTGGTACCATGCCGTACATCAAAGTACGGGCTTCGCTTTGTACACGGCGAAAACCGGCTTTCCCTCACACCTCGAGCCATTGCTCAGCGCATGCGTTCCCTTTTACGAGCGCTTGTTTGAGCACGCCTTCCGGGCGGGCAAGCAAGGAGATCCATCATGAATCTGCCTGATCCACGTAACCAGGACATCGTTATCTTTGTCGATGGCCAACTTCTGCCGCGCGACAATGCAAAGGTGTCCGTGTTCGACAGCGTTGTTCAAGGTGGCGATGCTGTATGGGAGGGACTGCGCGTTTACAACGGCCGGATCGCCGCCCTCGAGGAACATCTCGGGCGCCTGCAAGATTCTGCGAAGACGCTTGCATTCAGTGCGGTGCCGTCTTCCGACGAAATCCGAGACGCCATCTTCCAAACACTCGAAGCAAACAGCATGAGTGATGCGGCGCATATTCGACTGACGCTGACTCGTGGCGAAAAAATCACCTCCGGCATGAATCCAAAACTCAATCAGTCCGGATGCACTCTGATCGTACTTGCAGAGTGGAAGCCGCCTGTCTACTCCGACTCAGGAATACGGGTCATCACAGCCTCTACACGACGCAACACGCCTCAATGTCTCGACTCCAAAATTCATCACAACAACTTGCTCAATAATATCCTCGCTTCCATTGAGGCAAATGTTGCAGGAGTGGACAGTGCAATCATGCTCGACATTAATGGCTTTGTTTCGGAAACAAATGACACAAACCTTTTCGTTGTGAGAAAAGGTGTTGTCTGTACTCCCTGCGCGGATGCCTGCTTACCCGGCTTAACGCGGCGCATGATTCTGGACATTTGTCGTGCGAATAACGTTCCAGCAGAAGAGCGCAACTTATCGCTAACCGAGCTGTATACCGCTGACGAGGTTTTCACTAGCGGCACCATGGGCGAGCTGACACCGATTCTGGAAGCTGACGGCCGGGTTATTGGGGACGGCAACGTGGGAGAACAAACCAGAGCGTTGCAGAAACTACACCGGATCTTCGCATACGAACATGGTACGCCGCTGCCGTTCGCGAACGATTAGTCCGAGCTAAAGTAGTTCTCCAGGTACTCGTCGAGACTGATTTGGTCACCTTCCTCGATCGCACGCTGGCGCTCAATCGACAGTGCCGTCTCTTGTTCGAATTCGGTCACTCGCTCATCGGACAGTGGCGTAATCTCGCCAAAGTAGTCCCGGTGATTGCTCGCCAGTGAGCGCGCGTAGTCGAAGAAACTGCAGCCTTCCTTGCGTAGTTCTGCGAGCAACTGTGCCGAAGGCGTGGTCTCCGCATCGTTAACCACGTCCATCATTTGGCGAGTTGCCTGCGCATAGCTGTCACCTCCCTCCTCGATATCGATGAATTCTGCAATCGCGCTGATCTTGTCCAGGATCTCGCGCGCCCAGACCCCAAGCTCAACCTCCCGGCCGTCACGATGCAGTCGAAACGCCGGGTCCCGCCCATGTTTCGCCGTCTGTGTTTGATTGAGCTTTGTTTCCTCAAGGGAGGCGACATCGAACGGTGCACTATCTTCAATTAAGCAGTAGATCAGGAACGCTTCAATAAACCGCATCGTGTTCTGGTTGATGCCGGCAGGATCGTTGAAATTAATGTCGAGCGATCGAATTTCTACATATTCGATGCCACCTCGCCGCAGCGCAGTCGTCGGACGCTCCCCGCTAACAGCCACTCTTTTCGGTCGTACTGAGCTGTAGTATTCGTTTTCGAGCTGGAGCCTGTTTGCGTTTAGCTGCCTGTACTCACCATCAACCTTTATGCCGATTTTTTCGTAGTCAGGCTCCGGCGTTTTGATCGCGCTGCTGAGATCGCGGATATAGCTATCCAGGCTGTTTAAGGAAATATTGATGCGCGATTGATTCTGGTTGCTGTAGCCAAGGTCACTCATGCGCAATGATGTTCCGTAGGGTTCGTACCAGGTTTCTGCGTTGAGTGATGGCATATCGAGATCGTCATCTCCGGCAAAGGACTTGCACATCGCAGGTGATGCACCGAAAAGGTATAGCACCAGCCATCCGAATCGTCGGAAATTTCGTATGAGCCAGAGATATTGATCAGATCGAAAAACATCTTCTTTATCGTCGTTGCCGAGGATTTGCTGATAGCGAGGCCAGAAAGACTCTGCCAATGAATAGTTGAAATGCACTCCGGCTATCGTCTGCATCTGCCTGCCGTAGCGCAGCCCAAGCCCGCGCCGGTAAATCGTCTTCATCTGGCCAATGTTGGATGTGCCATATTTGGCCAGCGGTATCTCCATATCGCTCGGCATTCGGCACGGCATGCTCGCAACCCATAGCATTTCATCGCCAAGACGATCGTAGGCGAACTGGTGAATGTCGCAAAGGAAGTGCAGCGCTTCCCAGGTCGTCGAAAACGCCGGAGTTACAAATTCGAGTAGCGCTTCGGAAAAATCCGTCGTGATGTAGCGATGACTCAATGCGGATCCGAGTTTATTCGGATGCGAAGTGCGCGATAAATAGCCGTCCTTGCCGATGCGCAGAGATTCCTTCTCGACGCCCCGGCGGCTACCAGCAAACAGTTTTCCGCCGCTTGGCGAGTGCGCTGTGTCGTTTGTCGAATCCCTGGCTCAATCTGACCTGCTCTCTGCTTTTAGGTTATGGGCGGTGCCCGCGAGGCCTGCCTGTTTTACCACAAGCGCGCCCTTTTGTTGTATGCCGGAGCGAATCCCGCAGAATCCCGCAGAATCCAAGTCGACCCTGACAAATCGTTCTGCCAGCAGGTACTATGCGATGCACCAACCAATTCCGATCTGCAGGGCATGAACTCCATGAACGACTCTCGATTGCGACGACTGCGCGACTACAAATCCAATTCCGTGACTCTCATCAGTGAAGGTTGCAAAATATCGGGTCTTATCACCGGAACTGGCGACTTCCTGATCAACGGCGAAATCGACGGCGACTGTGACTTAAGCGGTACTGTGACTTGGCCAGGAACGGTTTATGGAAGGGCGCCATCAAGGCGGGCAACGTCATCGTGGCCGGCCATGTCGAGGGCGATATCACTGCCGAAAGCAAGGTCGAGATCACCGAAACCGCACGCATCACCGGCACAGTATCCGCCGAAGCAATCGCCGTCGCCGAAGGCGCTGTCGTGGAGGGCGTCATGAAGACCACGGGACCGGCCAAACCACTGGAATTTGTCGAAAAGCGCGAGGACAACTAAGCACCCCTTCCTACCGTATTGCGCTATTTCGACCACTATTGGCGCATCCTTCCCCTGGTCAGCTGATTTATTAAACCGTTCTGGAAATAAGCTCTGCCTGCCGAGCCCGGTGCTACACTGGCAGAGGCAAATGGCCTGACAACAATAAGAAAAGGGTCTGCAGGCAAGCAGTGCAGAACAGAAATAGATGATCGGCAGCAGAATACCGCGATACCTCCTGTTTTTTCTAACGCTGGGCACGGCCGTTGCGGCCATCATGCTGTCGATGTTTTATGGCCAGTATCGCTGGCTCGCCAATGAAATCACCACAGCGAGCGCGACAGAGCACAACACTCTTCTGGCGGAGAGCTTCGAACGGCGGGCGCGTGCAAATCTCCACGGTATTGCCGACGAACTCACATCCATCGAAGAGCCCTTAGGTGACTCTTCTGTATTAAGGGTTCTGAATCGGGCGATTGCCAGGAACGAGTTGATAGCCGGCCTGAGGTTTGTCAGCAGTGATTCAGACGTGCGGCAAACAGGGAGTATTCCGGCGAAGCAACAGTCAGACCCGGTTGTCTGGTTGCCCGATCACTTGTTGATGTCATACCCGGTCGTTCGTGACGGCCAGGTTATCGGTGTATTGGCCAGCTCATTTGAGTTGCAGTCGATGCACGCCGAATCGCTGGCATTCTCTGTCGAGTTGCTTGCCAGGGAATCGCAGAGCCGACAACTGAGTTTCCTCTGGATCGGTGCTGGCACACTTGTCACGTTGCTACTATGCGGCGGAATCGTCTGGCTATTTGTGCGCAGACATGACGCGAGAATTCGCGACCTTTGTGTACAGGCAGAAAAGCTGAGTCAGGCTGACTTCGGAGAATCATTGTCCACTGTGCGCGGTGATTCGCTTGGCGAGCTTGCTACAGTATTCAACAGCATGCGTGACCGGCTGCGGTCGACCACCATATCGCGGGACTATCTCGATAATGTTTTGTCGGGCATGAGCGAAGCAATCATCATTACCTCGCTCGACGGAACAATCGAGAGGATAAACAAAGCAACAGCCCGGCTCCTCGACTACGATGAAGATGAATTACGAGGAACATCGATTGACTTCATCGTCGATACGAAAAAAACCAAGACCTTGGTCGAGGATGAGCCCTCCGACCTGCCAAAGGAAGCATTCTTCGAAAATAAATTCGGTGACTCGATTCCCGTCTCTTATACCTGCTCTATCGTTAGCGGAAAAGATGGACAATCTGATCGGATTTATGCGGCACGAAATATCACTGAAAGGCGGCGAGCCGAGCAGCGTATTCGTTACCTTGCTCGCATCGACGCGCTCACCAAGATCCCCAATCGCATGCAGTTTCAGCACCTGTTGCAACGCGCGATAGCCAGGGCACGACGTGCCAGAAAACCGTTGTGCCTGTTTTATGTCGATGTGGATCATTTCAAGGAGATCAATGACACGTTCGGGCATCTGGCAGGCGATACAACTCTTGAAACCGTTGCAGAGCGGCTGACTGCCGCCATGCCCGACAACTCCGTAATCGGCAGACTTGCCGGTGACGAATTTGCGGTCATCGTTAATGGGCTTGGGCCCGATACCACTGGAAAGGCGGACACGGACAAACTCGCCCAGGAGCTACTCAATCGGCTTGCGGATCCTTTTTATGTACAGGGCCACGAAGTATTCATGACCGCGAGCATGGGCATTGCTTACTACCCTGATGATGCACCTAACGTGATCGACCTAATTCGTAATGCGGACGCCGCGTTATACAGCTCGAAGAAAGCGGGCGGCAATATTTTCTCCTATTACTTGCCAAAGATGAATGAGGCCGCGGTAGAGAGACTCATGACCAAGAGCAAGCTCAAGCGTTCGTTTGAACGCGATGAGTTACTTGTGCATTACCAGCCGAAGTACAACCTCGAAACCGGTGAAATATTTGGCGCTGAAGCGCTGGTTCGCTGGGAGCTTCCGGATCGCGGCCTGATACTGCCATCCGATTTCATTCCAATCGCCGAAGACTCCAATTTGATCATCGAAATCGGCGAATGGGTACTCGACAAAGTTTGCGAAGACTTTCGCCTATGGCAAAGATCTGTCTCATCGCCGGGACGCGTATCGGTCAATCTTTCGCTGAAGCAACTCCGGCAACCCAACTTCATAAGCCGTATCAGCTCTATCATGCGTGGCCACGAAGTTTCGCCGACGTCTCTCGAGCTGGAGATTACCGAGACGACTTTGATGGAAAACCCGGATCGTACAATCAAGTTGCTCGACCAGCTGTACGCTTTGGGATTGCACCTCGCCATTGATGATTTCGGCACGGGGTATTCTTCGCTCAGCGCACTGCAGCAATTTCCCATCAGCACATTGAAAATCGACAAATCATTTGTCAGGGACGTGGCAATAAACCCGGACGATGCAACGATTGTCGGCACAATTATTCAGATGGGCCACAATTTGAATATGGATGTCGTCGCAGAAGGTGTTGAAAATGAAGACCAGCTCAACTTCCTGCAGGGTCTTCACTGTACTCACGTACAAGGCTTGCTGTTCGGCAGTCCGATGAGTTCCGACAACTACCTTGAGCTACTCATTTCTCAAGCGGAAGGAACGGACACGCACAAGGCGTTATTTGCCTGACTACTTCACTCGCACCAAACATCATGCTTAAATAGTCGACCGTCACTCAATCTGGAATTCCGGAGCAATATTTCCCGGCCAGCACAAACCTGAAGTCAAACTCATGAACAATATTTTCCGGTCAGCGCTAGGCGCAATCCTCATACTCACATCCGTAACGGCCTTTTCCTGTGATTATCCGGCACGTCCGTTTATTCCGGATGGGGCAACAGCCTCGAAAGAAGAGCTATTGGCCGCCAAGGATGGCGTTCAGACATATCTCCAATCAGTCGATGAATACCTGCAATGCGTCGAACTTGAAGACCAGGACGCATTAGCAGCACTGGATAACCCTACGCCTGAGCAACAGGAAGAGCTGAACCAGTCATTGAACAAGAAATTCGATGCGGCCAACGAGGAAAAAGAGATGGTTGGCGATCAATTCAATCAACAGGTTCGTGCTTACAACGCCGAGAGAAAAAAATCGGATTAATCTCGACCGTATAGATCACTCGGCGGCTACCAACTGAAAGCTGTCGCGGACCAGGCTGAAAACATTGTCCACCGGCCATCGTTATCAGAGACAGCAGGTAGCACGGGAACATACATGGAATGGCAATTCCTGCTTGGCTTGGGCGCAATCACCCTGGTAGTGATTGGCCTGGTCATATACCTCGGGCTGAAGCTCAACAGAGCCGTTATGAAGCGAGCTCCAGAAACCGCATTTGCGCTCAGTCTTACCTTCACTGGCACTGCCCTGATGGCCTGTATAGTCGGTTTCTGGATCATTTGCCTGGTAGCTGGAAAGCTCAGGCCACATAGTTCGTTTGGAGCATTCGTCGGAACGACGGACGGCGCAGGCATGATGATCGTGGGGTCAATTTTTTTCGCTGGAGTTGCGGGAGCAGTTCTGGAAAAACTCGGTTATCCAGTCGCAAAGAACGGCGAACGCTCCTGACCCATATGTTAGGCCATCGGAAGCTTCCCCAAATCTGGGCGATTTCCTCCTTGGATAGGTATGATCCAACACAAAGAACGCCAAGGAGAAAGCATGTCACTCCAGCGTGTTTTCAGAGTCACTGAGGTTTTCACGACGGTAGCCGCGTTGTTGTTCGCCGTGACATCGGTGGGCATGTGCCAGGCTGCGTCAGCTCAGGAGGTGGGGCCAGCACCTTCGGACAAGATAGACGAGATCATTGTTTACGGCGATAAATCGTTGCGACGATTAAGGAGAAGGACAAGCTTTTGCGTAAAGAAATGGAGGCATTGATATCGGAAAACGCTGAGCTGTTCGAAGCTCTCAGTGATTTGTCCGGTGCGAAGCAGATCCTTGAGTCCGAGCATAAGAGACGGTGTGAGGGGCGACTTTTTATTTGCCGAAGGTAGCCGAAGTCTGGCTATGAAAAGGCAATAACACAGCTAAGCGTGGGATCAACTAAAGCTTATTAATTTCGTGCCGCAAGTCGTACTTGTTTTCCGTGACTATTCGTTCCAGAACTCGAATACGCTCCTCGAGTTTATCAACCTGCGCCAAGGCTTCCTCGAGATCCGGGTTTGCGTCTTGTTTGGCTGTACGAGCTTTGATAATTTTCTGCACAATGTCTGCCCCCATGACGATGGCGACGATACAGATAATGAAAATAAACGTGCCGTTCATCGGCGGCTCCCTTGGTTAGATTTATTCACCGTTCAAAGATTCCTGAATTCCCTGTCGAGATTATAACGGGAAGATGTCACATATTTTTCCAGACGTGCCATTCGCTTATCGAGTGATCGGCAACGGCGCCGAACATCGCTGACCCGAACATCGCTGACTGTTTGTGACGGCACCGATGGCGCCGAACGCTCTCTTCGCCTGCGTTTGCGAAAAACTCGCGTCGCTGACCGCCCTGGATCCGCCGGAACAAGAAAGACTACCGCCATGTAAGTGATGATAGCCATCGGCATCGCCACGAAAAAAGCGATGACCGCAAGCAATCGCGTTACACGCAAGTTGAAGCCGAAGTAATCAGCAAATCCTGCACACACGCCACCGAGTATCGCTCTGTCTGTACGTCGGTAGAATCGCCTTTCGTACGTTGATGCTTGTGCACTCATTAGCGGCTCCAGTAATCGGCGCGCGTGCGGCGCCAAAATTCATACTCGGAATTATTGCCGGAGTATATGAGGGGTTTGTCATTAATAAGGAGCGTCGCGGCAAGGTAAATAGCAGCGGTCAACCAGAAGAACAGTACGAGACAAATAACAGCTATGACGCGAATAGTCCCCAGTCGAAAATTGAATCGATCTGCAAGACCCGCACAGACGCCGAAAATCCATCCGCTGTCGCGATCTCGGTAGAAACCGCGTAGCGGTCCGTAGTCAATATTCCAGGTGCTTTGGTTC
>PVMK01128215.1_pt1 | contig 15146 bp, 16 predicted proteins | sample 1853481 | NCBI WGS metagenome assembly PVMK01 (sample SAMN08533507, study PRJNA380276) | Marine sediment metagenome, whole genome shotgun sequencing project.
CGTGCCGCGCGCGGACGGAGAGGAGCAGCGTCTGGAACCGGTAAAATATGTCTGGATGAAGGCCATCGAGGACTTGCCTGATGATCCCGCCTTGCATCAGCGCATGTTGGCCTATATTTCCGATTATCAATTACTGGCGACCGCGACATTGCCTCATGGAGATCTCAGTGTGATGCGGGACAATCTGCAAATGGCGAGCCTGGATCATGCGATGTGGTTCCATCGGCCCTGTCGGGTGGATCAATGGCTATTGTTTGCATTTGATAGTCCCAGTGCATCCGGCGCACGAGGGCTGGCGCGGGGTCAGGTGTTTAACCAGGAAGGCACTTTATTCGTTTCGACTGCGCAGGAAGGTTTGATCCGCTTGCGCAATTAGATAAAAGAAGGGAAAAAAGTAAGGTGTCAGACCCCAATTCCGAATCTCAGATTCGAAATTGGGGTCTGACACCGTCGTCGGTTAAGCTATTTGACGCAGTGCACTGCGATACCGCTCGGCACGCTCAATATATCGGGTTGCGTAAGTCGGCAAGCCGGCGATTTCCTCATCAGTGAGTTCGCGGACGATCCTGGCCGGCGCGCCGAGAATCAGAACACCGTCAGGAAATGATTTATTCTCGGTGATCAGCGCATTTGCGCCGACAATCGAATGGGCCCCGATGGTGGCGTGATTGAGGATGGTGCTGCCAATGCCAATCAATGAATTGCGGCCAATGCGGCAGCCGTGCAACATGACTTTGTGGCCGACGGTGACGAATTCGTCGAGGATCAGCGGTGCGCCCGGATCGCAGTGGAGGACCGATCCATCCTGAATATTCGATCCGCGACCAATCGTGATTCGCTCTACGTCACCTCTGAGTACTGCGCCAAACCAGACACTGGTGTCTGCATGGAGATGAACGTCACCGATCACGGCAGCATTTGGCGCGACGTAACATTTGCCGTCGATTTGTGGGCTGATGTCATCGAGGGCGTATAGCATTGATCCGGCCTTGTTTATTTGGCAGTCGAAGCCGTGGCCTGATTGGCGACCGCTTCCGTGGCTTTTCTGATTGCCTCAGGGTCGCCGATGAATTCTCGACTCCGTGGTTTCAGAGCATCATCGAGATCATAAAGTATCGGTACGCCGGTCGGAATGTTGAATTCGGTGATTTCTTCATCTGAAATGCCATCGAGCATTTTTACCAGCGCGCGCAGGCTGTTTCCATGCGCGGCGATCAATACATTTTCGTTTGCCTCGAGACGTGGTGCGATTTGCTCTAGCCAAAAGGGGGACACCCGCTCCAACGTGTCTTTCAGTGACTCCGTTGCTGGCAGCGACAAGACTTTCTTGTAGCGTGGGTCGAAACGGGGGTGGCGTTCGTCGGTCTCTTCGAGGGGAGGTGGCGCGATGTCATAGCTCCGCCGCCAGATGTGAACCTGCTCAGCGCCGTGCTGGGCCGTTGTTTCCGCTTTGTTGAGCCCCTGCAGCGCGCCGTAATGCCGCTCATTCAATCGCCAGCTCCGTTCCACCGGAATCCACATCCGGTCCATCTCGTCGAGCATCAGCCAGAGGGTGCGAATCGCGCGCACGAGCACTGACGTATATGCGACATCAAACTGGACACCCAGAGATTTCAATTGTTGGCCTGCCGCAATCGCTTCTCGCACACCCTGTTCTGTCAGGTCGACGTCTGTCCAGCCGGTGAATAGATTTTGCAAATTCCAGATACTTTGCCCATGACGACAAAGGACCAGTTTACCTGCCATCAATTTTCTCCTTATAGTTTGGCGGTAGTGTACCAGTTGAGTCGGCGCGCCCGGACTTTTAGTGGCATGCTAAGGCAGGTGTTGCGCCGCCAGGTAACTGGTCGACTGCATTTCCCGGAGTCGGCTTTGTGTGCGTTCAAACTCTTTTCCCAGTCTCGAGCCAGTGTACAGAACATCGATCGACGCGGCGGCTGATACGATTAACTTGACCTTTCGGTCATAGAATTCGTCGACTAATGAAATAAATCGTCGTGCCTGATTCTCTTTTTGCCGGTCCAGAACAGGAACATCCGAAAGGATCACTGCCTGGAAACAACGGGCGACCTCGATGTAATCGTCCTGACTTCTCGGGCCATCACACAAGTCGCCGAAATCAAACCAGATGACCCCGTCGGCGCGTCGTTGTGTGCTGATATTCCGGCCCAGAATTTCGATCGCCTGACCCCTGGTGCCGGCATCAGGTGCGATCCGGGCGAAGTAATCATCGAGGAGCGCTGTCGCCGCCGCACCCAGCGGGGTGTGAAAAATTTCAGCTTGTTCGAGTACGCGCAAGCGATAATCGGTGTTGCCGCATATATGCACGATATCCGTATGGTGCTTAATATTCTCGATCGCCCGCAGAAACTGTTGACGTTGCAGTCCGTCTGCGTAGAGCTCATCAGGCGGGATATTTGATGTGGTCACGAGCGCAATGCCTCGTCTGAACATCGCGTCGAGGAGTTTTCCGAGCAGCATGGCGTCGGCAATATCAGAAACGAAAAATTCATCGAGGCAAATTACACGGGCCTTGCGGGCCAGATCTTCAGCGACGTGTTCCAGTGGGTCTGCAACGTTTTTCAATTGTCCCAGTTGGCCGTGCAACCGGTACATGAGCCGATGAAAGTGAAATCTGAGTTTGTCTTCGAATGGAAGGGACTTGAAAAACAAGTCCATCATGAAGGTCTTTCCGCGTCCGACCCCGCCCCAAAGGTACGCTCCTCGCACAGGTTCTGATTCAGTCAGTGAAGGAATGAACCGGAAGAGATAGCTTTTTTTCAAGTGGGCGCGAATACGTTGTCGGCCGGGATGCGTAATCAATTCATTCGCGATTCGATCCAGCGTTTCAATGGCCTCGGCTTGAGCTTTGTCGGTCGAAAAGCCCTGTTTGCGAATTTCAGTTTCATAAAGTAGGCGAAGGTTCATTTGGCAACTGTACTCATTCGACAATTGTGCGGCAAAGCCTACAATACCGATTCTGACAAATGGGGCCAGACCCCAGCAGTCAATTTTATTTTTTATAATGGAACAGGGAATGTCAAAACGGGAGTCGATGGACTTCGATGTCGTGATTGTAGGAGCAGGTCCCTGTGGCCTGTCTGCGGCATGTCGGCTCAGTCAACTGGCTGACGAGGCCGGTACAGAAATCAATGTCTGTGTGATCGAAAAGGGGTCTGAGATCGGCGCCCACATCATTTCTGGCGCGGTTTTTGAATCCCGGCCACTGGATGAGCTTTTCCCGGATTGGCAGGACCGCGGTGCGCCGGTTACGATTCCTGTGCGGCGCGACGAATTTTTTTACCTGCTCAGCCGCAGTAAGGCGCTCAGGGTGCCAGACTTCCTGGTGCCGAAATTTACCCGTAACCGGGGTAATTACATCATCAGTCTCGGCGATCTTTGTCGCTGGCTCGGCGAGCAGGCCGAGGCGATGGGCGTCAATGTATTTCCCGGATTTGCGGCGGCGGAAATTTTATATGACGGCGACCGGGTCGTCGGTGTGGCGACCGGCGATATGGGGCGGGATGCGTCGGGGCAGCCGAAAGCGAATTTTGAACCGGGCTATGAGTTGCGGTGCCGTTACACGATCTTTGCCGAGGGCTGCCATGGCAGTCTGGGTAAGGAGCTAATGCAGCGATATTCGCTGCGCGAACAATGCGACCCTCAGCACTATGGCATAGGATTGAAAGAGGTTTGGAGTATCGATCCTGAGCGTCATGAAGAAGGCGTCGTGCTGCATGCGCTGGGTTGGCCTCTCGATAACGCCACCGAGGGGGGCGGCTTCCTTTATCACGGTCGGGATAACCAGGTTTTTCTGGGCCTTATCGTCGCATTGAACTATCAGAATCCCTATCTTAATCCGTACGAAGAATTTCAGCGCTGGAAGCAGCACCCACTCATTCGAAAATATCTCGAAGGTGGCAAAAGAATTTCGTATGGAGCGCGGGCCGTCAACAAGGGCGGTCTGCAGTCTTTGCCAAAACTGACTTTTCCCGGAGGCCTGTTGGCGGGTTGCGAGGCGGGTTTTCTCAATGGCGCGAAGATCAAGGGGTCGCATACCGCCATGAAAACCGGAATGCTGGCCGCCGAGTCGGTTTTCGAAGCGTTGTCCAACGGCGCAGAGCTGGATTCCTTTGAACAGAAAGTGCGCGGGTCCTGGGTTTATGACGAGTTGCATAAGGCCAGAAATTTCGGGCCTGCCCAGAAGAAATTCGGAGTTTTTCTCGGTGCCGCGTTTGCGTGGATTGATCAGAATATTTTTGGTGGCCGTTTGCCATTCACGCTGTCTAATCCGTCACCGGACTCTGCTGGACTGCGCACGCTTGAGCAATCTAGGCCAATCGATTATCCGAAACCCGACGGTAAAATCAGTTTCGACAGGCTGTCCTCGGTATTTCTGTCGAGCACAAATCATGAGGAAAACCAGGTTTGTCACCTCCAGTTGCAAGATCCCGATATTCCCCTGAAACAGAATCTGCCGCGCTATGGCGAGCCGGCCATTCGTTATTGTCCGGCTGGCGTTTTCGAGATCGTGTCAGACAAATCCGGTGAAATTAAATTTCAGATCAATGCTCAGAATTGCGTGCACTGTAAAACCTGCGATATCAAAGACCCGGCTCAGAATATCAACTGGGTTGTCCCTGAAGGTGGCGGTGGGCCGAACTACTCCGGGATGTAGGGCCAAAAATTAAAGGTATCAGTCGATTGCTAATGCGATTGCAACGGCTTCGCCACCACCGATGCACAGTGATGCAATGCCGCGTTTGCCGCCGTTGTTTCGCATGGCGTAAATCAGAGTCGTAATTATGCGTGCGCCGCTTGCGCCGATAGGATGGCCCAGGGCGCAGGCGCCGCCGTTGATGTTGACTTTTGCCGGGTCCAACTCGAGGTCTCGTATCGCTGCCATCGTGACACAGGCGAAGGCTTCATTGATTTCATACTGGTCGACATTTTCCGGAGTCCAGCCCAGTTTTTCCTGCAACGTTCTAATTGCTGACACCGGGGCGGTCGTAAACCACTCTGGCTCGTGAGCGTGCTCGGCATGGCCAGCGATTCGGGCGAGTGGTTCCATGCCGCGTCGGTCAGCCTCACTTTCGGCCATCAGGATCAACGATGCCGCGCCATCCGCGATCGATGATGAGCTTGCCGCCGTAACGGTGCCGTCTGCGACGAATGCAGGGCGCAGCAAAGGGATGCGATCGATGTCGGCACGAAACGGTTCTTCATCCCGATGTACGGTCGTCTCTCCTTTACGGTTCTTGACGACGACCGGCACGAGTTCATCCTTGAAGGCGCCGTTTTCATTTGCCGCGATGGCTTTCTGGACCGATTGCACGGCAAATTCGTCCTGCAGTTCGCGGTCAAATGCGTAGGCGCGGGCCGTTTGCTCGGCGAAGTAACCCATCATGTGGCCGTCGTACGGATTCTGCAGGCCGTCGAAAAACATATGGTCGATAACTTCCTGGTGGCCCATTCGATATCCGGCCCGTGCCTTCGGCAACAGGTAGGGCGCATTGCTCATCGATTCCATTCCGCCGGTCACGACCACGGACGCCGACCCGGCGCGGATCAGATCGCTTCCGAGCATTGTCGCCTTCATTCCTGAGCCACAGACCTTGTTGATGGTTACGCAACTGACGCTGATGGGCAATTCCGCCGCAAGGGCTGCCTGTCGCGCCGGCGCCTGGCCGATGCCGGCCGGGAGTACACATCCCATCAGAAGCTCATCGATATCTCCGGGCTCTATTCCGGAGTCGTTGACGCACGCTCGGGTTGCCGCGGCAGATAATTCGGGTGCGCTCACCGGCCCCAGGCTGCCCTGAAATGCGCCGATCGGGGTTCGGCGTGCTGCGACAATAACGGCTGAATCCTGGCTCACGAAGTGTCCGAATGATGTTCTGGTTTATGAAAGCCGGCTCCGTCCAATGGCGAGCCGGCCACGAAGGGTAACATTATGCTTGGATGCGTTGGCGCAGCCAAGAAAGCTGGCAGAAATTATTCGACCCCGGCCGCTTGTTGCTCCAGCGCCCCATTATCGGGTTCATTGAGGTTTTCGAGAATACTGTTTCGGCAAATTCTCATCAGTTCGTCGGGAGATATTTGTTCCCGGCCTGATTCGATCTGCGGTTTGATCAGTACTTCGATCTGCGAGGGTACCGGCAGCAGGTGTTTTGCCGGAAGCATCTGCCGGCTTCCATGAATGATGACCGGAACCACCGGCAGGTCACCCCTTTGCGCGACCGTGAATGCACCGTTGCGAAAACGCCTTAGTCCCGGTTCCGCAGTGAATGTCCCTTCCGGGAAAAAGGCGATCGATTTTTTTTGTGCGGCCAAATGCAGAATACGGCGCGCGTCCGTTGCCGCGCGATGGTGACTCGATCGGTCCACGAACAAGGAACCGAGGCGCCACAAAAAATAGTTCGCAAACGGCACCCGGGTCATTTCTTTCTTAATGACATAGGTGAACCGGGCGGGCAGTACAGCGGTCAGGATAATGCCGTCCAGGTAGCTCGCGTGGTTGGCGACGACGACACACGGCCGGGCCGGCAGGTGCTCCCGCCCCGAAATACTGAGCCTGGCGGCCGAAAGCCATAACCAGAGCCTTGCTGCATTGCGTGCAACCGCACGGCGGTTGTCTTCGCCCGGAACCACGGCCAGCAGGGCGAGTGTCGGAATTGTGACGCCCGTAAACATCAGGATTGCATAGATTCCGTAAAGTCGGGCTAATAATTTGGCGGCGAAGGCTGGCATATTCAAGATTTTGTTAAATCAAATTTTTATGTAATCCGTTGATATTTTTTGTGAAATCTATCACGGCTCGCCCTTGAGCCGTGGCACATACTGATCATCAGCTTATGCCGTTTCGGTAGCCGGAATGATACAGCGACCGCGAGGGTAAGGGCTAAGGGGCATGAGGCGCTGCCCGGAGGAATTATCAGCGCCACATGTGTGAGTTTCAATCCGAGGGCCCAGCCACCGTTGCGCCGGTGACAGGGCTGCCGTCCTGCAGGATTGCTGAGAGTAAAGATCTGAAGTAATGTCACAAGTTAACGCGAAAACCGACGCTAAAAAGGGCTCTGGAACGAAGTCTCCCGAGGCGATCATCGACAAGTTTCTCGATACCATTTGGATGGAGCGCGGACTCTCGGTCAATACACTGGGAGCGTATCGTGCCGACTTAATGGCACTCCAGCGTTGGCTGGCCAAACGCGATGTCAGTCTGATCTATGCGACGCGGGCGGACTTGCTGGCATTTATCGCATGGCGCACGACCGAGGGCGCGAAACCAAGATCGACGGCTCGGCAGCTGTCCAGCTTCCGGCGCTTCTATCGCTTTCTGCTTCGCGAGGGTGGCATTGGTGAAGATCCCACACTCAAGATCGAAATGCCGAAAATTGGCCGCTCTTTACCCAGATCTCTGACCGAGGATGAAGTTGAGGCGCTTTTGGGTGCCCCTGATACCAGGGATCCGCTGGGACATCGTGATCGCACGATGCTTGAGGTTCTTTATGCAACCGGTTTGCGGGTCACCGAATTGATTAATTTGCGTCAGAATGAAATTAACTTGAATCAAGGCGTTTTGCGGGTCAGCGGCAAAGGTGAGCGCGAACGTTTGATTCCTCTGGGTGATGAAGCTCAGAACTGGTTACGGGAGTTTCTGGCCGGCCCACGGGTAGAAATTCTTCTGGAACGGCAAACTGATTATTTATTCCGACGCGCCGTGGCGATCGAATGACTCGGCAGGCGTTTTGGCACATTATCAAGCGGTATACAAAAAAGGCGGAAATTTCCGGCAAGCTATCGCCGCACACTCTGCGTCACGCGTTTGCGACCCACCTTCTGAATAATGGTGCGGATCTGCGCGTCGTGCCGATGTTGCTCGGGCACAGCGATTTGTCAACAACGCAAATCTACACTCATGTCGCGCGGGCACGAATGAAGGAGTTACATTCTCAGCATCACCCCCGTGGCTGATTGCCTCGGTAGCGCGTTTTACCGAAGGGGACAAGCTCCACAGTTTGTCCCCTTTTTCTTCGTGATAGAATCCTCCGTTTGACAGAGAGAGTGAACTCGGGCTGACGCCCGCGGTCTACATGGCATTGCTGACCTGAATTGGAATTTCATTATGTGGTTTTCGCGCTGGCTAATATTATGTCTATTACCCCTTACGCTGATCTGGGGCCTGGTTCAGGCCGATGAAAAGGATGATCTCGCGCGGCAAAAGATAATCGAGCAATATCCGAATTGAGCGCCACGGAGATCTTGCCGACGCCGGTTGAGGCCTCTATGAGATCCGCATCGGCGCCCAGGTCTCCTATGTTACGGCAGATGGCCGCTACCTCATTCAGGGCGACATCTACGATGTGGAGACGGATGAAAACCTCACGGAATTACGTCGGACTTCGGTGCGATTGGACAGCATCGAGGACATAGGTGAGAGCAGCATGATTGTTTTTGAACCCGAGGACGTCAAGCACACGATCACAGTTTTTACGGATATCGATTGCGGCTATTGCCGCAAGCTGCATCGTGAAATCGATGTATATAACGCGCTCGGTATAAAGGTTCGCTATATGTTTTTTCCGCGCAGCGGTCCGCAAACGGAAAGCTGGTTCAAGGCGGAGAATGTCTGGTGTTCGGAAGATCGCAATAGCGCGCTGACCCAGGCCAAGGCGGGGGCAGTCGTCGAATCCCACGAATGCGCACTGACGCCTGTTGCGCAGCATTACATGTTGGGCAAGAGTTTTGGAATTCGTGGAACGCCGGCGATTATCGCGGATACCGGTGAGATGATCGGTGGTTATGTCTCCCCGCAAGAACTGCTTGAATACCTGAGCGAATAATTAACGCCGAGAACTATCTCGAAGTGATTTTCGAGGGCGATATATTTCGATAACTGCTTGGCACGGTAACCGCTGGGGGCGACGATGGCCCCGTCGGTCCTACCGCTCCAGATACTGAAGCTTATCCTTCACGTCGCGCCATTCATCGGCGTCATCCGGGGGCTTGCCGGCTTCTGTAATCACCGGCCAGGACTGAGACAGTTCCTCATTGAGTTTCAGAAATTGGTTCTGATTTTCGGGGACATCATCGTCCGACAAAATCGCTTCGACCGGGCACTCGGGTTCGCACAGGGTGCAATCGATGCACTCATCCGGGTCGATAACCAGCATGTTCGGGCCTTCATGGAAGCAGTCAACCGGACACACCTCGACGCAATCCATGAGTTTGCATTTGATACAACTTTCAACTACGACAAATGTCATTCATCTCTCCCACCATGACGGCCTTTCCGTCCGGCGCAGAACGCGGTACTTTAGTGAAATTCCGGCGGAAATCAAATATTTTCGCGGTATATCGGTATGGCGACGGGTAACCAAAACAGTCGGTAACCTGTCAGATCACCTTGATTTCCGGGGCTTTATCCAGGCGGATACCCTGAAATCCGGATTTGCGGATGCTCAAATGGTGTTCTAACGCCATTCGGACACTCGGAAATGCTATATCGGACCAAGGTATATCTTCCGGACCAAATAACCGTGTTTCAAGTGTTTCGTCGCCGGGGCCGAAAACCGGCTCAGCGATGCTGCCTTCGAAAAATATATGCACCTGGCGGGCCTGAATGACGTCTACGATTGTCGACAGGACTCCAATATCAACATCAGCCATCGCCTCTTCCCGGGTTTCCCGGGCGGCAGCGTCAGGCAGGGTCTCCCCGTTTTCCATAAAACCCGCGGGGACAGTCCAATAACCGGAGCGCGGTTCAATCGCTCGTTTACACAACAGGATCGAATTCTGGTACGCCACCACGCAGCCCGCCACTATGCGAGGGTTTTCGTAGTGGATTTTGCCGCAGTGCTTGCAGACGTTACGGACGCGGTTATCACCCGCCGGAACCTCGGAAACGACGTTTCGGCCACAATTGGTGCAAAAATCCATTGACGGACGCTGTATCTGATTTGTGGAAGATCCTGATGCGTAGGGTAACAAATCTCGGTGCGCTGCAAATTCATGGTTTTTCCGATGCACGCGCTTATAAAAGATTCGGCTTCTGTTATAGTGCGCGCCCCCTCGATGCATTGCCATGTTCCCACTAGATCGCCTTCGAAATATCGCCATCATCGCGCACGTCGATCATGGTAAGACCACACTCATCGATCAACTCCTGAAACAGTCGGGCACCGTTGACGCGCTGGGTGAGTTGCCTAAGCGGGCGATGGATTCCAATGAACTTGAGCGGGAACGCGGTATTACAATCCTGGCCAAGAATACATGCGTTGAGTGGCGTGATTGGCGGATCAACATCGTCGATACGCCGGGGCATGCCGATTTCGGGGGTGAAGTGGAGCGGGTGCTGTCAATGGTGGACAGCGTTTTACTGCTCGTGGACGCGGTTGCGTTGTCTGCTCTTGGGCCCACACTTCGGCATTAATCCTGATAGCGCCGCGTGCCGCGTATTGCTGCGGACCGGCCGCGCCGTTGGCGAGCTGTTGTGCCCCGCGCAACAGATAGCTGTATCCCGTCGGATTCCGGTTAATGGAGGTTGCAAAGGCCGCCAGCAAGGCGTTGGCCTTGCGGCGATAAGTCTCGTCGCCGGTGCGTTGCACCAGTTGCGCCAGAACGTGCAGCGCCACCGCATTACCGGACGGCACGGCACCGTCACTACTGTCCTTGGGGCGCGTCATCGTGGCGACGCCCTCAGTGTCGGTATTCATGAAATAGCCGCCCGTCTTTGCGTCCCAGAATAATCGGTTCATGGTCGCAACCAGCGCCTCCGCCTGTTCCAGCCATTGGAGGTCGTGGGTCATGTCGTAGAGGTGTATAAACGCATTGGCGAGCCAGGCGTAGTCTTCCTGCACCGCGCGAATCGAGGCGCGTCCGTCGAGGCGTACGCGCCACAGTTCGCCGTTTTCACGGTGGCTGCTTTGCCATACGGATCTGGCGGCCCGCAGCGCGGCTGCCTGGTAACGCGGTTCAGCCAGAACCTGCGCAGCCTCTGCCAGTGCGCCGATCATCATGCCGTTCCAGGCGGTAAGGATCTTTTCGTCCCGGTACGGATGCAGGCGCTGCTCGCGGCTCGCATACAGGTGCGCACGGATGACTTCGACTCGGGCGAGCAGTTGCGGCAAGGACATATTTCGCCGGGTTGCGAATTCGGCCAGCGGCACCGGGAGGTTCAGGATGTTCGAACCTTCGAAGTTACCGGCGTCCGTCACCCCGTACAAATCGATCGCCAGATCGGCGTCGGCCGGCGACAGCGCCGCGCGAACCTGTTCCGGAGTCCAGAGAAAGAACAGCCCTTCACCGCCCGGACTGTCGGCGTCGGTGGCAGAATAGAAACCACCGTCGGGCCCGGTCATGTCGCGCAGCACGTAATCCAGTGTTTGACGGGCCACGTCTGCCAGGCCGGAGTCGCCCGTCAGGCGCCAGGCATAGGTATACACTTGCGCGAGCTGCGCCTGGTTGTACAGCATCTTCTCGAAGTGCGGCACGAGCCAGGCAGCATCGGTCGAATAGCGGTGGAATCCACCGCCGACCTGGTCATAGATGCCGCCACGCGCCATCGCGTGGAGATCGGAACGGATCAGGTCGCGGATGTCTGCGTCATTACTGCGCAGGGCTTCGTCAAGCAGAAACAGGTAGCGTGGCTCACTGGGAAATTTCGGCGCCGAACCAAATCCTCCGAAACTCCGGTCATGGCGCTGCTGTAACCTGGCGACCAGTGTTTGCACGACGTCATCATCCACCGCACCCGCGACCGCTGCGCTGCGGGTCGCAGCGCGCACCTGGGCCGTTACCTCGCTCGCCTGTCGCTCGAGTGCCGCGCGGTCTTTCTGCCATGCCACTTCGACCTGCTGGATCAGATTCAGGAACTGCGTCCTGGGAAAATAGGTGCCGCCGAAGAAGGTTTGCCCCCCCGGAGTCAGAAAGCTGGACATCGGCCAGCCACCGCGCCCGGTCATCAGCTGAACGGCGGTCATGTAGATGGTGTCGATGTCGGGGCGACGTTCGCGATCCACCTTGATGGGCACGAAATGCTCGTTCAGGAACCGCGCCACCTCCGGGTCCTCGAAACTCTGATGCTCCATGACGTGGCACCAATGGCAGGTGGAGTAACCGATGGACAGAAAGATGGGTTTGTTTTCGGCGCGCGCCTTCGCGAACGCTTCCGGCCCCCAGGGGTACCAGTCCACCGGGTTGTGGGCATGCTGCAAAAGATACGGAGAGTCTTCCAGGATCAGCCGGTTGATGTACAGCGGCGACCCGTCAGCATGGAGGTGTCGGGTGCGCGGCTGGTAATCCGGACCCCTGGCCACGAGTGCCGCCTGCAGGCGTTGATCCAACGTTGTGGGGCCGGCTGCCCCCGAAGGGTCGCCGGCGTGTGCGGTCAGGGTCATCACCAGCGGCAATGCCACTACGACCCTTATATATATGGATGCCTTGAGCACACGATGTGTTGTTACGTCGTCGATTCCGGATTTTAGAACATCACGCCGACAAATGATCTGGGGTCGGATCCCTACGGTGGAAGGTCGAGTCATCGAACAATACGGTTCGTACTGACGTTGCCAGAAATTTAACAGGTGGTGCCGGGAGCGAGAATCGAACTCGCACTCTGTTGCCAGAACCGGATTTTGAGTCCGGCGCGTCTACCAGTTCCGCCACCCCGGCACCGCGGAAATCAGCGGCGCATACTCTACCACTGGCCCCGCTCTATTCACATCCGCATAACCCGGTACCATAGCGATCATGAATCCGGGCGATTTTTATTACGACCTGCCCGCAGAACTCATTGCACAGACCCCGTTATCGTCCCGGACAGACAGCAGGTTGATGCGAGTCGATCCGGCCGGACAATGCCACGATCTGCGGTTTTCAGAGCTGTCGGATTTCGTTGAGTCGGGTGATTTATTGGTCCTCAACGACACGCGGGTGATTGCTGCACGTTTGTTCGGTCGCAAGAGTACGGGCGGCAAGGTCGAGTTGTTGCTGGAGCGGCAGCTGACGGCCGATAAGGCCCTGGTCCAATTGAAGTCAAGTCGCTCACCAGCCGTTGGGACGTGCCTGTACCTGGATTGCGGCGCCGAGGCGACCGTCGAGAAACGTCAGGAGAATTTTTTTATTTTGCGGTTCACGGGACCCGTCGCGGAGATTTTCGACGAATACGGTCATGTGCCGTTGCCACCCTACATAAAGCGCGCCGACAATATTACTGACCGTGAGCGTTATCAGACAGTCTACGCCCGTCACCCGGGCGCGGTCGCGGCGCCCACGGCTGGTCTGCATTTTGACCGCGCGCACCTCAATCGACTGCGGTCGCGAGGCGTTGACGTGGCCTGTCTGACATTGCATGTTGGTGCCGGGACGTTTCAACCCTTGCGGCGAGCGCAACTGAATGCGGGAAAGTTACATGAGGAACGCATGGAAGTCTCTGAGTCGCTTTGCACGACAGTTGCCGAGACTCGTGCACGAGGAGGAAAAATCATTGCGGTGGGCACTACAACGGTACGCGGGCTGGAATCAGCCGCCCTGGCCACTGGCGAGGCCGGTGAACTGCGGCCATTTCGGGGCGAGACGGACCTTGGGTGAGACGGAGGAAGAACGCTTGCGGATTCTGGAACATATCGTGCCGATGATGCCGGCGGAAAAGCCGCGCTATCTGATGGGTGTTGGCACGCCTGCAGACATCGTGAAGGCCGTGGCACGGGGCATTGATATGTTTGATTGTGTTCTGCCGACACGAAATGCACGCAATGGCCATTTGTTTACCGAAAACGGCGTCGTCCGGATCCGGAACGCCCGTTATCGTGACGACCCCCGCCCGCTGCAGGAAGATTGCGAATGCTATACCTGCCGGAATTATAGCCGCGCCTATCTCAGGCACCTGGACCGCTGTGGCGAAATATTAGGCGCAAGGCTGAACACGACCCACAACCTGCACTATTACCTGACACTGATGCGGCGTATCAGATCCGCGCTGGAGGAGGGTGGCTTTGACCAGTTTGCCCGCGACTGGCTCGCTCGCCACGAGCAATTGCCGGCATCTGTGGCATAATACGCGCCGTTTTGCAGACAGGGCATCGTTATGGGTTGGTTGATTCAGGACGCGTGGGCACAGACCGAAGGAATGAGCGATCCGTTCTTGAGCCTGTTGCCGCTGGTACTGATTTTCGCGGTATTCTACTTTTTGCTGATTCGGCCGCAGAACAAACGGCAGAAAGAGCACAAGGCATTGGTGGCCAACATTAGCGTCGGAGACGAATGTGTCACGGCCGGCGGTGTTCTGGGCAAGGTGACACAGGTCGACGATCAGTTTATCCGCGTACAGGTGGCCGACGGCGTCGAGCTCAAAGTCCAGCGGCATACGATCGCAGCCATCATGCCGAAGGGCACCATCAAGAGCGCGTGACGCCTGATCTGCGTATCTCCGACCTCGGGAGTTAATGTTTTCATGAATCGTTATCCGGTATGGAAAAACCTGCTCGTGCTCGGGGTTGTGCTGTTTGGCCTGATCGTTGCCCTGCCAAATTTGTATGGTGAAGATCCGGCGTTGCAGGTCAGCCGCGACAGTGGGGCGGCGATGGTCGAGCTGGAAATCAACCAGATAAAGCTAGTTCTCGACGATGCAGCGATCGACTACACCGGTGTTTTCGAAGAAGGCGGTCGTACGTTGGTGCGGTTCGCCTCGGTCGAAAGTCAGTTGGAGGCCAGCGACCGGCTGCGCCAGGAATTGGGCAAAGCCTATGTCGTTGCACTCACCCTTTCGCCGCGCACGCCCGCCTGGCTCAGGAATCTTGGTTTGCGACCGATGAGTCTCGGGCTGGATCTGCGCGGGGGTGTGCATTTTTTGTTTGAAGTCGATGTTGACGCGGCAGTCGCTCAGCGTCTGCAACAATATGAGAAGGATTTCGATAAATTGCTGCGAGAGAATCGCATCAAGCGAACCATCCGCATCGTCGACAAGGAAATCCAAATCCGACCGGGCGATCCGGCGGACATCGATAAAGCCGAGGACCTGATTCGCGAATCGGATGGGGATATAGATATCGATCGTCGAGCGGGCAGCGATGGCCCGATGCTGGTTATCCGGATGACCGAGGATCAGGTGCGTCAACGGCGCGATTTCGCGATTCAGCAAAATACCG
>PVMK01188881.1_pt1 | contig 15145 bp, 15 predicted proteins | sample 1853481 | NCBI WGS metagenome assembly PVMK01 (sample SAMN08533507, study PRJNA380276) | Marine sediment metagenome, whole genome shotgun sequencing project.
TGGCGGTGTGCTGCCAGGGCTGGTTGTTGGCTGAGGTCCAAACGACTGTGTTGAGAGTGTCTGATTCGGATTCAGGTGAGCGACCAGATGTCGGGAGCGTCCGGCTCGTCGATGAGTCCTGGGAAACCGGCGCGTTCCCCACTCCACGGCGCTGGTGCGGCCATGGTCCAAAAGGCGAGTTGGTACGCCAGGGGCGCATAACTCTGAGCGGATAGCTACGAACTCCTGCCAGGCCTCGCCCGCTGAGCGTTCAACTGGGAATCCGGCGCTGATGAGACGGTCTACACCTCTGTGGAAGTCGGCTTCGTCAATTCCCGGTTCTGGCGGACCGGGCTCAATTCGACGTATTGGGTAAGCAACGTCTCGCAGACAGCTTGCCCCCTGCCGCAGCATGAGCCGGGCGTCGACATGATCACTTGAGGGTCGCAGTACCATGTCGAGGGCCGCGCTGTCCATCACACCCAGGAGCGCAATCAGCCAGTGGTTGCGGGAGCGGGGCAGCCGGAAATGAGTGAGAGCTGGGTACTTCATGTGGGTGTCAGCCACATGGGCGCACCACCCGTCCCATGAGGAGTACAGCCGGGGCAGGCGACCGACAGCGCCGGCCAGCGAGAAACGAGCGAGGATTTCGGGACCCCAGGACGGCGTTCCCGTCCAAACCCCGAGCTGTTTCACTAATGCCTCACGCCTTCTGATCTCTGCGTACATAGGGGGTAGATAGCCAATTGTGAGAGCCACGAAAATCATGCCGGTGGCACCGCCCAACACGTCGATTGCGATCGGTACTGGTCCAGCGGTGGACAGGAACCCCAAGGTAAAGATCGAGGATCCGCTCTCGAGCAATGCTTCGCCGATGGTCAGATCGGCCCAAGGGAGTAGAAGAAGTGCAAAGGCGACCACGAAGGAGGCAAGCAGCGCCGCGAGGATTCCGATAATCACTGTGGGCGCAAGAAAGCCGAGAAAACGATCAGCGAGATCGTACGAGGACATACGAATCGCGACGCTGTGAAACGCCCGGAATCCGTACCTCCCGACGAAGGCCGACAGAAGAGACCAAGACCGCCGGGGGACAAGGAGCGTCTTCATCACAGCCACTACTGTTCCCACCAAGATGACGATGCCAGCCGTGAAACCCAGCCAGCGGAGGAATTGCTCCACGTTCCGGGAGTCTAGAACGGCCAGCCGTTGGGACGTATTCGCCCAAAGTTCTCCTTCGAAACCCCTCGCGGTCTCACAAGTCAAGGATTCGCCGCATAATCAGCAGCTTCCGAGATTCCCCTTCGAAGTCTGTCCATCACGGGATCCCAGGTAAAACGATCTTCAATCCACTCTCGCCCCAATCCGCCCATCGCCCGGGCCGCGGCAGGATCGGCAAGCCACTGCTCGACGGCCTCAACGATGCCTGCCACCGAATCCGCCACGAAACCCGACTTCCCGGGATCGATCGTCTCAGGCGCCCCACCTGACGATCCGACCACGACGGGGAGTCCGGTGGCAGAGGCTTCCAGGTAGCAGATGCCGAGACCCTCAGTCTCTAGACCGAACCAACGTGAGCGAGCCGGCATGGCAAAGCCATCCATCTCGCGATAGAGCGCCGGGAGGCGCTCCGATGGCACGTTGATCTCAAATCGGGTCGGCACCCCGAGCCGGGCGGCCAGGTCACGCACCCGCTGTTCAAGCGGGCCCCATCCCACGAGCAGCACGTCGACTGGATGGCCACGAGCCCGCAACTCAGCGGCAGCTCTTAAGACCAGGGCCTGGCCTTTGCGCGGGACGAAGCGGCTCACGCAGCCGAGAGTGAAGGGCTCTCTGTTGTCGTGGGTTGGCACTGCTCCCTCAAACGACTCCCGTCCGACCTGCGGGTGGAACCTCTTGGTGTCGACACCCACACCGAGTAGGCAGACGCGGCGACCCGAGAGCCGGGCGACCCGACCGGCAGTGAACTGGGAGACGGCGAAGACGGTGTCGGCCGATCGCAACGACCGGGCGAGGACTTGACGCAACCCGGGGATCGCAGTGGGAAAGGTCACCTCGGTTCCGTGTGTCATCACTGCATAAGGCCGCTCTGTGCGCTTACGTAAGCCGGGGCCCAGCATGGCAAGAGGAAGGGGAGCGCCGAACAGGATCACCTCCGGGCGAAAATCGGCGACTTGCGCCTCGACCCACAAACGCACCTTCCGGGTAGGCCACATAAAGGTCCGTTCGTGGCGGACGACCCGAGCGTCACTGTTGGCTGCCGGGTCCTTGGGTGCCAGGACCCGCACCGGACCGGCCCACCGGTCGACGAGGTTGTCCAAGGTTTCCTGGATGCCACCCAGCCTGGGCGGGTAGTCATTGGTTACGACCAGTAGGCGCACACGCACAGGCTAGGAAACGAAATGGTCCGGAGCGGAATCGCCGCGTTTCACCTCGGGGTCAGCCTCCACCTCTGTTCCGGATAAGCTCAGCTGTCAGTTCTCCGAGACGCCAGGCGGACAAGGGATGACACATGGACGTTGAGTCAAGGGCTTCTTTGGAGGAGATTGAGCTGGGTACGAGGGTGACTCGGGAGCTCGACCTGGTTGGTCATCGCCGCGAATTCCGTATTGCCGGACTCAGAGTTGTAGGTCGTCGTCGGCGTCCCACGGGCGAGAAGGCCCCGCTGCCTCGAGAGCTCCGCATCGCCGGGCGAGTTTGGTTGGTCGCCGGCCTCGCCATGGTGGCGATTTGGATCTCCCTCTTCGCAGTGCCCGCCTCAACCAACTGGTGGACCCGTGTCGACACAGAGATCCTCCGATGGTTCGTCGACCTACGCACGATTGCAATGACCTCCGTCGCGCGAGCGGTACACGTGCTCGGCTCGGAGTGGTTTGTGCGGGGGCTCCGCGTTGGAACGCTGGTGGCGTTGATCATTGTGCGCCGGTGGCGGCACGTCTTTGCAGTGCTCGTTGCCATCCTGATCGTCACGATTACGGTCGACGGTGTGCGCGAGTTGGTCGGTCGGATACGACCGGGTGTCCCCATCATCGGATTGTGGGAAGGGCCGTCGCATCCGTCGGCTCCCGTCGCAGCACTCAGCGTGACACTCAGCGTCATGGCATTTTCCCTGGTGCCTCATGGAAGGTGGCGTCGGGCGTCCCTGATTATCTCGGGTGTAGCTGTAACTCTGCTCGGCATCGCCCGTTTGTATCTCGCCGTCGACCACCCCACTGATGTCTTTGTCTCGCTCATCTTTGCACCGGCAGTTGCCATCGTGATGTTCCGACGCTTTGCTCCCGAGCGGGTATTTCCCGTCACCTGGAAACGGGGCGCCACTGCGCACCTCGATGTGACAGGGCAGCGGGGCGAAGCAATCCGCATCGCGATCCGAGAGCAGTTGGGAGTAGAAGTCATCAAGGTTGAGCCCTACGGACAACAAAGTTCTGGGGGATCCACACCCTTGCGGTTAGAGGTGACCGGTGAGGACGGAGAAGAGCGTGGCTATCTGTTCGCCAAGTTGTACAGCCAGACCCACCTGCGTTCCGACCGTTGGTACAAGCTGGGTCGGACCATTCTCTACGGCTCTCTCGAAGACGAAGTCCGGTTCAGTTCAGTCCGACGCCTCGTCGAGTATGAGGATTACATCCAGAGGGTGATGCGGGACGCGGGAATTCCGTCTTCCGAGCCATTGGGCGTAGTCGAGATCACCCCCGAGCGCGAGTACATGATGGTTTCCGCATACCTCGATGGATCTGAGGAGTTGACCCATGCTGAAATCGATCAGAGCATCATCGATGACGCCCTGTCGGTCATACGCTTGATGTGGGATGCGGGCATTGCTCATCGTGACATCAAGCCTGCCAATGTGATGATTCGCGAAGGCCGGGTGGTGCTCATCGACGTTGCCTTCGGAACGGTTCGCCCTACTCCGTGGCGGCAGGCTGTCGACCTCGCCAACATGATGGTGATCCTGGCCTTGCGGACGGATGCGGCCAGCGTCTACAACCGTGCCTTGTTGCAGTTCGCCCCTGAGGATATTGCCGAAGCCTTCGCAGCCACCCACAGTGTCACGCTGCCGTCTCAGTCCCGAAGTTCGCTTGCATTGCACAAAAAAGAGCAAGGCATCGATCTCGTCCAAGAGTTTCGAGAGCTCGCGCCACCCGCCGATCCGATCCACATCCAGCGGTGGAGCCCCCGACGGGTTTGGATTACATTCACGGCGTTTCTGGCGGCTGCAATCCTCGTGACGCTCATAATCAACCAGCTCGTGGGGGAAGGGTTCCTATGAGATGGAGGTACACGTTGGCCATCGTAGCCGCAACGTTGCTCCTCCCATCCTGCGGTCGCCTCGGTCTGGGGATTCCCGAATGCGAGCCTGTCGTCCAGAATCCGACCGCCGCGATGATTCTATCCGCGCAAGCAGTGCCCACGGCCGAGTACGCCCCCTGCATCAACTCACTGCAACTCGGTTGGGACAACCTCGATTTCGAAGTCGAAAGCGGCAAGGCCGGATTTTCAATAACCCGCGCGATCGAACCGTTCTTCACCGCAACCCTCACCGAGACTTGTGACATAGGCGACAGCACACCTGTCCCGCACCCTCTTGTCGAGAAATACGAATCGATCCACTCGATCGGATCTGACATCAAGGTGACCATCATCCCGTCCGGAACTGAGACAGGCATGGCCATCCCGCTGATCCGCGCCAGAACGCTGGCCGAGGAACTCACCGGGGTGCGAGTCGATGGCCGCCGGGTCCTTTTCACAGTCGACCCGGACACCACCTTGACGGTGCGGACTCGGGTAAATCGAGCGCTGATGACGAGCCGGTTCATATGGATTATCAACGAATTCAATGTCAGCGATGGCACCCTCGAGCTGCGACGCACCCCAGAAGGGGAAGGAGATCGCGGTTTGTCGGTCGATGAGGCGATGCTAAGAATCGAAGAGCTGGCACCGGAGGTCGTCTACGAGGGGAACTGGTACTTCGTATTCAAAGGAGGCTGCATCACCTATGAGTTCGATGCGCAAGGCACTGTTGCCGAGACGGTCGCGGAGGATGTGGTGGCCTCCCTCGGGTTTTACTCCCTGGCGGAGCTGAGACAGTTGGGCCGCGAGAATGATTTCGACGTCGTAGTCCCCGAGAATGGCTAAAGGAGATCGCTTCCTGCTCCTGCCTTGAGGGCCGGGTCCGAAGTGCGCCCGAGTAGGGCATATTGGCCCTAGCTGGCCGCGAGCGGATCGGGTAGGTATGGTCAGCGAAAACCGTAGATGTTGTCGAATGCAGGGAGCATCGTGATGAGTGAGGACCCAAAGGCCGAGGCAAAGGGCTATCGCTTTTTTGAGTGGGTGAACCGGCGCGTTCTGTTGATTTCCGTCGTCATGTTCGTCGTCGCCATCGGTCTCGGGGTGACCGCACCGCTGGTTGCCGAAAAAGGCGAACCCGATTTTTCCCCCGGCGGGGAGATCTACGACACCGACGATCTGGTGGTAGAACGCTTCTCGTCCTCGAATTCGTCTCTTCGACAAGCTGCATTCTTTGTCGAGGTCTCCGATGTTCCGGACTCGCCCACCGCCCAGGACCACGACGTCCTTACCGCGACGGCGCTCCGTGAGTTCAAACAGAACTCCGACGCTGTCCAGGTGGCCTACTCGACCGGATCCGATGCTCATCTGGTGGTGGTGCGCGATTCCGACCTGGGCATCGAGGTCGACGGCGTCTACTCGATCGCTGATGCTGTAGATGCCCAGATACCGGGCGGTCTGGCCGGTGCCAGCGACGCCGACGTCAAGCGGGCTTTGAGCGACTTGCTCGCCGACGGGACGCCGACGTCCGGCCTGCGTTTCACTCTGTCTCGTCTCACCGATCGAAGCGAAGAGGTTGTCGAAGGAGTCAGCATCACGGTATGGCGGGCTCCGGCGTTCCTCGCGCAGGTGCGGTACGACATCGATACCTTCGACCCCGAATTGGCGATCGAAGGTATCGACGGAGTCTCCAACCTCGACGCCGAGCGTTGGTTGCGCGACGTGCAAACGGAACTGAGGGGTGACGAGGCGGAGATGACCGTCATCGGGCTCTTCATCGACCCGGGACTCGTAGGTGAGGAGCAGGGCAACGCCGCCGCCCCGTTCATCTTCCTGGCGGTCGCGTTCATCCTGCTCCTGGTGGGCGCGCTGCTCCGGTCATATTGGGCCGCCATGGTGGCGGCAGTCGGGCTGAGCGTCGTGATGATGGCTTACAACGGCATCAACGCATTGATTGGGTTGAAGGTCGAGTCGCCGTTGATCGTTCTCATCGTGCCCATCGCGCTGATCGCATTTGGCATCGACTTCTTCATCCACGGCAGCGGTCGAACTCGAGAGGCCCAGGTGGAAGGATTCTCAAGGGAACGCGCCTACCCGATCGGAGCCACCGTCCTGTTCACCGCGCTGTTTCTAGCGGCGGCATCCTCGGTCGGTGCTTTCCTCTCCAATACTGCGTCAGGCATCGAGGCGATCATCGAGTTCGGCATTGCCTCGGCGGTGTCACTCACCCTGTCTTACCTCGTGTTGGGTCTGATCGCCCCACGCCAGCTGCTGGTAGTCGAAGAGGCCCTGGGGCCGCGTCCCGAGGACGAAGGCCTACATGTGTTTCGGCGGCTCGGCTACGTAGTCGCCTGTGTCCTTGCCGGCACTGTTGTCACGCTCGCCATCGTGATGCCCGCGATCGGGGCGGGCGCGTTCGTCGTTCTTCTGCTGGGTGGTTTGTTCGGTGTGCCGTTCTGGCTGACCAGGCGGCGAAACCGGAAAGCAGCCGAGGAAGGCCTTCCTCTCACCGAGGCCGTGAAAGGAGTCGGACACGGCTTCGCCGCCGCCGGCAGCGTCGTGCACTTCACGGCGAGGTGGCGGGTGTTCACCGTGCCGATCGTGGCAGTGCTGGCCATTGCCGCTGTGATCGGGTGGACGAAGGTGGAATCAGGGTTCCAGCTCGAGGACTTCTACAGCTCGAACACCGACCTCGTCAAGAGTCTCGGGAAAGTCGAGACTCACCTCGGGCAGAGCGCCTCCGGATCCGCATATATCTACGTCGAGGGCGATCTCACCAACCCGGACGCACTTCTCGCCATGGAGGGTGTCATCTTGAAGATGGACGAGGCCGATGGAGAGGGCAGCATCGTGCTCATCCGCGACTTCGACGACAATCTCGACGTCGGCCTCAATGCAGCTTCGCTGGTACGCCTGACACTCGCCTCTCCGGTGGCTGTTGAGGCGATCGGGGTGCCGCTGACTGATGCAAACGGTGACGGCCTTCCGGACAACCCCGCGCAGGTTGCCGCGGTATACGATTTCATCACAGAGAACGGGATACCCGGAGAGGGTGGCATCCTTCTCTTACGGCCCGACCAGGTACAGAGCGCGCTGTATGTGGACGGGGACACCCAGGCCACGCTCATACTGGTGTCCGTGCCGTCGATCACCGACGAAGCCAACATAGCTGAGGTTCGGACGGCCCTCGAAGACGAAGCGGCCGACCTCGAGACCACCCTGTCCGCGCTTGGTCCGGGTGGAGATAGTCGCAGTGTCGGGAGGTGGGATCCTTACGGCGGACACCCTTTCCTCATTCACGAGTTCGATGCTGAAGTCGCTGCCCATCGCTGTCGCATTGACGTTTCTGCTCTCCCTTGCCGTGATGCGTTCATTCCGTTACGCCGCTATCACCATGGTGCCGATTCTCCTGGTGGTGGCCTTGGTGTACGGATTCATGTATGTCGTCGGCTACAAGATCAACGTCATCACGGCCACGATCGCCGCCATCGCCATCGGTGTTGGCATCGACTACGCCACCCACTTCACGGTGCGATTCCGCCAGGAATTCGAAGGTGAACCGAGTAGGTTCCCGGCCCTGCGTCGAGCGGGCGAAGGTACGGGAGGAGCCCTTGCGATCTCGGCGGTGACGTCGATCACCGGCTTCCTGGTAATGGCCACGGCCCCGATGCCCATGTTCTCCATCTTCGGCGTGCTCACCGCAGTGATGATCTTCTTCGCCTTGGTGGTGTCCCTGCTGGTGCTGCCCAGCTTGCTGTTGTTGGTCACCCCCTCCCGGACGGGTGAGGAGCGAGCCCAGTTGGAGGAAGCCATCACCCACGGAGAGTTCGAGTACGAACAGCACGCCCCAGAGACGGCCGAACTCCGACATCCCTATCAAGGGTTGGCGGAAGTCGATGGGTCCGAGGATGAGGGTGCCAAATAGCATTCGGTAGTGATCTATCGACGGCGCAGCCCTTCGTGACGTACGGAGGGCGCACTCACCCCTGGCTGGAGGACAACGACTCGTTGCGTTAATCGAATCTTCAATGTCACCATCTCAGGTTTCGGACACACATCAGCCGTTAGCATCGAAAGAGTCCCTCGAGCCCATCTGAACATGTTCCACAGAGTGCCAATCACCATCGTCGAGGATCTCGCGCAGGTGAGAGCGCGTGCTGACACCACTCAGGGACCACTGGTAATGATCTTCGACGCCGATAACACGGTCGTGCCTCAAGGGGCGCCGCCAGCAGAGTTCGTCGGGCAGGTCAATCGAACCATCGACCAGTTTGAAGCACTGCCGGCCGTGGAGCGTGTGATCGTCATCTCAAACGGTCCTCCGCGCGGCGTTGAGCGCATGATCAACCGAGGCAACAAACCCTGGACCACACGCCGCCGCCTCGGATTATTGAACTCGGCCTCGAACGTGTGGGTGGTAGGCGATCAGATCCTCACGGACGGCATACTTGCTTGGCGTCTGGGCGCCGATTTCTTCCACCAGGCCATCGCTCAGACCGGCGAACACCCCCGGCAAGCAATCATGCGTGCGCTCGGCCGGACCGTGAGTCGCCTGTTCCTCAAGGATACTCACCCCTAGTGAAGTCGTTGTGCTTAGGGCTGCTTAGGGCTGCTTTTCGTACGGAGACGTTGCAGCGTGATTCGAGGTGGTGGGACGGTCTTGGTGGCTGCGAATTGGCTGCAGGGTCTTCAGACGCTGTTGTTTGTTTTGGTAGCCATCCTCGGCAATGCCTGTTCAAGCCAAGACTCCCAAAACCTGCCGACGCTATAGTTCGAAGTAATCCAGAATTACCTGTACACGGATATCACGGCTGGCGACCTGCAGGCTGCATGCGCCCAAGGTGTCTGGACTGAACCAGGCGCCCATAACCGGCATTCTGCATGGTTTGCGGAGAGTCAAGATTTCTTGGTTTTTCTTGGTCGGTGACTCCCAGAGGTCGATTTCGGGGAACTAGGCACCATCGGGCGAAACGACGCACAAGTCTGTAACAGTCAGGTTTCATAACACATTTAGGGGTCGAGCCGTCAGCTAGCGATTGGCGATTTCGGGTGCCGGAGGTAACTGGCAGTCAAGGGGTCAGGGGTTCAAATCCCCTCAGCTCCACTCATGAATCCCCTGCGTAGCAGGGGTTTTGCCTTTTCTTGGAACTCGCCGGAGTACGGAAATTATTGGTCGTTTATTGGTCGAACGAGCGTGATACACCAACCCTGAGCCTCAGAAACGAGTGAGATGTAACACCGCGATCGGTCAAATCATGACCAGGCGACCTAACTCGACGGCGAATTGCCAGTGCCCTTCTGGGCGGCGAGTGTTTCCAGCAAGAATCGGCAGTAGGTCGCTGATGCTCCCAGCGCTAGGTGGGCATGGCGTGGCTTCAACCCCGCCGTAGGTTTTGAACGTCCGTGATCAGGACCGTATTCGTTGCGCAGCTCGGCAACGCCAATGGCGAGCTGAGAGAGTCATGCCAACCATGGATGTAATAGATGTCCAGATAGTCGGTTCTGAGACGCCGTAGGCTCCCTACAGCTCTGCCATCACGATCTTTCTGGACAAACCGACCTGTCGGCGACCGGAGAGAGCGAAGAACACTTTTCTGACCAACTCCTATTCTGGTCGCCTTACGCTCTTCGAGTCTTCGAACGCCTCACGTACGTCTTCGATGGTGTATTCAGCTCTTTCTCTGGTCAAGTTCAGAAGGCCTTCCCAATGGAGATCAAGGCCCAGGTCTTCCCGGCTCGATCGGCTTGGATCTACTCCGTCTCCAAGCAGTTTGAGAAGCTCCTGCGAGAACCTGGTGGGGTACAAGACGAGATCCCGATCCGCCCCGGACGCTGACGGAAGTTGATGCATCCAGAAAGTCGGCTGCGGCGGTTCGTCCTCTTCCCACCGCACTCCTGATGCATAGAGAAAATAGAAATCCCACACCGTGGATTCGAGTCCCAGAGCCTCCGTGAACAAGTGGCCGAGTTGACGGTCCGGGTCCCAGGCGTGGACCACCGAGAGGCCCTCAAAAGGTGCCGCCTCCACGCGGGCTCGCTCAGCGCTGTCGTTGCGCATCATCGGTAGCCAGACAGCAAAACCCTTCAGATTCTCGGCGTCGAACTCCTGGAACAGCCTGCGGACAAAACCTTGTCCGTACTGACACACTGGTCACGTAGGTGAGAAAACGCAGACAATCCTGATTGACTCACTCGCACGATTGAATTCCGCCCTCAGATTGTCGATATCCAGCAGCTTCATGGTGTCTCCCTTCCGTAGAAACCCTATCCGCCTCGCCCCTGGCTTGCGCTGTGACTTATGGCCCTATCGGTCTTGCTGACACGCGATGCAAGCTTTATGGAGAACACATGAAGGGCGACACCAATGAGTAATGCATCCAAAACTGAACGTTTACGCGGGCCTGGAATGCTCGGCTTTCTCGGGCTGGTTGGCTTCCTAGGGCTCCAAGAACCAGTGTTCTTCTGGTTCTTCGCTTTCTTCTTGTTCTTCGGGTTCTTCCTGAGACCCCAACAAGGCTGAAGGCCTTCGACGGTGCCCTGTCAGAAGTTCTACGTTACTGACCCTGCCCGTGGTTCAAAGAGAGAGCCTCCCCGCAGATTCGGCGAGAAGGTTTGCTCTGTGGACGTGGAAGCCTACGCCGCTCCTGGTGGGCGTCGCCCTTGCGAACCGCGCGACTTGGGGCCTCCTCACCCGGTCTAAGCCGAACGTAAGTGCCGTCATGTACGTGCGGTTGGCCCGGCTCGACGCGCCCCCACCATCATCAGTCGATTCTTCCCTACTTAGAAGCTCAGAGGAGCATCATCACCACATACGGCGCGAACACCAGTAGTGCCAGCATCGGGTGGCCGCGTCGTTTCGTGTTGCTGTCCCAGGTGAACAAATAGACCGCCAACGCCAAGCCGAGGGCCCCGCTGACTAGCAGGGAGATGATCGACCCCCACGGATTGAAGGCTGCCTCCTGTCCCATGGCCAACGCGTTGAACGCGTTCATGGCTTGGGTGGCAGGAAGAAGTTGAGCGAATCTCCCGACAGCCTCAGGCAAGTCGGCATAAGGGATCATCATCCCCCCCAGCAGCATCGAGGGGAGAAAAATGAGTTGGGACCACAACACCTGTATACGAGAGTCGGCTGACACCACCCCGATCAGCACGCTGATACCGGCGGAAGCAGCGGTAATGGCTAGGAACGTGACGCCATATCCTGCCCAGTTAACGGGTAAGGCAGCGTCAAACAGTAAGGGGGCGCTGATGGTGATGATCGCCGCCAGGATCACCAGGTGGAGTGCGGTCGTGAGTGCGGGAATGGTCAGAATGGAGATGGAAGGAACCCCGTTGATCTTGTAGCTGCGAAACACCCCTACTTCGCGAGCATTGACTAGCGGCTCGGGCAACCCCAGCAAAGTGGCGGCGAGCACGGCGAAGACCACCATGGCCGGGATCATGATTTCGAGGAAAGGGGGGTTGAGGCCAGGCATGATGGCGCCCATCATCAGAAAGAATCCCAGCGGGAACAGATAGTTCATCAAGAGCAGGGTCTTGTTGCGGATGCCGGTGCGGAAGTCGAATGAGAAGTGGATGGCGAACGCTTTCATCGAACTTCCTCTGCGTTGGTGCTGTCGGTGATTTCTAGAAATCTGTCTTCCAGCGAAGGGCGCTCCACCCGCAGATCGATCAGTGAATCGTTGCTGTTTCCCACATGAGCGATGATCGCTGCCACCGTGGGTCCTATTTCGGTGCTGAAATAGGTCGAATAGTCCTCTTCGTGTCCCTCCCGGCTCACCGCCGGGAAGCTCACATCGGGTCCTGAGAGACTGGTGCCTTTGGTGCGAACACTGACCTTGGTCAGTCCCGCACCCGTAGCAGTGATCTCTCTCGGCGTCCCGATCGTGGCGATGCGCCCTCCCAACAAGATGGCAACACGATCTGACATTTCTTCCGCCTCGGCCATGTCGTGGGTGGCCAGAATGATCGTCGTACCCGCTGTCCGCAGCTCGTTCATCAGGTTGTGCAACTCGACCCGGGACGGCACATCAAGACCGGCTGTCGGCTCATCTAGAAACAACACCTCCGGATCGTGAGCCACGGCCAGTGCCAGGACCAGACGGCGCTGCTGGCCCGCCGACAGGGTGTGGTATTGAGCATCAAGCTTCTCGCTCAGACCGAGACGCTCTAACAGATCGAACCGCGGCGCCACCCCGCGGTAAGCGCAGAAGAGTCTCATCGACTCATCAGGGGTGATGCTGTCGGGTAGTCCAGCTGACTGCAACTGAACACCGATGACACCTCTCAGCTTGAGCGGCTCCCGCTTCGGATCGATCCCCGCAACCCGCAAAGAGCCGTCGTCGGGAGCACGCAAACCTTCCAGGCATTCCAAAGTAGTGGTCTTGCCTGCGCCATTGGGACCGAGCAGACCGAAAATCTCAGCCTGGCGCACATCAAAAGAAATCCCGCCGACAGCCACCAAATCGCCGTAGGTCTTCCGAAAATCCACGACCTCGACCACTGGCGACTCCACAGAACCTATCCTCCCACGGCAATCACAGTGATGTGTCGCTCGACAGATCCATCATCTGGGACAGCAACAAGAGATTCGGGCATGTCGATAGTTTTCTGCCCGCTTTTTGGTATAACCCGACGCTGGGATACTCCTCATCGATGAGTTCGGCGTCGCTCCGACTCATGTGACGGAGACCGACGCTCGCTTCGGTTCCTCGTTCAGATCCCGTGTATCTCGTTCAAGGGAAACTCGAGGCAGGATTCGGTCGAGCCACTTTGGCAGCCACCAGTTCCACTCGCCCAAGAGGCGCATCGTGGCCGGTACCAGAACGATTCGGACGATGGTGGCGTCTATGAGGACCGCAGCTGCCAGGGCGAACCCGAGTTCCTTCACGAGGAGGATCGAGGAGAGGAGGAACGATCCGAAGACCACAACCATTATGTGCGGTCTAGCCGTTGACCGTGGTGTCGATGGTCAATCGACCGTCAGATATCCGTCCGAACACCGTTACGTATGTTTCGGACCATTGGACTCCACCCGCTTCGACCAGCACCAGTTCACTGGTTGCTTCGGGGTTGACGATGTCGAGAGACGCTCCGCCACACTGCGGTGGATACGACTCGGCGAGAAGTTCACACAACGCGCCGGATTGTCCATCACGGACAACAAAACCCTGGACGGCTACCAATGGGTCGCCTTGATAGGCGATCGCCTCGGGAATGCTAAGACCTCCATCGACGACAAACCCGCTCGATGCGGTGTCTCCACCATCAGAAATCTTAGGATCCGGAACGGGATCTTCACTCACCGAACTATCTACCGAAGCCGCATCCGGTTCGCCGGCCGGTCCTTGATCACAAGCAACCACCGCCAGGGCAACACCCACAACCACTATTAGAAGATGATGTCGTCGCAACTCCACGCTCGCATTGTTGTCGGACTTTGGACGTCAGAGCCCTCTCAACGGTTCCAGCCGCAAATAAGTGCCGTAATCTGCAAGTGGTTGTTGTGTCTTTGAGGAGTCTTCGTTTGACAGTTTGAAGCCTGGCCTCCATGTGTTGGGGACTTTCTCCCCTACTTGGCGACGCCGCTATCGGTCAGTGTCGGAGGAGGCATTCACACAATGTGAGTGCGGAGTAGTGCATGGAGGAGATTGGGATGACAGCCGCCGACGTTCGAGCTATCAGCTATTTGCGGGTCCCGACGAGGAGGAGTGGCCTGAAGAGATTCGAGAGCTTGGAGAGTTGTTCCAGTCGAAGATCGGCTTTGTTCCCAACATTGTTCGCAGTTTCGCTCTTATCCCCGACCACTTCTTGGGATGGTGGCGCTACTTCGATGATCTGATGCGGGGTTCGGGTTCGAGTCTGATCAAATCCCAACGGGAGATGGTCGCCGTGGTCGTCTCAACCGAGAACCGTTGTCATTACTGCATGCTCTCTCATGGGGCCGCGTGTCGGCTCCGCACCAGGAACCCGGCTCTTGTCGACGAACTCCTCACCAACTATCGCCGTGCCGACCTGCCCGCTCCCGAACGTGTCATGTTGGACTTTGCGGTCAAAGTTGCCAATCAGGCACACGAAATGACCAGTGCAGACATTGAAACGATGAGAGATGCAGGGTGGAACGACGAGGAGATCCTCCACGTCATCGAGATAGCGTCGATGTTCAGCTTCACCGGGCGTCTCGCCAACACCCTCGGCCTGCTCGCCAACCCCGAATACGCTGATCTGGGCCGTCAGTCACCACCGAAATGATCTCTCGTCTCTCCCTGACACTGAGCAAAGAAGAAGCGGTATGTCGTCCTGACGGCAGAAACTATCAACGGACACACCGCCTTTATCGATAGGAGTACGAAATGATGTGGGAGTTCGGAACCGGCGGTGGATGGATGATCCTCATGATGATCCTGTTCTGGGGCGGAACAATCTTTCTGATCACCTGGGGCATTCGACAGTTCAGCGGGCATAGCCAACCGACAGCCAACCGGGCCATGGAAGTCCTCGAGGAGCGGTACGCCCGAGGTGAGATCACCGACAAAGAGTTCGAGTCGATGCGCAACACACTTGCCGACCGGTAGTCCATTTTCAACAATCTGTGCGGTTTTGAGTAGTGACCTTCTGAGGGGAATGGGCCCACCGGCTGATCACATATTGATCACACTCTCGGTACCTCGGGACGGTTCTGGTTGGCACGCAACGGCATGAAGCTCCTCTAGAACCCAACTAGGTGTGCTCTTCGGGGAGGTTGTCCTTGATGATGGTGATGGGTGTTGCCCACTTGAGCGATCCGTGGGATCGGTGGTGATTGTAGAAGTGGATGAACCCGGCGTATGCCTTGGCGCGTTGGGTTTCTGATCGCCAGGGTCGGATGTAGGCCCATTCTTCG
>PVMK01186422.1_pt1 | contig 15144 bp, 11 predicted proteins | sample 1853481 | NCBI WGS metagenome assembly PVMK01 (sample SAMN08533507, study PRJNA380276) | Marine sediment metagenome, whole genome shotgun sequencing project.
ATAATGACCTCCTGGAATTTCTAATATATTGAAAGCATGTAGCTTTTTACAACGTTGGTTTTATACCGATACTTGGAATAATGGAATGGTTGAATAGTGGACTGCTGGGTTATAAAATTGGATTACATTCCAATTAAACCCACTATTCCATAATCAATGGTTTATCTAATGAATCATGAAATTTTTCAATGCGATACAACTCAGAGACCCAATATTCCAGTATTCCATCTTTCCATCATTCCAATTGGGAGCGAAGCGAATTAAGTTCACTCCTTATTGGGTTATCAGTCCTGAAATAAACATGAGTAGGCATCTCAAAAATACCATTATCGAGGACGAGGAGGAGCACGAGGACGAGTACGATGTTAGGCAACATGTCTTCCGCTTCGTACTCGTCGTCGTCCTCGTACTCGTACTCGAAATTCAACGCCAAATAGTCAGCCTCTGGCGGACTAATTCCGTTTCACGAGGACCTTCGGCAGGCAACTGGACAAGACGTTCAACCTAAGGACCTTAGATGCATTTTTGAGATAGCTTCTATTTTGTGGTTGGTTTTTTTAGGTATAATGACAGCACCATTCCAATCAGCGAGATCACACCGGCGATCAGAAACGGCAGTGTAAATGAACCGCTGACATCTGCCAGATATCCGCCAAGCGCCGGCCCCAAAGCCTGGCCGATGCCGAAAAACAGGGTAATAAAACCCAGTCCTGCGGGCGCCAAGCGCGGTCCCACAAAGTCACCGGCGGCTGCGGCCATAATGGTGGGAATGCTCCAGGCGGTGAGACCGAATAAAATGGCAGACAGATAAAATCCGAATGGCACCTTAATCAAGGCATAGAGAATATAGGAAAGCCCCAGCACAAGATACGCCAGTGCGGCACCGCGGCTTCTTCCAATCAAGTCCGATATCTTGCCCCAAATCACCCCGCAAAAAATGCTTAACCCGCCCACCAACGCCCAAAGCCCGCCGGCCCATTCCTGGCTAAGACCTATTTCTTTAACCAGATAAGCCGCAAAAAAAACCATATAAATTATGTAGGAAAGACCATAGAAAAAATAGACAACACCCAGATACCAGACGGATCCCATTTTAATGACACTTTTAACGGTATCCGTCCACTTCGGAGCGGATACTTTTTTAGTTGTGGAGGAATCGCGCTGTACCGCTTCACTTTTTTCAAATCCGACCTGCTGGAGTCCCTTTTCCTGAGGGTTGCTGCACACAAACTGATAGACAACACCGGATATCAAAAGCACGGCGCCGCCCAGTATATACCACGAAAACCGCCACCCGTTGGCGCCAAAAGCCGATAAAATCGGCGGAACCAGCAGACCGGAGATCAGGGTGCCGGCCCCGATCCCGGCAGAGACGATGCCGGTCGCAAAGCCTCTTTTTTTCATGGTAAACCAGGCCGATCCCAGAGCCATGGCCGGGACAAAAGCCGCACCATTGCCTAGGCCGGTCAGCAGCCGCATCGCAAAGGCAAACCCAAATGATTGTGCCAGGCCGGTCGGGATCATCGTGATTCCCATCAGTACCAAAGCCGCTGTGATAACGATACGGGTTCCAAAATGGGCAGCCAAAAACCCGCCAACGATGGCCATGGTCAAATAGCCGATGAAATTACCGGTTCCCAGCAGCCCCAGCTGAGTGTAGTTAAATCCCAGTCCGTCTTTCATGGCCGGTAAAATAATGGTATAGGACATCCGGCCGAACCCGTGGGCGGCAATGGTGGTCAGCAGCCCCATAAAGATGACCACCCAGCCGTAATGCAATTTACCTTCTTTCATATGTTTCTGCTCCCCTGCTCATCAATTGTGCGCTTGCAGAATATTCTATTTTTTTTTAAAACTAACTGGTCTCTTTTTTGGCAATACGCAAAATCGCCTCCAGACTGCGCTCCACATCAGCATCGGTCGTGGCCCAGGAAGAAACACTGATCCGCATGGCCGTATGGCCCTGCCATTCTGTGCTTCCGCACCAGCAGGTACCGTCTGCCTGTACCCCCTCAATGACCCGCCGGGTAATTTCAGCATCGCCAAAGGCTACCAGGACTTGATTGATGACGACATCGTTTAAAACGTGATAACCGGCTTCACTTAAGCCGCTCGCAAAACGACGAGCATAATTGCAGGTTCGCTCGATCAGATCCGCAAGACCTAAGCGACCCAAGGAACGTAAGGCCGCCCATATCTCAATCCCGCGCGCACGACGCGACATTTCAGGAACGTAGTGATAGGGCTCCCGCTGTTCGCCAACCTGGAGATAGGCGGCCCGGGTCGACATGGCCCCTCGCAGATGTGCGGAATTCCGGCAAAAGGCAATTCCACTGTCATAGGGCACATTCAGCCATTTATGGGCGTCTATCGCCCACGAATCGGCCGCTTCAAACCCGGAGGTTAAATGGGCGTGTTTGGGTGACGCCGCTGCCCATAACCCGAAAGCACCATCCACATGCACCCAGGCACCGACTTCTTTGGCAGCTGAACATATTTCGGAAGCGGGGTCAAAAGCCCCGGTATTCACATTACCGGCTTGAATACAAACTATCGTTGAATGTGTCATTTCAGGTAATGCATCTGCGCGTATTCGGCCCTGCCCATCTACCGGCACCCGAATGACTGTCTCCCTTCCAAAACCCAACAAACTGAGTGCCTTTAATGCGCTAACATGCACCTCGTCGCCCACAATGACTGATACCGGCGGCGCATCAAATAATCCTTTTGCTTCAACGTCCCAGTCCTGTTTTTTCAATATCGCATGTCGTGCGGCGGCCAAAGCAGTGAAATTCGCCATGGTGGCACCGCTCACAAATCCCCCTCCGGCTTCAGCAGGCAAAGACAACACATCGAGTAACCAGCCAAGCGCAATTTGTTCCACAACAGCGGCAATTGGAGACATGACCCGCAGACCGGCGTTTTGATCCCATGCGCCGGCCAGCCAGTTGGCAGCCAGGGCAGCCGGTAGGCTTCCACCGGTGACGAATCCAAAATAACGCCCACCGGCGGTTAAAACCGTTGCCGGTGATCCGATTTCATCCAGAAGGTTAACAACGGATTCAATATCGGTGGAATCTTCCGGCAAGGGTTCATCCAATTTTGCGAGCGCTTCGATCGCCGCGGAAGATGGGAAAACATTGCTTTCTTGCAACTCCGTAAGGTACCGAACAGATCGCTCGGCTATTAATCTAATTAGATTTTCCATTGTCATATCTTTGACTCGCATAATTTCAATCCAGAGAAGTCGCCTGAATGAACAAAAAATCAAGCACCCCATCCGTTGCCGTTTGTAGATTTTCAAATCGTTGATCGAATCCCGCCAAACTTTATGGCATAATCGAATATCAAGTCAAAACAAATCAGAATATTTATTATCTTAACTTTTTTTTGACAACACGGCCTGTTTCATTTTATTCTTAAAGGTCATGTTGAAATTCAAAAACAAAAAGCGCTTTTCAACCTATTTAACGACGGCCTTTGTGGTCCTGGTCAGCCTGTCGGTCGATTATTATACTGGGGACTATTTACCGGCATTTCGGCAAAAAGGTCGAGTCTGAATTCTACGAGAAATTGCGGGCTCAAAAAGGCCAGGTTGAAATTATCTTAAATAACCGTATTTCAAGTATTATCAGTTTACTAAATGACCTGGGATCCGACAATATCATTCGGGTTACCGTCATGCTCAACATTGCATCAAATCTTGAGGAGCGGATTACGCAATATTATCCCTCAGATGACGGGGTGTATCATTTTGTCAAAAAGGTGGGAGAAAAATCTATCGTTCCGGAAAAATACCCGGGGCTGTCTGAACAAATCATCGAATTTGTCATGACCGAATACCCGAATGGCGAAATAGTGGAAGATGAAGGCAATACAAGATTACTGTGGATGTTTTCAGCCCCTATCATGCATGAAACCGGTCGTATGGGAACCGCATATGCGCTGTATGATATGATTCAGGATCTAAAACTTATGAATACCATTCAGCAGACCGTGGGGATCAACCTTGCGGCGATCCAATCCGATCAGTTATTCAACCTGATCTCGCGTAAGACCCTGCCCCTTGACCCGCAAACTCGGGAAAATATGGCAAACCAGACCGGATTTGTTTCGTTTGGCCAAAACCAAATACTTTCTAAAATTAGTGGATTCAACAATCTGTATTTTCAGTCTTCTCTGGAAAGCCTCATTCAAGAACAAAAGAGAGTCAATCTTTGGATTGGCCTATTCTCCATTGTCATTCTCGCCATTTCGACCTTAATGGCTGTTTTTTTGGCAAGAAAAATGGTGGAGCCGCTGCGGAAAATGACAGATAAGGCCATTCAGATATCGGAAGGCCAAAAAAATCTTCTTTTTGAAAATAACCGGCGAAATTATTGGGAATTTAACCAGTTATCGGAGGCCTTCAATTATATGATAACGAACTTGAAGGACGCCGAAGAGCAAACGCGATATAAAGAATTACTGGAAAACGTGGATGATGCCGTTTACATCATGGATCTAAACGGAAATATTCTGGAAGCCAATGAATCTGCTTATTCACAACTCGGCTATACGCCTGAGATGTTTTTCGAACTCAATTTAAATAAAATTACTCCTGAAAATGATGCGTATTTAATTCTTTACCAGCTTGTTGAGAAGGCCCAGATACAAACTCAACCCAAAATAAATCTTGAAACCTTCCACCTTAAAAAAAATGGCGCACGTATCCCCGTTGAAATTCATTCGAGAGCGATTACCTACAGGGGCAAAAAAGTCATTTTGAATGTCGCCCGGGATGTCAGCAAACGCTTCGAGGCCGAAAAAGCACTTAGAGAAAGTGAAGAGCGATACCGATCCGTAGTTGAGAATTCTCGGGATGGGATCGTAATTCTCAACGACGAGCTGAATATTCTTTACGCAAATGAGAGGTTTTCTGAAATATCGGGCCGCCCGCGTATAGAAATCGAGGGCAGTGATTTTAGAAAATACCTGGAGCCATCCGGACGCAGCAACATAGAAGCGCATTTTCGGAAAATACAAAAAGGGGAAAAAATTAGTTCAGGACCGGTCTGCACCATTATTCGCGACACCGGTGAGGAAAGGTCCGTTAAAATCAGTACAAACCGCTTTCAGGACTCAAGTGAAAAAGAGAAAATCGTCAGCCAGATCTCAGATATCACCGATCAATTACGTGCTGAAAGCGAAAAGCAACAGCTTGAGGCCCAGTTAATGCATGCTCAAAAGATGGAAGCCATCGGCACCCTGGCAGGCGGGATTGCCCATGATTTCAACAATATCCTGATGGGTATTCAGGGCTATTTATCATTAATGCGCCTGGGCAATGATTCAGACGAACCGCAAGATGATCAGTATGGCAAATATATACAGGGTATTGAAGATAACGTCATGAGCGCAGCAAATCTAACCGAGCAGCTCCTCGGATTCGCCAGAAAAGGAAAATATACACTGCGGCTAACGAGTCTCAATGACATTGCGGAAAAAAGCACTCGGATGTTCATGCGCACTAAAAAAGAAATTACCTTACACAAAAGATGCCAAGAAGATATCTGGAATGTTGAAGTGGATCGGGGGCAAATTGAACAGGTGCTGATCAATCTTTATTTAAACGCCTGGCATGCCATGCCGGATGGTGGTGACCTGTACATTCAAACGCAAAATGTTGTTCTCAGTGATGCGCACTGTAAGCCGTTTGAAGTCAAAGGCGGCCATTATGTAAAGCTTTCCGTGACAGACAGCGGCATCGGAATGGATAAAGATACCATCGGTAGAATTTTCGAACCCTTTTTCACGACCAAAGAAATCGGCAAGGGCACCGGTTTAGGCCTGGCTTCCGCATACGGAATCATCAAAAACCATAACGGAATCATCCGAGTCTACAGTGAGCAAGGTCATGGCACCACATTCGTTATCTACCTGCCGGCATCTCAGGCCGAAGAAATAGACGAATCACAAACGGATTATTCATTAATGAAAGGCACAGAGCATATTCTGCTTGTCGACGATGAAGAAGGGCCGATTCTGGTCGAAAAACTCATGCTGAAGGAATTGGGATACAGGGTTACGACGACCGAAAGCGGCAGGGAAGCCATCGATATTTATGCCGAAAATACCGATACCGTGGATTTAATTGCTCTGGATATGATCATGCCGGAGATGAGCGGCAGAGCCACGTATGAGGAACTGAAAAAAATAAATCCCGCTGCCAGAGTCTTACTGGTAAGCGGCTACAGCCTGAACAAACAGGTGGAAGAGTTACTCGATTTGGGCTGTAACGGATTTATTCAAAAACCGTTTGATATCATTGAACTGTCCCAAAAACTGAGGGAAGTGCTTGATGATTGAATATTTTCGATTGAACATTGATGAATTCGTAAAAAGTCCTATCGCCGGTCATTGCGAGGAACGAAGTGACGAAGCAATCCCATGATTTCAGAGACATAGATTGATAGAGATTGCCTCGCTGCGCTCGCAAAGACAGCTTGGCAGACTTTTTACGAGTCTGTCAATATTCAATTATATGGGTTTTACTTAGATGGGCCGAGGACGATTTCTATCCGCCGGTTTTGGTGTCGGCCTTCTTTAGTTTCGTTTGATGCAACCGGCTGATAGAAGCTGTATCCGCGTGCCGAAAGTCTTTCCGGTTGCAACCGACCCTCTTTTTGAAGAAATCTGACCACCGCTGCTGCCCGGGCGACAGATAATTCCCAGTTGCTCGGAAATTTCTCCTTTAAAGTTGGACCTAAAGGCATATTATCTGTATGTCCTTCGACCAGTATGTTTTCATCCTTGTGTGCCCTGACGGATTCGGCCACAACCAGCAATAATTTCTTGCCTTTTTGCTTAATCTCAACACTGCCCGAATCAAATAGAATTTTGTCGATGAAGACAACCTTGAGGGTGTCTTCCGTTTCCACGATTTCAATATCCTGGGCGGCAATCTCATCTTTTAGACTGGTTGCGATGGTCTTTTTGGTGTCATCCAGCAGACGAATGACTTTATCCTGAAGCTTGATTACGGATTTCTTTTTTTCAAGATCGTTGTTGAGTCGCTCGACATTTTGAGAAAGCCGTTCAATGTTTTGGGAAAGCCTTATATTGATATTTTTAAGGTAGGTATTTTTTGATTGCAGATCTGTCAGTTTTTCGGTGCTGTGGGTGTTCTCTTTCTGCAATTTGCTCAATTCAGCATTAAGGCTTTTAATCTTTTCTTCAGCCTCGTAAAGTTCAATCCGAGCATGCTTTAATTCCGTGTTTAGCACCCTGTTTTGATCCTGCAGCTGCGGATCGGATACGCAGGCCGCCGGCAGGAGCACAACCAAACTCAAAACGGTAATGAATCGCCTGTTGCCCATTGGATGATTTCTGTTTGTTAGAATTCTAAACACTAAATACCAAATACTAAACACTCTCGTAAAAGACCGTTTTTCTGACTTTTTACGAGACCATCAATATTACTTTATATCAAAATTTTCGCGGTTTTCATAATTTTATTTCTTTTGAGTATCGTCGACGGTTTTACATCGGGGCATTGAAAGGTTTCGCATATCCGGTAAGTTCAACGTAGCCCGACCCCTTTACCGGATATTTGCCGACCGAACCGTTTATTGAAATGCTGCCCTCCCAATACGTCACGCCGGTGGTTGCCGACGTCTGCATTTCCTGATCGGATACATTGGCCTGTATGGTTAATTGAATCGCCAATGGAAAAACGGTTAGTCGCCAGTGCACCGGATACACGGCCTGGGAACGGGGACTTTTCCAGGAGTCCAAAACATCCACCCTGAAATCGTCTTTTGTCAAATGTCGAGGCTTCCCGGAAACGTCAATAAAGGTTCCGCTGGATGCCGGATTGAAGCGCCCCTCCTCATTTCGGAGCAGGAAAAGCATAATCTCAGTTTGATCAGAAAGCTGCAGACTGAACCAATCCCAGCCGATGATTCCCGGCTCCAGGGAGGCCGTACTGAATTCATGATCCATCCAGCTTAAACCTCGAACCGGAATCGTTTTTCCGCTAATCGTTAATGCGCCCTCTGTTTTCAGACGGGGAAGCGAATAATAACAGCTGGCTCGTTCAGGGGTTGAACCTTTGCGGCTGTAACCGGCCTGGCCGTGTAACACCGGCGGCTTAACAGGCTTCAGCGTCAGCTCATAGGAAAAATTATCGGTAACCGTCTTGAGCAAATGCCGATCCGCTCCTATTTTGGTCGACCAGTTTTTGATAAAAACAACGGTATCAATCGCTTCTTGAGATACACCTGCCAGTCCCAAAGTTCCCCGGGCCATCAATTCGGATTGCAGGTGTCTTTTTTTAAAAATATCTGTAATGGCTGCATGCCCGAGATAAATCTGCCGGGTGCGCCAGACAGACGCGGGGTGCGGCCAGCGCTTCTTATCACCCGGGGCAATTATCTGACTTCGGAAAAACGTCAGCTGGAAACCGTATCGACTCCCGGTTTCGGCTTCAAGATTACCCGTATAGTACCACCACTCGGTGCGATACCCCGGATGGGATCCGTGATCTTTCGGGAAAACCAGATTGCAGGGCCCGCTCACCGAAAGATATCCATCCGGATCAGCTGCAAATGATAACGCACCTATCGTCAATATCGATAGAAATAAACTGAAAAGCCCCAAGACCGATCTTTTTATATCTCGTTTCATGTTGCGTAATTTATGTGCCGACTCGAATCAACGTTCCCTCAACAGCGTCGCCGGCGGTCGGCGGAAAACCATCTTTACGGCCGGCAGCGCCGCGGCCAGGGCGGTTATAATAATCAGTGGAATCGACAAGCCCAATGACCCCCAATCGACACCGTATAAAAAGGTCCAGCCGAATGATTGGCGATTAATCACATAGACCAGCAGATACGAAAGAATAAAGCCGCAGACAACACCGGCCCACTCACCGATGACGACCATAAACGCGGCTTCCCAGAATATCATCGAACGAATCTGTCTGAAACTTGCCCCCACGGCAAACAGGGTGTTGAGTTGACGAGATCGTTCTAAAACCAGGACCGTCAGCGTCGTGGCAATGCCTAGCGCTGCAATCACCAGAGCAATCAGAAGTAAAACGGTTGTGATTGCAAATGTTTCGTCAAAAATTCGCAAAACAGCGCTTCGCAACCGCTTCCCGCTGAGCATATCAACTTTATCGCCCATACGTTCGATGATATCGTCGCGAAGCTTGGCAGCGGCCTTGTCCAGATCCTGTTCTCGGTCTTTGAAAAAGAACCGCAATCCCCCCCAACGCGGATCGTGATATCGGGCCTTAAAATGAGACATGGAATAAAAGACCACTCCTCCCTGGGTTCGATAATCGCGGACAATGCCCAGGATCGGAAGTTCGCATGCTGATTCTTCAACCTGTGCTCGGAACAGATCGCCGATGGTTAAGCCCGTGCGATTTGAAAAAACCTCGGAAATAATAACGCCCTCACCGCGCTTGAGCAGCGGACGGATTTTTTCCGGATCTCCCTTCAGCCAGAAAAAAGACCCGTAGTGCATAAATCCCTGCATATCCAACAGCTCGAACTCATAGGGAAAATTTGCATAGGTTAAGAAAAAACGCCGGTTGGGCACGATATCGACCTGGTCTTTAAAGGATTCCAGACCTTTGATAACTTCCTGAGAAATGGGATACCGAAATTGATTGATTTCTCCCATTTTGGTGGTCAAAAATAGATCTCCCCGAATGGTCTGATAGGTCCAGAATTCCACTGTCTGGCGAAAGCTGTATATCATGATGACCAGGGAAGCGAACAGGGCAACCGCCGTAATAAGGGCGCCGACAGATACCGCCGTTCGGGTTCCACTGTCGCGCAGGTAACGGCTGGCAAGGTAAGCCGGTATGCCTGCCCGTTTTTGCAACATGGCTGACAGCGCATGTCCGATATGCTCGAGGGTCCATGGTACCAGCAGTGAAAAGCCGACAAAAAGCAGCAAAATAGATAAATATCCGGGCAGCGGCATTTCCAAAACCGCTGGAAGCCGCGATAACGGCCAAACCAGGGCGATACATAGGATGCCGGTCAATGCGAGCTGTTTCGGAGATTTTCGGGGCCGCATGCCCAGCTGGGAAATTTCCAAGGCTTCTTTGGGTGAGACCTGCATGGCTTCCCGGGCGGGTTGGTAGGCCGCTAAAACTGAAACGAAAACCGTAACAGCAAAACTTAACACAATTTCCCAGATATCCAGGGAAAGCGCTTCCACATGCACGCGCACATAAAGGGTGGAGATGGTTTGACTGACGCCGTGGAGCAGATATTTGATTAGAAAATTGCCAATCGGAATCGCCACCAGCCAGCCGGCGACCCCAAATAATGCGCCTTCGGTCAGAAAGATAAAAAAGAGATGATAGCCGGAAGCCCCGTTGCATCTTAAAATAGCCAGTTCCGGGCGGCGGGAAGCTGCATTGAGGGCGACCAGACTGTAGACTAAAAACATGCCCACAAATAATGAGGCAAAACTCAGAATAGAGAGATTGAGCTGGTAAGCTTTGATCAACGCCTGGCCACTTTCGCGGGCGGTTGACGGTGGATTCAGGGTAATGCTTTCGGGTAACCATTTGCGGATATCATCCAGATCCTTTGCGGTGGCAAAGGGTTTCAGCCTCAGATCGATTCGATCCACTTTACCAAAAAGGCCGGTGAATTCCTGAAAAGTTGCAATATCCGTTAGCGCAACCCTGCCCCCTTCGGCCAGCGCCAGACCTTCCCGTTCCAGCTTCCCGATGATTTTAAAGTCCGACCTTTGGCGGACATGCTCAAGGAGCAGCCGATCCCCCGGCTCCCGATTGAGCAAGCGGGTCAGAGGTTCTCCCAGAATGATCGTGTAGGGTTCTTTTAACAGGTCAAACCATACAACGGCCTTTTGATCAATTTTTGGGGTAATCCGCCAGTTGCGCAAGGGACGGTCCAATATGGGATCAAACCCGATGAGAAGAAAAGGCTCTGAGCCGTTTTGGGCAATGCGCGTATAAGTGGTCAGAACCGGGGATACATTTTGGATCGCCGGATGATTCCACAGATTGGTGATCAGATTTTCGGGCACATGACCACCGGGCCGGGTTAACACATAATCGGCCTGACCGGCAATTAGATCCATGCTTTTGGTAAATGAATCCAGGGAAGCGTTAACCGAAAGACGCACGCTGGTAAAAACGGCCGCGCCCAATGCGATCCCGAAGAGCACCGTCAGGGTCCGTCCGGGATGCTTGCGCATATCCCGCAGACTGAACCAGCTAAAAAGCCGAAGGAAAAATGCAATGTTTCTCATGGGTGGTCGGTAATCATACCGTCTTTAAGAAAAATTTTAACAGTGGCCTGAGAGTCCGCCAGTGAGCTGTGGGTGGCAATCATAATGGTGCGGCCCCATTTTTGATTCATCTCCGTCAACAGTTCAATAACGATTTGCCCGTTATGAGAGTCAAGATTTCCGGTGGGTTCATCGGCTAAAATAATAGACGGATCATTAATGAGGGCTCTGGCGATGGCTGTCCGCTGCATCTCTCCGCCGGAGAGTTGCGCCGGGAGGTGGCTTAAACGCGTGTCAAGTCCTAGCCATTTTAACAGGTCCACGGCTTTGAGCCGGCTCTCCGCAAACGATTGGCCGGCCAAAAGTGCTGGAAGACAGGCATTTTCGAGCACATTTAAGGTGGGCAGTAAATTAAAAGACTGAAAAATCATGCCGACAACCTTCCGGCGAAAGTGGGTCAACTCGCTATCAGAAGTTTTAGTGAGGTCATGGCCTGAAACCGTTAGATCTCCCCGGGTGGGTCGGTCCAGGCCCGCCAGCAAAGACAATAAGGTGCTTTTACCGCAACCGCTGTTGCCTTTGAGCACCACCAGTTCACCCGCTGCGATTTCAAGATCGACCTGGTTAATTCCGATGACCTCGCTGTCACCCAATTTGTATAGGCGGGTTAATCCTTTTGCAAAAATAACGGGTTGTGATTGATCTGGAGTCATAGGGCTTAAATTGGTTTTAATTAGGTCTTGAAGCTGACTCAAAAAAGAAGTGACTAAAGCCCGCCCTCGCGCTATAAAATACTATCATGTGATTACTTCAGTTAACGGTACAGAATTTCGAGTAACCCATTAAATCTGTAATCAAGGTCTGGGCCAGGGTTGCGGTGTCGCTGCGCTCCATCTTTTTTATTAAAATGATCGTTCGACCCAGAGGCTCTCGACTGGCAGAATTCCTCAACTTTAGTCACTTTAGTTCACTTTTAACTCTAGCGCACTTACCTTAAATGCGTTTTTAAGATAGCTCTGATTACTTTTTCAGATAACCTTTCTTAACCGCATCATCAATGAGGCTGGAGACATAATCCCATAAGAGGTGGGAGCCGTCATCAACCGGCTGCATTCTCGCAAGAACCTGCTTTTTCTGGATGCCATGCTTTTGCCAGGTGTGCCCGCGGGTAAAATAATTGTGCAAAAACGGCTGCAGCCGATCCAGGGCATTGGCAAACTGTGACTCAGGCGTTTCGCGGGCTTCGTACTCATCCCACAAGGACCGAAATGAAACGGCCTGATCCGAGGGTAGAATGCTGAAAATCCGATCCGCCGCCTTTATTTCGCGCGCTTTTTGATCCTGGCCGCCAATTTCATCATAGCAGTAAGTATCGCCGGCATCGATTTCGACCAGATCATGTGCCAAAAGCAGTTTTATGACCTGCAAAAGATCCAGATTATCTTCTTCAGCATATTCGGCTAAAACCAGAACGATTAAGGCAATATGCCAGGAGTGTTCGGCTGAATTTTCCTGACGGGAACGATCCAGCAGCGTCGTCCGCCGCAATATCTTTTTGAGTTTATCAACCTCCAGGATGAATTCAATCTGGCGTTTTAAAGCGCTCACTGCGCTGGGGGAGGAATCTTTCGTCAACAACCGCTTCATCCGTTTTTTCTCTAGGCAACTTTTTATTCACCAATAGACTCCGATTTATTTTTTTGAAGCTGAATGCAGTTTTTTCCGCAAATCAAGCCAGTCGTTGAGTTCCATCAACGATTTCAGACAGTTGATAGCGACCGTCGGAAAACACGCCGTAATCCCCCCCGCCTGCCATGGCCGAAGCAAAACGGATCGTGTTGGCGTAAAACAGCCAGGTAGCGCTCCACTGCTTTTCGATCGCTTCGTTATATATACTATCTTTTCTGTCAGCCCAGCCGTGCTGCCAGATATCTTCCATGATTCGGGTGGCCGTCAATGTCTTCGCATTGGTCTCCCGGATGGTATTTTCAAACCGTTTCCAATGACCGCTGACCCAGGAGGCATCATGGCAGTTTAGACAGGCGGCCTGCATCTCCTTTTGCCGAGCCTCTTTTTCCTTTTTCATCGATCAGATACTTTGTCGCCAGCCCTCCCCCGAAGTCGGTGGGCAGGGGCAGTCCGTCCTTTGTTGCGGATAATGCTGGTATCCGGCTTTTGAGGATGCGGATGGGCATAGACCAATCCCAGTATGCGCCACGGCAGCCGATTGTTCATCTGATGGGTCCTTTCAACCACCACTTCCTCATCGGTGTTGACCAGCAGGCTGGCATGGCAGGTGGCACAGGTGGGGGCCGTAAAATCTTTGCCAATCGTCCACGGCACGGCCTTAAAATTCCAGGAGGCATTCATGGCCGCAAAGATGTTGCCGTGCTTTGCTGGCCGCATAGACCTTTAAACGCCGGCACATCGGGGCCCACATGGCACTCTTTGCAGGTGTATGGCTTGCGGGCCATTTCGATCGAAAAGGCGTGACGGGTATGGCAGGCGGAACAGGCGCCCATACTGCCGTCCAGATTAATGCGCCCGACCCCCTGATTGGGCCAGCCTTTGATTATCGGAAATTCCAACTCCCCGGCGGCTTCGGTGTCCCGGGTTTCATACCCGCTGAGCTCGAGTTTGGTGCCGTGACAATAATAGCAGGTCTCTGCTTTGGTATCATCATTAGCCGGATCCAATTTAATTTTTCCGTTTTTATATTCTGTTGCGGCCAGAATGCTGTGCTCCAGCTTTTGATACAGCTTGTTATTGGCTAAATTGCCATAGGCATGCGCCATGATATTTTCGGAATATTGCTGTCTTTCGGTCGCATGGCACGTTTGGCAATCATCCGGACTGACCACCACATGAATGCGATAATCGTTATGGTCAAAAGTATCGGCATGCGCCGTGGGTCTGAGTGTGTGGCATTCGGCACAACCGACCACGACTTTCTGCAAACTTTCAGGAACCGATTTACTGGAAACTTTGCGGGCAACACCTTCAACGGTCATGGCGGACTGGGGTGTGATCCCGGCGTGACGGCTGTTTTGCCAGTCATTAACAATACCCGGATGAATTGAAGCGTGGCAATCGATACATTCAGCCGTCGCCTCACTGATGGCAACCTCCGCCGATATTGCGGTTGTCGCGCCGAAAAAACTAACCAAAATCAAAATTGTCACGGCCGTCTTTTTCATATTAGACTCCTGCAAAAAATTTTTAGCAGTTTCTTTGCCGCAATCCGGTGGGCAAAAATACCGCCAGCGCTATGATTGTCCAAAAAATCAATTTTGTCAAAAATCAATTTTGATGAACTCGTAAAAAGTCGAATTCATCAAGTGTTTGGTGTTTCGTGTTTGGTGTTTGGTATGAAATAGATGATGCGAATCGACCTTGTGATCAACAGCTTTACGGCCGATTCGTCAAGTATACACCGGTAGACACCAACAGGGTCCCAATCAACAGGGAAAGCGTTAGCGGTTCTCCTAAAATAAAAAATGCCAGCAAGATGGCACTGATGGGCACAAAATTGATGAACAGTCCGGCCTTGGTTGGCCCGATTTGATTGATACCTTCATAAAACCAGACAATTCCGAGCACCGTGCCGAAAAAACCCAGATAAAAAATATTCCACCAATCGGAAATCGAATAATAGATACAGTCAGCCAGACCCTCTCTTAACGCAGGTGGAAAGAGTAAAATGGTGCCGGTAATCGAACTGTAGGTTACAGATGATAAAGGCGAAAGATCGGCCATAACGGTTTTTCCCAGCAAAGAAAAAATAACCCAGCTGACCACGCACAGAAATATATAAAATTCACCCAGCCCCAGATTGCCTTGCAGAATTTCCAGCACATCGCCTCTTGATATGGCGATAATGGC
>PVMK01146314.1_pt1 | contig 15143 bp, 21 predicted proteins | sample 1853481 | NCBI WGS metagenome assembly PVMK01 (sample SAMN08533507, study PRJNA380276) | Marine sediment metagenome, whole genome shotgun sequencing project.
GCAAGAAGGACAACAACAAGGAACGTTGGCATCCTGCGCCCTTTCACAGGCTCCGGGTCCCTTTCCAAAGGAACACCATCCGTGTCCCGGCCGGAAAATCGCTGACTTTGCTCTGAAAATTCCCATTCCTGTTCAGGCATCCCCGGACCGCCCACCGGTGCCCCGGCCGGTGCCTCCGGCAAAGTGATTCCCTGATCGTGGACTGGGTATTTGGAAGACTTTCTGGAAATCAGCAGCTCTTCCCTGCACTCTCTGATGGTATTGGCATGGATGGTGTCAAGCTCCTGGACATACCCGCTCAACAGGGCATGATCGCAGATGATATTGATCAATCGCGGGTATCCGCCGGAAAAAGCGAAGATCTCATCCATGGCGCCAGGGCTGAAAATAGGTGCTTCGGTACCGCTCACCCGGAGGCGATGTCTGATATAGGCTTCTGTTTCATCCAGGGTCAACTCCTCGATGTGATATCTTATGGTAATTCTCTGTCTGAGAGCCCGGTTTCTGTACTCCTGCAAGATATCCACGAATTCATTCTGCCCCACAAAAAAGATATTCAGCAGCCGGATGTGTTCCTGTTCAAGATTCGACAACAAGCGGATTTCTTCGAGGAGCTCCGCTTCCATCGCCTGGGCCTCGTCATGATAGCAGAACTTTCTGTTTCCGTTCACGGGCCTTTTTTAGAAATTGTCTGAAATGAATTATGAATCGACCTTTGCTTTCAAAGGTCTTGCCCATGTTGAAGGCCGAGGCAACCACATTGAAAAATTCGAGAACCCCGAGACTCGGATCGTAAATCGTGGCCGCCAGTGTATCCTCTCCAAGACTTTGGATCAGGGCATTGATAAGGGTGGTCTTACCGGTTCCCACATCCCCGGTGAGAGCCAGAATCCCTTTGTTTTCGATAATGGCGTATTTCAGGGTCGCAAGGGCTTCTTTGTGCTGTTCGCCAAGCCAGAGAAAATCGGGATCCGTACTCATTTGAAACGGCTTGACCTTTAAATTATAGAAAGAAAGATACATATAAGCGCCCTTAGGGTTGGCAATTAATTTATGGGATAAAATGCCTAAAATGATCTAAAATGACCTGCCCGCCAATGTTTATCTACTTGAAACCCTTCAGTCGTTTTAAGTAATGAGACGGAGGATGAAAAACACCGTTACTCATAAGCGGCTGTGGCAGGCGGGTCTAAAATGCCTAAAGTTTGTCCGGCAACTGCCGTCTCTTCTTTTTTGAAACCCGGTCGTCTCCATAACCGTAATACTGGTGGTAACTGTAATAGGATTTATACCCAAAGTGCTTGCTCACATTGACCTTGTTGACGATACAGCCCAGAATTTTCCCCTGTGACACCAGAATGCTCTTTTTAAAATGGCGGATGGCATCCCGGGTGGTTTCACCAATGCTGCTTACCAGCACCACACCCCCCACGTGCCGGGAAAGCACCATGCTGTCTGCGAACCCCAGGCACGGCGGTCCGTCCACAATCACCCGGTCAAAACGCTGGGTCAGGGTCTCGATGAGCAAGGCAAAACGGTCCGAAGCCAGAAGTTCCACGGGATTGGGAGGTACGGGTCCTGCCGGGATAAAACAGAGGTTGCCCATGCCGTTCTGGCAGACCAGCCCCTTGCTCCCGACGCCGGCCAGGAATCTGGACAGGCCGGGACTGCCGGCGACACCGTAATTCTCGAAAAACTCATGGAGTTTGGGTTTGCGCATGTCCGCATCGATGAGGATGACTTTCTCGCCGGAACCGGCAAAGGCCAGTGCCAGGTTGGCCGCCATGGTGGTTTTCCCTTCCGACGGTTTGGTGCTGGTCATCAGAAAACTTCGCGCCTGGTCGGCCGTTCCGGCCAGCTGGATAGACATCTTCGTGCTCCGGACGGCTTCGGCGAAGGGAGATCGGGGATCGTTGACAAAGGCCTGCTCCACCGGAAATCCGTCAAATTTCGACAGCGGCGCCACCCCCAGAATCGGAATCTGAAACCGGTCGGAAATCTCATTGGGATTGGCAATGGTATCGCTAAAGTATTCCAGGAAAAAGACAAGCCCGATGCCGCCCATGAGGCCCACCACAAGGGCCAGAAGAAGATTCAATTTCACTTTGGGCTTAAACGGCTTGAGAGGCAGCATGGCCTGATTGACAATGTGAATATTGCTCGAGGACACCCCCACCATGGACTCAATCTCTTTGGTTCGCTCCAGCAGGCTCTGGTAGATCCCCTTGTTGGTCTCCACTTCACGGTCCATAATTTTGTACTGGGTGGCCCGCTCGTTCAGATCCAAGGCTATCTGTTTCTGCTGGTCGGCCCGCTCCCGCATGGTCTTCATCTTTTTCAGGGCTACTTTGTATTTGTTTTCAATCGACAGAAATATCTTCTTTTCCTCGATTTCGATGCGCTCGCCAATGCTGTTCATCTTGGTTTTCAAGGCTTTGACCGTTGGGTATTCGTCGTGGAAGGTAACGGCAAGGTCTTCATATTCGGATTGCAGCCGTGCATATTCAGCCTTCAAACCGGCGATCACCGGACTCTCCATCACCTGGGGCAAATGGGACGGCCCGTCCAGAACAGCCTGATTGTAAACAGATTCCTTGCCTATCAAATCGGCCTCGGCCTCGGCCAGGGCTGAATTCAGCGCCTCGAGCTGGCGGTAAATACTGTTCAGCTTGACGTCCAAAGAAACGATCCCGGCTTGTTTGCCAAATTTGTTTAAATCCTCTTCGGCCTTTTCAAGGTGGATTTTGGCCCTGTCGATCTGCTTCATCAGAAAATCCCGGGCCAGTCGGGATGCTTCGAGCTTCTTGTCCATGTTCCACCTGACAAATTCTTCCGCAAAGCCATTGACCACGTTTTGGGACAGGTACCGGTCCGGAGAGGTGAAAGAAATGCTGATCAGCATGGAGTTCCGTTTCGGAGAAACCTCAAGATTATTTTCAACAAATTCAAGCAGATTCTGCTGTTTAATTACCTCTTCCGGAATGTCCGATTGAGTTTTCTTCGCTTCCTCGCTGCTCGTTATCAATGTCTTTATAAAGTTTTTAAACCATCCTTTTATTATTGAAATCACATTCGGGTTCTCATTACCATACAGAGTTTCGAGCACAATCGGGTTTTCGGTCAAATCGAGTTTTTCGATCACCCGCCAGGCAAGGGCGCTATTTTGAAGGAGATCCACCTGAGTCTGATAAAACTCCTGGACACGCACCTCTGTGCCCATCACCTCTTCGAATTTGGTAATCTTTTGATTTTGAGGGGATATCTCAATGGATGAGGATGCTTTGTAAATTTTGGGAGATGCCAGGGTTAAAATGAGTGTAGAGATAAAGGTCAGCATCAAAAAACTGACAATGAGCCACTTGCGGCGGAAAATGACATCCAGGTAGTCGCGCAGGTGGACCTCTTCCGCATCCCATTCGGGCAGCGGCCTGGCGAAGTTCGGTGGAAGGAAGATGCCCGCTGCCTCCGCTTCCGTTGTACCCGTTCGAGACCCGGGTTAATTCAATGATTTCATCAGTCATGGTTTGTCCTGCTTTTAAATACTAAATTCAGGTTCTATTGTCCAATATTTTCTGGAAACACCATCGCCGGCAGTTTTGGACGATTATTATCGTGCTTTGGTTATAGACAAATCTTCTTCCAATGGATTCATTTTTTCCAGCTTAAAGTCGTCCAGCCACAATGTTCCCCCGATCTTACTGTCGAACCTGTGACTGGTCCGGCGGTGCAGACGGACCACCACGGCATGGCAATCTTCGGGGACGGTAAATTCGATCTTTTGTTCCCGCCACTTGTGGGTACTTAGCATCATGGGCCCTTTGCTGTAAAACCCGGTGCAGTCATACCCATAAATATCCACAAAAGGGTCCCTGATCCGTGGTCAGATCCCGGCTTCGCCAGCTGTAGGTCAGCCGGTAATTCATCATGGGGTCCACCGGCACGATCTGGTACAGGTGGCCGAAAGAAATATTTTCCTTGCCTTCGAACATTATCTTCAAACAGTGGGTGCCGGAAAAAGCGCCGAACAGCGTTCGCCGGATGGTCCACCTTCCCTTGTTGTTCGCAGTATATCGCCAGCCGAATCCCCGGCCGGATACTTCGTCTTCGAATCCGGGATTGGTTAAACCTTCCACGAGACCGCCGCCGGCCTTATAGATTTCCGCCGCCCGCAGGATCTGCTTTTTACCCACTACAAAATGAACATATTTAGATCGGATGTCTTCATTCTGAATCCCGGTTTTAGCAATCTTGTCCCATACCATCTCTGCATGGTCCACCCTTCCCCATCGCATGAGCCATTCCAAAAAGGGCGTCAGGTTCTCCATATCCAGCACCTCAACCGATCGTACGGCATTTCCGTCCAGAAGGGTGTCCAGAAGCTGAAACGCGTCCTGGAGTTTTTTCCCGTGCTTCACCAGAAAATTGATGTTATGGAACACGATTTCTTCCATTCCCAGTTCGTTGGCCAATAGGATCTGATCCCATTTCCATCGGAAAACATTTCGGGTCAAAGCATCCGAAAACTTTAATATGGATCGTGTCTGATCCGGACGCTCCAGAACGGTTTCCGCCTGGGCCAGTTTGAGCCAGGCATCCATGTAAAAAATGTTCTCCCGAACCGCGTAGCGGAAAAACCGGGCCGCAGCCGCGGCATCGTTGTTTAACCAGGCATTGCGGCCAAGGGCATAGAGGGCCCTGGGAAAGTGCCTGAAGGTATCCAGATCTTGAGCCTCGAAGGCATAATCCTTGTAAAATACGGTCCGGTGCTGCCAGTTGTGAACCAGAAGCCACGACGACAAAACAACCAGCACCACCGTGATCAGACTCTTAACGATCCGACCTCTCAAAATATCTCCCAAAGATTTGAATATTTTTTCATCACTGCAAACGCATAGAAAGTTAGAAAATCAGAGGGTTAGAAGGTTAGTAACAAAATTTTGAGGCATTATACTCCATTGAATTTAACATTGCGATAATCTGCTCATAATCATTATCAAGTCTATCAAATTCGCCTTGTTTTATATATTAGCAGGCCAAACAGAATTCCAACCAGCATTGAGTTTCCGATACTTCCATCATTGAATCTGTTATTTTATTTTTAAAAACTGCAAGATAACGTCTTTTTCGCCAGCTTTCGGCCAAATTAGCACAAACAGACCTTGAGGACCGCCTTATCTGGTCAACAAGTGAATATCTTTCCTCTCCACTTTCACTTCCCACCTTCCCACCTTCTCACCTTCCCACCTTCCCACCTTCTCACCTTCCAACCTTCCAATCTTCCCGCGGTTTTTACCGGCCACCAAACCTCTCCAGGCGATATTTATCCAACAAGAGAAAGTCCGGCAATAGCCTTAAAATGCATGTCTTTTGTAAACAACTTTAAACCATTCTGAAATGCCACCGCAGCAATCCAGATGTCATTTGTGGGAACAGGTCTTCCGATCCCCCGTAAATTATTAAGGATTTCAGCATAAAATTCGGATGTATCTTCATTCACAGAATAAACAACGACCCTGGGACTGTCCAAAAACTTTTCAAGTTCTTCCCTGTTCTTCTGTTCTCTTCCTCCTCCTTTAAAACCAGAAAGAAGTTCTCCAATGCTGATCACAGAAAACCCTATTTCCTCAGCCTTCCTGAGGACCTCAACAACAACATCATCTCCTCTTAGGGCATACGAATAAATATTCGTATCAATCAACAACCGTCTCATTCCCATAATTCCCTGTCAATTTTTCTTTGGCTGTCAATAATACCCTGAATTTCATGGAATTCAGCATCAGTCCATATTCCAAAAAGCTGATCCAGATCATCATACTTTTTCGTATATTTTTTCTTCTTCTGCATGCCGATATTCTGCTTAATCATATCTAAAACCAGCTGATTCACGCTTTTCTTTTCGTTCTTAGCAACCTGTTTTAGCTTTAAAGATACAGAAGAATCTATACCTCGAATTGTAATTGCCTTCATGGTCTCACCTCTTTTACTGATGATATCATTTATTGCCATCTTTATGACATTACAATATGCTTGCTATTTGAATTTGTCAATCTAAATAATAACCGGTTTTTTTTGAAAAAATCATTGATGATTTCATTGAACCCGTATGCAAGTTTTGTATTCCTGGCTTCTAATTCCGTAAACCATTTTAATCGCTGCCCTTCCTGGAGGTCTATTTTTTCGATATCCAAGTCTGCTCTTTTCCAAAACGTATATTCTACCCGGTCGGTAAATTCCAAAACGGAGAACCGTTCAAATTGATCGAGGATCAGGCCCATCTCCTCTTTCATTTCGCGGACAATACACTGTTCGGGCGTCTCCCCGGCGTCCACATGCCCTCCGGGGATATCCCACATGTTCGGATAGGGGATGGAAGGCTTGTCGTCTCTCAGAAACAGCAAGACCTGCTGCTGATCATTGACAAAAATTATGCTGGTTCCTTTTCGCTTCATTTAAATGGGAAAGCTTTGCATGTGGTCATTTAGGGGTATAATAAAACAAATTAGAGGTCTAATTTACCCGGGTTCAAAGGTTCGGTCAAGGAATTGTTTTTTTGATTTTTTACAGAAATTGACGATGATTGCCAATCCATGGTAACGTACATTTATTTGCGATACCGATAATCTTTTTACGTCTGTGGTGTTGGCCGAACAAAAGAAATTCGAACTAGGGGGAACGTTGTCTCTGGAAAAATTGAACCCGGCGGTCTCCAAATACTGGCTGATGGTCCTGGCCGGTTTAATGTGGACTGCAGTGGGAATCATGCTTTGCCGTCTGGCATACATCTGGCTGAAGGCGGTTCCATGGAGCCGGGCCCTGCCCCTGGGATCTCTCGGACTGGTTTTTGCGGTAGCGGCCCACCGATACGGATTTTCAAAAATCGCCCTGAAAAATATCGACCGGCTTTGCCTTCTGACAGACAAATGCTGCATCTTCGCCTTTCAGGCCTGGAGAAGTTATCTGGTTATTATTTTTATGATGATCCTCGGCATCACATTGCGTTATTCGCCGTTCCCCAGACATTTTCTTGCCGTCGTCTATGCCACCATCGGCGGCGCATTGTTCCTTTCGAGCTTTCACTTCTACCGGCGTATCTGGATAGTAAAAATCAGGAAACAGCCGTGTGTATCTTCCGAAGACAAAGAGTGACCCTAAGTGCTCTAATTCATAAATACGATGACGTATTTTTATCTGGAAACTATCCCGTATAAGCTGAAGTCCAAAAGTTTGAAGTGCCTAACCCGCTAACCGGCTAACGGGCAAAACTTTAGGCACTTTAGTTCATTTCCCCGTTAAACACGGGATAAATAGGCATTTTAGGCATTTTAGGCATTTTTAACTTTTGCATACATAGGGGTGATTTAAGTTTTCAATCTATCCATCACCGTTTCCGCCGCCTTTATGGTTACGTCGATATGCTCCGTGTTATGCGCGGCGGACACGAAAAGGACCTCAAACTGTGATGGTGCAAGATAGATGCCTTCCTCCAGCATCCCTTTGTAATAATCGGAAAACATTTTCAGATTGCAGGTTTTGGCATCGTCGAAGTTCCTAACAGCCCGGTCAGTAAAAAAGAAGCCCAGCATCGACCCGGCCCGGTCGACCCTAACATCTATCCCCGCGTTTTCCGCAGTCCTTTCAAGGCCAGTGGCCAGACGTTCTGACTTTTCGTCTAATATTTCGTAGAAACCCGGCTCGTTGAGCTGACTCAGAGTTGCAATCCCTGCGGCCATGGCCAGCGGATTTCCGGACAGGGTGCCGGCCTGATATACCGGACCCTGTGGTGCGATGTGCTCCATGATTTCACGTCTGCCGCCATAAGCACCCACCGGCAGGCCGCCGCCGATGATTTTGCCCAGGCATGTCAAATCAGGAAAAATGCCATATACGGACTGGGCGCCGCCGTAGGCCACCCTGAACCCGGTCATGACCTCGTCGAATATCAACAGACTGCCGTTTTCTTCGGTCAGGGACCTTAAGGCCTGTAGAAAACCGTCCACAGGCAACACCAGCCCCATATTCCCTGCAACAGGCTCGACAATGATGCCTGCAATCTTTTCGCCCTGTTCTTCCATGACCTTTGTAACACGATCGATATCGTTATAGGGCAGCGACAATGTATGAGCCACAAAGGATTTCGGCACACCGGGACTTCCGGGAATACTCAATGTGGCCACCCCCGAGCCGGCTTCCACGAGGAGGGTGTCGGCATGGCCGTGATAACAGCCGTCAAATTTGATGATGGTGTCTCTTCCCGTAAAGCCGCGGGCAAGCCGGATTGCACTCATAGTCGCTTCGGTTCCGGAATTCACCATGCGGACCATCTCCATGGACGGAACCGTGTCGATGACCATTTCAGCAAGTTTGATTTCAAGATCGGTGGGCGCGCCAAAGCTGGTCCCTCGTTTCAAAACCGCCGTCACCGCTTCGATAACCGCAGGATATCTGTGCCCCAGGATCATGGGCCCCCAGGAACCGATATAGTCGATAAAGACGTTCCCGTCTTCGTCATAGATCATGCAGCCATCCGCATGATTTATGAAAACCGGTTGTGTGCCCACGGCGTTGCAAGCCCGGACAGGGCTGTTGACACCACCGGGAATGACATCCTGTGCCAGATCAAAGAGATTTTGGGATTTTTCGCGATTCATGGTTTCATGGTCCTTTCTTTATTTTAATTCATCCTTTCGGCCCCGAAGCTCTGGATTCTCACCATGCTTCCACACTCAGCGGAAAATTCAATTTTAAACAAACATATTGACATTTTCCAACAATTTCATCGAAAATACCAGACACGATTTAACAGGTCAAGCAGGCTTTTTCCACAATGGCACAACAAAGATCCCTCAAACAGCTTTCAAAGCTCATATCTTACGTCTTGGGCCGCAACCCTGCCGAGTTCGGCCTGGTTCCGGATCCCGACGGATTCGTAAAACTCAAAGAATTCTTAAAAGCGGTCTCAGAAGAAGACGGGTTAAGATATGTGCGCAGATCCAATATCAATGAAATCCTCACCACCCTGCCGGATCCGCCCATTGAAATCAAGGACAATTATATCCGCGCAAAACATCGCGACAAACTGTCGGGGCTCAGTCCGGCACAAAGTCTTCCCAAGCTTCTCTATACTTGTGTCAGGAGAAAAGCCTATCCCACTGTTCTGGAAAAGGGAATATTTCCCATGGGGTTCAGCCATATCATTTTATCATCGGAACCTGAAATGGCCAAAAGGATGGGAAAGCGCAAAGATCCGGAACCTGTACTCCTTTCCGTCCAGACCCGGATATCCATGGATAGAGGGATTGTATTTTACGAAGCCGGAGACCCGCTTTTCCTGACCGAATCGATTTACCCCGGATGTTTTACAGGACCTCCCCCGCCCAAACAAAAGGAAGCACCCGTAAAGCGGGAGACTCCCGAAAAAGAGACATTGATAAAAATACCCGGAAGTTTTTTAATGGGGTTCATGGATAAAAAGGCGGTTCATAAACCATCGAAACACAGCGCACAAAGCAGCCAAACTGTCGTGGATAAAGATCATAAAAAGACCAACCAGAGAAAACGAAAACGGGAACGCCCGCCGTGGCGGCGGTAGGGCGCAGTTTAATCCAAAGGGTGAGTATTTTATTGAGAATTTCCTTAAAAAAAATTGACAACCTTTTTTAAAATTGATAATAAAATTGTTTTCCTGCCATAGCAGCGACACCCGTGGGCCGTTAGCTCAACTAGGCAGAGCACCTGACTCTTAATCAGTAGGTTGAAGGTTCGATTCCTTCACGGCCCACCACTTCTTTTAAAGTTATTTCAAGTGGTTCAGCCGTTTCCCCTTTCTTTCTATGATAATCAATTTCTCGGCAAATCTCGGCAAATTGAACTTTTTTGCACCCAAAATGCACCCACCTTTTTAGGAAGGGTTACAGCCTGAATCAGACGCAGTAGGATGCATCACACGCATACCGCTTTTGTATCTTGCCATCTACATTACCCCAGACAATCCCAATTTCAAATTTAATCCCAAAATGTTATCAAAAAGGGTCGAAATCAGAGATCGGCAAGGTCAGCCCTGGAGATTAATAGACTTATTTACACTCTATTTTTGTCTGCGTTCTTCCAATTTACCCTTAAAGTACGACATGGCTTTATAATTCGCAACAATCTGTTTTAACATCTCTTTACTCAATCTATATATCTCATACAAACGTTTGAATGTGACGCAACAGGGGGAATGTTTGGGACCCATAGAGCAAAGATGAAAACCCGCCAGGAAACAGAGGGGACGCCCTGTTATTTTTCAACCCTGTATACCGTGATCACCCCTATGAAGGGGTCACCCCGTGGCGTGGCCCCTACCCTTCTTGTGGACCCGAAATTAACTTGGTTATCTTTCCACCTGTGGTGACCCCCTGGACACCATGGATACCTTGGCCACCAGGGAGGGCCTTCAGGACCCATATCGGCATGGTTACATTTACCACCTTTAGGGGTGGGTCACCTCCGGCTCTTGGACCCCTGCTCGCCGTGCGGACCAGGGCGACCTTATGGACTTAAATGGCCTACCATCTTTGGTCGCTTTTCGCCCCTTGTACCCTCGTCATCTTGTCAACCTTAACACCTTGAATATACATAAGTTCTTATAGACAACCCATAACGATTACCAGGGCGTTCGAGGGGGGTATAAGGACCCTGCACCAAGTCAACTTGGTCAACATTGACTTGATGTTGACTTAACCGGAGGGGTGGGATCGAGGTTTTGGGTGTGTTGATGGGGCGTGGTTTGACCGAATTTTTTGGTTAACTTGGTTAACATTGGGCGGTGTTAACTTAACTGGGGGCGAGCATGAAATCAGAGCTTGTGACAATCCGGAGGATCTCTTTTTATCAAAAACTGGTGTTTTGAACATCAATTGATTTAGAATCTATAAGCTCATCGAATTTCACGGCGATCCCTTGGGAAACAACTCTAACAACTTTACCACTAACGGTTATATCTTTTTCAATTTTGTGGAGCGAAAATTTCATTATAATCTGCTGACCAATATGAAAGTTGCCATCGGTCTGAATAAAGACGCCATCATTGCTTATATTTTGAATGAAGTATATAAAGTTAACACCATTGCTTGTGTGTTCAACGGGGATCGAAAAAGGTTTCCGAGGATATTCCCTTAATTCTACAGATTTAGAGTGATACCAAATTACCAACTTTTTCAGCAGTTCTCGCCGTTCTGTTTCAGATATACTGGAAATCAATAAACACAGATCTTTTTGATTTTCGATATCGGATGGATCGTCAATTAATACGGACTGAAGTCCTCGTCTTTCGGATTCGGACATACAAGAAATTATCTGAAACAAAAGAGAGTTGATTTCGTATATATTAAGTTTATCTTCGTTGGTTGACATAGAAGGTGTTTTTTAAGCAATCTCTATTTTTTAATTATGGTATGTTGAAAGGATCCCAAAAGGGGCGAAGGTTATTGTTGTTTGTTATGAATGTAGCTCTTTGATAATTTACGAGCCTCTTAAAATTCTCTGTCAAAATGAATCGCAATTCCTTCTGACGTGGAACGTACCATACTTCCTTCACCATCTAACAGATTCTTGACGTCCTCCAAATATTTAAAATAACGACCGCGCGGGATTGTAAAGTCTATAATTACCCGTTTTCCCTTCTGAAAAAAGGAGAGATCCTCGGAATAAATGAATGCGCCGCCAAGAGATATATTTCTGGTTTCAACATCAAAAACCTTTTCTTCTCCTGACGTTAACATGGTTTCTATTTTTGCGGGAAGAATCGCTATATGTCTTTTATATATACGTCGCTCTTTCATTGATAACTCTTTTATCGTTGGGATTGCCGACCACAACATCTTCAATCTCCGGCAATCTGTTTTTATTAGCCATACCGTCGTTCCTTGCCGGATCGATGTTCAGGGATATGACCGTCATATGAGAATATACGCCGATCAACACTTGAACGCCTGTCTTCCTTATCTTTGATAGATAACTCCACATCTTTAGCAAATACCTTCTTCTTATCTGAAATTTTCAACCCCAAAGCCAAAATAATTTTTCGTTTTGTATCAATTCTACAAAGCATACCGCTTTCAATTCGTGTAATAGTTTTATGTGAAATGTTGGCTCTTTTGGCAAGCTCGGCCTTGCTCATCAAAAGAGATTCTCTAATTTTCTTTAAGGAATTTTTGCTCATTTTCTGTACCCTGGAACCAGTTTGATTTTAGAGTAGATGACGGGCATAGGCGCCGGCGGCCTTTGCAGGTTCTGTCGCAAACTTTTTCGTGGTTTTCGGTGATATAAATATGATTGGTTTTTCTTCCACATCTGTCACAAGTCATAAGAATCAGCTCCGCAATAAAAACCCGCTATCCTAATTGTCGATGATGGAAAGCTCGACGAGAGAATGCCCTTTAAAATGATCATAACAATTTTTGGATGTGATCTGGGTTTTTAAAAGTTTGGTGGGACCTGAAGATTCTGTTGGATTGTATTCCATGTCCAATATGTCACCTTCATTCAATTGTCTGAACACGGTGGAATCTTGTTTTACCAGAATGCATAGACCGTTACTGGAAATATTTCGCAATTTGAACAGATAAGCCGGATCCATCTTATTTAAGGAGAATTGTACGCTGTAATACCTGTCCAAAATGGTTCTTGATTCATCTGTATTTCCGGCATAGCTCTTCGTAGCCGGTTTTTCTTCTACAGTTTCAAGTGTTGATACCAAGCTAAACATCTTCAATATCCGGCAATTCGTTCTTTTGATGCGAATCAAATACACCGGCTATAAATACACACAAACAAAAAATGAACGCTATTGATGCAATGACAAACAATATTTTAAAGAGTACTTCCATGATCGGCTTTTCTTCTTATTGATATAGAGATATTATACTCTGTTCCTTGACTCCCGACCGGTATCAACCAAAACTCTTGCCAGAAGAACTGACAGGGGTTAGCTCTTTGACAATTTACGAACCTCTTTAACTCATAATCTCACATTCTTCATCAAATTGAATTGCCATACCTTCTGACGTGGAACGCACCATACTTCCAGTACATTCCATAATACTCTTCATGTCCGCCAGATATTTAAAAAAATTACCACTCGGTATTGTGAAGTCTATAATTACCCGTCTTCCTTCCTGAAAAATGGAGAGATTCTTTGAATAAATGAACACACCGCCGATAGATATATTTCTGGTTTCAACATCAAAAACCTTTTTTTCTCCAGGCGTTAATATGGTTTCTAATTTTGTGGGAAGAATCACTATATGTCTTTCATATATACGTCGCTCTTGCATTGACAACCCTGTAATGTTGGAATTAAGATACGTTTAAACAAATAGTTCGACTGGTCTGTTAAAACTAATTGCTATACCTTCTGAAGTTGCGCGCACCATAGTGCCTGCACAATTTTCCAACCGTTTCCACTTCTTCAGTTTTAAATCGCTTATATGCGCGTAGGAAGAGTTTAGAAGAAACCGCGTATCATCTGGAATATAAGAGGCCTCCTTCGTATAAATGAACGCTCCGGAGGCAGATATGTCTTTGGTGTCAACATTAAGAGGCCTTAATCTGCTTGCAGTCATGAGTTCCAGATTTAAAGGAAGTTTAACTGAAAATCTTTCGTATCGACGTTTTTCTTTCATTGGTAATTCCTTTATTGTTGGGATTTACAATAAACCCCAGACCAATGATGAATGGTTCCGATTAATATATGCAAATATCATGCAAAATCATTGAGTCACAACCGATGGATAAAAATGTTAAGGATTATCAAGTTGTTACATTCGACACGGGGAGGGGTCAGCTATACTTATTGATTGATAATTAACTGAAATTATGAGGTAAACTACCTAATTATTATGAAAATATTTACATGAACAAGATGAATCTGACATAATTTGTAAGAGGCGCGTTGGAAAAGATATTGAAACTGGGAAGGATCTATCCATTGGCAAATTAGGTTTCGTTCAGGCCAGATAATGCATTGGATATATTTTGGGATGCCTCATCCAGGTCCTTGGACCTCCTGACACCTTCATGCTTAAACTCAAGTTGAACAGATTGGACATCCGCCAATTTGTACCCATTTTCTCTGAACCATTGGTTCATAAATCGAGTGCTGTTTCCGCCGTAGTTGCTCCCAACCCTGGCAACATGAGCAATGATAGAATTGACTCCGAACATCTTTATCAGATCATCAACAGTCTTTTTTTCAGCTGTCGGTCTATCCGGTTGACCGTATCCTATCAGGCATTGAACATCATCTTCAACACCCATTTCAACGATCTCCCTTTTGAGATTACCGTAGTTGCTCCCAACCCTGGCAACATGAGCAATGATAGAATTGACTCCGAACATCTTTATCAGATCATCAACAGTCTTTTTTTCAGCTGTCGGTCTATCCGGTTGACCGTATCCTATCAGGCATTGAACATCATCTTCAACACCCATTTCAACGATCTCCCTTTTGAGATTATCGTCGTCTATACCATGAACCCAAACAACCAATGTGGGACCAGGGGCGTCCACGACCTCACGAATGGTCGGAATAAATGTTTCATGGGTTGATGCATTAGCAATATCGTTAAAGTCTAAACCAGTTCGCTTATATACGTCGTTTACGATCGCTGAACATTTTAACCGTTCAGCAATTCTATAGGTCAATTGGTCTGTGTTAATGTCGTCCCTTGGCTTTGTTGCCACGCCATGGGGAGCGATCAGCAGTATGCGATTATCGCCGGAATTTATTTTGATGTCATCTTCAGCCAATGGGGATTCACCTCCAACAAGGGATCGTGCTTTAAAGGATCCAATAACCTAAAAGTGGTCAGCATTCAAGGGCGACCGTGATCATTTTTTATCGAGATGGTCGTGGATAATTTAACAATATTCCAAGATAAAATTGACAACCTTTTTTAAAATTGATAATAAAATTGTTTTCCTGCCATAGCAGCGACACCCGTGGGCCGTTAGCTCAACTAGGCAGAGCACCTGACTCTTAATCAGTAGGTTGAAGGTTCGATTCCTTCACGGCCCACCAATAAAAACAGATACTTAGTCCACTTGGGCAACCTATCATTTTGCCAATTTTACCCTTTGTGACAGTTTTGTGACACAACTTC
>PVMK01148826.1_pt1 | contig 15142 bp, 14 predicted proteins | sample 1853481 | NCBI WGS metagenome assembly PVMK01 (sample SAMN08533507, study PRJNA380276) | Marine sediment metagenome, whole genome shotgun sequencing project.
AATGCTCTGGTTCACGTGGCTGGCAAATGAAGTGAAGCTGTGCTCGCCCACGATACAAAACTGGTGGATCAGTGAGTAGCCGGACAGGATGGCCCAGTTACCCACGGTCACGTGCCCCGCCAGGGACGCATTGTTGGCCATAATGATGTTGTCGCCCAGTTGGCAATCATGAGCGATATGAACGCAGGCCATGATCCAGTTGTCGTTGCCGATGACTGTTTTGCCGCCACCCTGGGCGGATCCCCGGCTGAAAGTGCACAGTTCGCGGATGGTATTGTTGTCGCCGATGATCAACTCGGTATCTTCGCCAGCATATTTTTTGTCCTGGGGCTCTTCGCCGATGGACGAAAACTGGAAAATACGGGTATTCATGCCGAGGGTAGTGCGACCGGTGAGCACCACGTGTGGCCCAATCCAGCTGCCGGGACCGATCGTTACTTTTGGTCCGACCATACTGAAAGCACCAATTTCCACGTCATCTGCAATCTGCGCTGAAGGGTCGACCAGCGCTGTTGTGTGGATCCTGTTCATGCACTTTTCCCGGCACAAAGAAGTTCGCAGCTTGCCACACGCTGGCCATCGACCAAGGCCTGGCATTCGTACTTGCCCATATTGCGCATGATCCGTTTTTGTATAACATCCAGGATTACCTGGTCGCCGGGAACAATGACCTGAGTGAACCTGGCTTTGTCCACCTTGACCAGGTAATACAATTCCCCTTTTTCACCCTTGGTTTCAGCAGCAAGGTGCGCCAGCATACCGGCTGCCTGGGCCATGGCCTCAATGATCAACACGCCAGGCATGACCGGGTTACTTGGAAAGTGGCCCTGAAAAAATGGCTCATTGATGGTCACATTCTTGAGACCGGTGAGCCTTTTTTGAGGTTCCATTTCGAGTGAAAGTATCCGGTCAATTAACAAGAACGGATAACGGTGCGGCAGGAATTCGAGAATCCTGGCGATCTCCACGGGGCCGGGCAAGAGTTGATTATTCATTGTTAGAAGGCTGTTCCTTTGTTATTCGAGTTTCATGAATCGCCGGGCTGCCAGGCGCGAATCGAGCGGCGACGTCATGTGGACATACACCGGGTTGAGTCGGCTGCGGGCACTTAATAATTGAGACAGCTTGCATGCGCTGCTACCCCCCGGCATGATTTCCGGAACTGGATTCAGGGTGTAGCCAGTTCCAGCTGGTCGGCGGCAAATTCGACTTCCAGTTGTTCCAATATCAGGTCGGTGATGTCCAGGTCAGGGCTGGCGTAGACCACCGGGCTGGAGATGATCAGGTCAAAGCCGTTTCTTTGTGCGATCACCTTGACAGCTACATTGATTTGGTCTTCCAGTCGCTGGACTTCTTCAGTGCGGCGGAAAGACAGTTCATCACGCAAGTCCTCTTTGCGCCGGCTGATGTTGCGGTGTAGTTCCCGCAGTTCACGTTCCAGCGCAATTTTATTGTCTGATGACAGGTCTGCCTGTACCAGTCTGGTTTCCAGTGTTCCGGCTCTGAACTCATCCATCTCGATGGCGTCGTTCCTGGCGCGGAACTCTTTATCCAGGATAGCTCTGCCGGCAACCACCTGTGGAGCATTATCCAGCACTTGCTTCATGTCCACATAAGCGATCCGTAATTGCTGCGCATTGACGGTCGCAGCAAACAAAAGACCGAAAACAAGAACACAAATTGTTCGCACAGAACTCCGCATACTCCGTATTGTACACCTAACAGCGTGAAATCACGAAGGTTTACGGGCTGACGGGAACCTGTTATCAGGCCCTGCCAGGCCTGCGATGATTTGAATCAGAAAGTAGTCCCGAAGGAAAATTGCAAGTCTTCAGTTCGATCACCCGGTTGATCGTTGAACGGGAAGGCGTAGCTGATGACGATCGGGCCGATGGGGGCTTCCCAGGTTAATGACAGGCCAAATGAACTTCGCAGCTTTTTGACATCAAAGGCGCTTATGTTTTCGTAGACGTAGCCGGTATCTATAAACAACGCTATACGGGTGCCGCTCTGTCCGCCCGCGAAGGGCGTCGGGAAAGCCAGTTCAGCGCCGCCCGTGGTCTTGAAGTCACCACCCACTGAGCGGCAGAACCGGTCTTTTGGCCCCAGGGTATTGTCATCGTAGCCACGCAGGTCGCGTACCCCACCACTGTAGAAATGTTCGTAGAACGGCAGGCCGGTATCCAGGGCGATCACATCGGTCGGGTCACAGGTCCCTATGGGTGGCAACTCGGTGTCAATAGGCGTGGCAAGGGAGGTTTTATCATAACTGTCGTAGGAATCGCCATAACCCAGGTTAGCCCGGAGAGAAAACACCAGTCCACGCCAGATCGGCCAGTATTTCGCGCCGCGGTAGAAGATTTTGTAGTACTGGCGGGAACTGCCCGGGAGCGCCGCCTGGAAGGTCAGGGACTGCGCAGATCCGCGTGTAGGATTGAGAAAATGGTTGCGGCTGTCACGCGTCCAGCTGACGGACCAGTCAAATACATCAAATTGCCGCTCATCATCAGAAATAATACCGTCGCCATTGTGATCGAGGGAATGTGAGAGCGGGTCACCCGGCGTGGGGGCCAGGCCAAATGTCCCGGCATATGTTCGGATCTTCCGGGTCGACCTCGATGCAGGTGAACGAGCCGATATTGAGCTGTGAATTGCGGAATCCCAGTCCGGATCTCAGGTAATCGACCTCGGTGACCGGGATGCCGAAATTCATGCCCAGAGCCCACTCACTGCTGGTAAATGTCGAGATATTGGCCTGGCCCTGGTCAAATTCCTGGTAGCGGGCATAAAAACCGCGGCTGACACCGTCGTCCTTCCAGTACGGATTATCGTAGGAAAGGTTCAGGCTTTTGATGATTTTGCTGTAGGAAATCCCCAGCCCCAGCCGCTTGCCACTGCCGCTGAAATTATCCTGCTGGATACTGAGCGAGGCAATCAGGCCCTGTACTTGTGAAAACCCCAGGCCGACGGTGAAGCTGCCGGCCGGGCGTTCAATCACGGTGACGATGATATCCACCTGGTCATCCGTTCCCGGTACCGCCGGGGTCTCTATCTGTACGGTTTCAAAATAAGTCAGGCGCTGCATGCGGACCCTGGAACGGTCGATGGCCGCCTGTGAAAACCAGGCGCCTTCCAACTGGCGCATTTCCCGCCGCATGACCTCATCCTTGGTCTTCGAGTTACCCGTGAACTGAATTCGCCGGATGTACACCCGTTTGCCCGGATCGACAAAGAAATTGATCGATACCAGGCGGTTATCACGATCGACGTCGGTAATTGGGTTGACGTTGGCGAACGCGTAACCGATGTTGGACAGGATCCCGGTAATATTCTCCACGCTCTGCTCAACTTTCTTGCGCGAGAAAATTTCCGCAGGCTGGACGACGATCAGGCGGCGCAGCGTACCTTCATCTATGACCAGGTCGCCGGTAATCTGCACCTCGTCCACGCTGTAAACTTCACCTTCTACCACGTTAGCGGTGATGTAGATGTTTTCCTTGTCCGGGCCAATGGACACCTGGCTGGACTCCACGCTGAAATCAACGTAGCCGCGGTCGAGATAAAAAGAACGCAGCTTTTCAATGTCACCAGACAATTTTTCGCGCGAATACTGGCCTTCCTTGGACCAGAATTTCCAGCGCGGCTTGATGCCGGACTCGAAATCTTTCTTGATTTCCTTGTCCTCGAATGTTTCGTTGCCAACAATATTGATGTGACGGATTTCCGCAACGTCACCCTCATCAATCACGATGGAAATGCGGACGCGGTTTCTCTCGAGTTCCGTCACGCGCGCATCGACACTGACGGCATAGCGCCCCTGGCTGAAATACTGTTTGACCAATTCCTGCTGGAGACGGTCGAGCACCAGACGGTCGAACACCTCACCTTCGGAAAGGCCGATATCGAACAGGACACGGAGCAGGTCTTCATCCTTGATCGCCTTGTTGCCCGTGATTGCTACCCTGGCGATGGCAGGACGTTCCGTGACCGTGATGACCAGGATGGTTCCTTCACGGCTCAATTCGATGTCACGGAAAAAGCCCGTTCGATACAGTTCGCGGATGGCGGAACGGGCATTGGCCGGCGTCAGCCGGTCACCGGCGTCCAGGGGCAGGTAGTTGTAAACCGTGCCTTCAGAGATACGTTGCAAGCCTTCGACGCGAATATCGGAAATGACAAAAGAGTCCATTGCCAGTGCCGTGCTTGCCCATAACAGGCAGCCCAGTGACAGAGCGAGCCCGCATATTGCATGAGTTCCACTGAGCTTTATCCTGCGCAATATGAAGGCTAATATTCTTATCATTGAGACAGATCCGTTACGGCTCATATCCGGAAATTTTCCGCTACGGGAGTCTATCCGACCAACCGTAAAATATCGTTAACAAACGCAAGGCTCATCAGTCCTGCGAGAGCAATCAGCCCAAAATATTGACCCGCTATCTGAGCTTGCTCGGACAGCGGGCTTCCTTTGACCAATTCTATCAGGAAATAAAGCAGATGACCGCCATCGAGAACCGGAATCGGCAATAAATTCAGTATCCCGAGGCTGAGGCTGATCGCCCCAAGGAAAAAAAGAAAATTCGATAAACCCAGGCTGGCCGAGGTATTGGCGAAACGGGCGATACTGATGGGGCCCGACAGGCTTTTCACCGAGGCTTTTCCGGTAACCATTCGCGACAGGAGGCCGAAGGTTGATTCTGTCATCCGCCAGGTCTCTTTGACTGCAGCAACCAGGCCGTCCACGGGACCGTATTTTAAGACAATGGCGGTCCGTTCCAGGGTTTCCCTTTGCTCTGCACTGATCTCCACATTACTGATTCCAAGCAGCAGGCGGCTGGAAAACATCCCGGTTTTTTCCTTGCGTGGCAGAATTTCCAGCTTCAGCAATTCACCGTTCCGCTCGACGGTCACGGCAAGGGGCTGGTTTTCCTGGCCATGGGTTTGCACCAGGCGGCCAATCCAGTACCAGCTTTCGACGTCTTCTCCACCGATGCTGACGATGCGGTCTCCGCTGTGCATACCTGCCCGCCGGGCAGGGCTGTCGTGAGTGACTTCCCCGGCGACCGGTGGAATATCGAGTCGCCAGGGTTCCAGCCCGATGGCTTCGAGTGTGTGTTCTTCGTTGAAATCAGGGCCGAGATTTTCAAGATCCAGCAGGTGTTGAGACTGGCGGCCTTTTGAGTCCTGCACGGTTACGCTGACTTGACCCCGGTCGATGGCATGAGTGACCAGTCCCAGCAACGCATGTGACCAGGTCCTGGTGCTTTGTTTGTCAACGGCTATGATTTCATCCAGGGGCTCAATTCCCGCTTCGGCTGCAATGCCACTGACGGCGCCGATGACCGGCCGTGTTTCCGGAATTCCCAGCACGAACATCATCCAGAACGCCAGTACTGCAAAGACCAGGTTGAATACAGGGCCGGCAGCAACAATGGCTATCCGGGTCCAGACCGGCTTGCGATTGAAAGCCTTGTCGAGGTCTTCCTCGGCAACTTCGCCTTCGCGCTCGTCCACCATCTTGACGTAGCCGCCCAGCGGGATGGCTGCAATGATGTACTCGGTATTGTCTTTTCCCGCGGCGTGACCAGAGCGGCCTGCCAAAACCGACAGAAAATTTCAGCACCCCGACACCCAGTTTCCGCGCCACCCAGAAATGGCCAAATTCATGGAAGGTGATGAGCACCCCGAGGGTGACCAGCAGCCACCAGATTGATCCAATAATTTCACTCATGCTATCTGTTTCACCAATTCCATGGCCCGGATGCGGGCCAGTTTGTCGTGCATCAGTACATCGTCCAGGTCATTAATACCTGATACCTCCAGGTTCTCCATCACTTCACCCACCAGCGAGGGTATCGCGTTAAAGCTGATCCTTTCTTCAAGGAAAGCTTCGACCGCGACTTCATTGGCGGCGTTCAATACAACGGGAGCGCTCTCACCGGCACGCATGGCCTCGAACCCGAGACGAAGGCAGGGAAAACGTTCCAGGTCCGGCCGCCTGAATGACAAGTCGCTCTCCTGTGCAAGATTGAGACGTTCCACGCCTGATTCAATCCGCCGGGGCCAGGCCAGGGCATGTGCAATGGGGGTTCGCATATCCGGTGCGCCCAGTTGCGCCAGTACCGAACCATCCCGGTATGCCACCATGGAGTGCACAATGCTCTGGGGGTGGATCAATACTTCCAGTTGATCCGGTACGGCGTTGAACAGCCAACGTGCTTCGATCACTTCGAGGCCCTTGTTCATCAGGGTAGCGGAGTCTACCGAAATTTTCCGGCCCATGTCCCAGTTCGGGTGTTTACAGGCCTGGGCCGGCGTGACCTGGCTCAGTTGCTCCGCCGGCATGTCCAGGAAAGGTCCGCCGGATGCCGTGAGGATTATCCGCTCTACACCGGCTTGTTCCAGGCCCTGTTCAAAGCCCGCGGGCAAGGCCTGGAATATGGCATTGTGTTCGGAATCGACCGGCAGGATCCGGGCCCCGTTGCGGTGAGCCGTTTGCACAAAGAATTCACCTGCTATGACCAGCGATTCCTTGTTGGCCAGCAGGATTTTTTTTCCGGTTTCGGCTGCCCGTAAGGTTGATTTCAGGCCGGCGGCCCCGACAATGGCCGCCATCACAATGTCAACTTCCGGCAGGCCCGCAGCCGCCACCAGGCCGGCTTCGCCGGACATCACTGCCGCATCGCTGCCAAGTGCTTTCAGTGCACTGTACAGCTCATTTTCAAGCGCAGGATCAGCGATCACGGCCAGTTCCGCATCGAAGCGGGTGCATTGCTCCGCGAGGCGCTGTGTGTTGCGGTTTGCAGTCAGGGCAATCACACGGTAAGAGCCGGGATTGCGGTTGATGACGTCCAGCGTACTGATTCCCACGGAGCCGGTGGCTCCAAGAACGGTCACGGACTTATTTTTCATGAGCCAAGAATCCAAATGCCAAGCGCAAAAAAGGGCGCACCCGCCAGCAGGCTGTCAAAGCGGTCAAGTACGCCACCGTGGCCGGGAAAAATCTTTCCGCAGTCCTTGATGTTCACGGTTCGCTTGTGAATGCTGATGAACAGGTCACCCCCTACTGAAGTCAGCACTGTGACGGCGACAAGAATGACCAGGGGTCCGGCCGCCAACCCCAGGCCGGGCGTGTAATGGTTGAGCAACAGGGCGGCGATGCCGGCCAGGACGATGCCTCCGATAACCCCCGCCCAGGTCTTTTTCGGGCTGATTACGGGAGCCAGTTGTTTGCGGCCGAATTGCCGGCCGCTGAAATAGGCGCCGACGTCTCCAGCCCAGATGATGATCAGCAACAGCAGGATCAGAACCTCCCCGTGAGCCTGATCCCGCAGCAAGGCCAGGGAAAAGGTGCAGAGCGTGATGCTCGCCAGGGCTGACGCAAAGCTGACTGCCTGGAATGAAAGATCAGGCGCCTGGTCTGCACGATAAAGGGCGAGCCGCAGGAACATCAGGCACCAGAAAAAACAGCCAGCCAACAGGATGGTGAAAGCGTGTCCGGTCACGATCGGCCAGTAAAGAAACAGCAGGGCCATGATAACTGTCTGCAGTGCAAGCAGGACCCGGCCCGGCGCCATTTGCAGTCCCGCCAAGCGGCGGAATTCCCAGGTTCCGATCAGCATCAACAGGACTATGACCAGCCTGAATACCCAGTCCGGAGCCAGGAATATCATCGCAATGCCGGCCGGCGCCAACACTACGGCTGTGAGAATTCGAGTCTTAAGCAATGATCAAGCGCCTCAAGCGGTGGGGCCTGAGGCCGGCTGACGGAAAATGCGGGTTGACTTCCTTAGCTGCTCACTGGTCAGGCCGAAACGTCTCTCCCTGGACTGGAAGGCGGCGATGGCTTCATCCAGGCACTCCGGTCCGAAATCCGGCCAGAGGGTTGGCGTGAAATACAGTTCGGTATAAGCGCACTGCCACAGAAGGAAATTGCTGATACGCATTTCACCCCCTGTCCTGATCAGCAGGTCCGGGTCTTTGCTCTCGCTCAGGCAGGTCTGTTTTGCCAGCAGTTCCTCATCGATGTCTTCCGGTTTGATCAGGCCCCTGGAGCAATCTTCCGCCAATTTCCTGGTGGCCTGGACAATATCCCAGCGCCCCCCGTAATTGATTGCGACGTTGAATATCATGCGCGCATTGCGGGCAGTCTGCGCCTGGGCCCGGTGGATTTTCTGCTGCAAGGCGGAGGGAAATGTCCCGACATCCCCGATAAACCGGATGCGCACCTTGTTTTCGTCTAATTCCTTTGTCTCCCGGTCCAGCGCCCGCATGAACAGGTCCATCAACCGGTTGACTTCCTGTTCAGGGCGTTTCCAGTTCTCACTGGAAAATGCGAACACCGTCAACTCCCTGACGCCAAGCTTGCCGCAATGCTCAATGATTGAGCGTAAAGCGTTCAAACCAGCCTTGTGCCCCATCGACCTGGGCCGTTTGCGCTGTAATGCCCAGCGGCCATTACCATCCATCACAATGGCAATGTGAGCAGGGATTTCAGAATCAGATCTCAAGGAGTTCCTTTTCTTTTTCCGCGACGATTCCATCTGCTTTGCCTACGGCCGTGTCGGTGACATTCTGGATTTCGGTTTCCGCCTTGCGCTCATCGTCTTCGGAAATTTCCTTTTCCTTGAGCAAATCCTTGATGTGGTGGATGGCATCGCGGCGGATATTCCGAATCGCGATTTTGGTGTTTTCGCCTTCGTGATGCACAACCTTGCCCAGTTCACGGCGTCGTTCTTCGGTCAGGGGCGGTAAGGGAATCCGGATGACCTGGCCGGCCGTCGCCGGGTTGAGACCGAGATCGGACCTGAGAATGGCTTTCTCTATCACCTGGACCATGGATTTGTCCCATGGCGTTACGCTCAATGTCCGGGAATCCTCAACCGATACGCTTGCCGCCTGGCTGATCGGAACTTCACTGCCGTAGTAATCGACGTGAACGTGTTCGAGCAGGCTGGGGTGGGCACGGCCGGTGCGGATTTTAGCCAGTTCGTGGCGCAGGGATTCCAGGCTTTTGCCCATTCGGATCCCTGGCGTCTTTCTGAATATCTGCAAGCATGAAAGCCTCCTCTTTACAATTCTGGAATAAAAATCAGGACACCAGGGTGCCGATGGCTTCTCCCTTGATCAGGCGCCCCAGGTTGCCCTCTTCAAAAACACTGAAAACCCGGATTGGCATGCCCTGGTCACGGCAAAGTACGATGGCGTTCGCGTCCATCACGCCAAGTTTACTTTCAATGACCCGGTCATAGCTGAGTTCCTCGAACAACTCTGCTTCTGAATCCAGGGCCGGATCCGCAGAATACACGCCATCCACCTTGGTTGCCTTGAGGACAATGTCGGCGCCAATTTCAATCGCGCGTAAAGCAGCGGCGGTATCGGTGGTGAAGAAGGGGTTGCCTGTACCGCCGGCACAAATGACGACGCGGCCTTTTTCCAGGTGCCGCACTGCGCGGCGGCGAATGTAGTCTTCACATACATCATGAACCGAAATCGCGGACATGACGCGGGCATCTATACCTATGTTCTCCAATGCGTCCTGGAGAGCCAGTGAATTCATCACCGTGGCAAGCATTCCCATGTGATCGCCGGTGACCCGATCGATGCCTGATTCAGCCAGCCCGGCGCCGCGAAAAATGTTGCCGCCGCCGATGACAACCGCAATTTGGATGTTCGACCGGGTGACCTCACCAATTTCGACAGCGATCCGGTGAATCATTTTTGGATCGATGCCGTAATCTTCTTTACCCAGCAGCGCTTCACCACTGAGTTTTAAAAGAATTCGATGATAGGGCTCGTCAGCCACCGGTCACCTGTTGCATGACTTCGTCTGCAAAATTGGATTCCTTCTTTTCGATGCCTTCGCCGACGGCGAGACGTTCAAATCCGTTGACGCTGGCGTTGTTCTGCTTGATCAGCTTGCCTACGGTCAGGTCTCCGTCCTTGACAAAAGCTTGTCCCAGCAGTGTGATCCCTGCGAGGTGTTTGCGCAAGCGTCCGGTAACCATTTTTTCAATGATCTCAGCCGGTTTGCCGCTGCTTTCAGCCTGCGCGACCAGGATGTCTTTTTCATGGGCGATGATTTCTGCGGGTACGTCTTCGTCTGATACGTATTCAGGGTTCAGCGCCGCAATATGCATGGCCAGGTCACGGGCAAGGGTTTCATCACCGCCGCTAAGGTCAACCAGCACGCCGATTTTTCCGCCGTGGACATAGGCGCCGATTGTTCCGTCGCTTGCAAGGCGTGCAAAACGCCTGACCTGGACGTTTTCACCAATTTTATTAACCAGTGCCTGGCGAGCCTGTTCCACAGTCTCGTTCCCGATGCGGGTGGCCAGCAGTGCTTCAACATCAGCCGGGTCTTCAGACAATGCGTTGGCCGCTACGGCATCAGCGAAGGCATTGAAGTTTTCATCTTTGGCGACAAAATCGGTTTCGCAATTCACTTCGACCATGACAGCGTGTTTGCCGTCTTCGGAAAGTGACAGGACAATCTTCCCCTCCGCGGCAACGCGGCTGGATTTCTTTTCGGCCTGGGCCAGTCCTGACTTGCGCAGGTAGTCGATCGCGGCATCTATATCACCGTTGGTTTCCACCAACGCCTTTTTACATTCCATCATGCCCGCACCGGTGCGATCACGCAGTTCTTTTACCATTGCAGCTGTTACTGCCATGAGAATTTCCTCTGTCGTTTCATATTCATGGCCGGGGGATGTTTTCATCACTCCCCGGCCTGGTTAATGGTCAGCCCGAAAGCCTTTCCCAATGCTAGTACTCCTTCAACATGATAATTGCGGGTTCAGAGGTACCCAGATGTTCCAAGACAAGGCGCAGACCGCAAAGAATGGCCTGGTCCTTCTTAAGGGCTGTAACACAGTATTGGGACATCTGGGTGCCTCCCTTCGGGCGAGCTGGGAAGCGGTCGTTCGCGGTGTTACGCCTCTGGGCAAGGACCAGCCATTGCCGGCGAGACGTGCCTTGCGCCCAACCACTTCCCAACTCGCTGAATCCGTAATTATCATGTTGAAGGAGTACTAGTCCTTGTCAGCTTTTTTGGCGGCTGTTTTTTTGCTGGCTTTCTTTTTAGCCGCCTTCTTTTTAGCAGCCTTCTTTTTAGCGGTCTTCTTTTTGGTTACTTTTGCCTCGGCTTTTTTTACTTCAGGTTTTGCCTCGGCTTCGGGTTCCGCTTTTTCTTCTTTTGCGGCAGAAGCTTCAGTTTTGACTTCTTCAGTTTTTGCTTCGGCTTCCTCGACTTTGGCCTCTTCAACGACAGGTTCTGATGCCGTATCTTCCTTGGCAGTTTCCGGAGCGCTTTCTACCGGTTCGGCATTCTTTTCTTCGACTTCCGTAGCTGTCGTTTCAGCAGGGACCGTTTCAGCAGGGGCTGCATCTACGGCAGGAGCTGCTTCTGTTGGAGCAGTTTCTTCAGCAGGAGCTGTTTCTGCAGAAGCAGTATCGGCTGCGGGGGTTGCTTCTTCCGTTGCAGCCTGGGCCTCAACCTTTGTCTCAACCTTTGTCTCAGCCTTTGTCTCAGCCTTTGTCTCAGCCTCCGCTTCGGGGGCAGTTACCGATACCTTGCGGGCGACGACCTTTTTGCTCACTTTTTTCCTGGCGGCCTCTTTAAGTTCTGGTTTGGCTTTGGGCGCTTTACGCTTGATCGGGTTGCCATCGGCATCCAGCTCGATGAATTCATCGTCAACCTCAACTTGCGGCGCCGAGGCCCGGCCTTCAAGAACAGCTTCGGCCGCCAGTTGTGCGTACAGTTTGATGGAGCGGATGGCGTCGTCGTTGCCTGGAATGACGTAATCGATATTATCAGGAGAACAGTTGGTATCCACGATGGCAATCACCGGAATGCCCAGCTTGCGGGCCTCTTTTACCGCGATGTCTTCGTGGCTGACATCAACCACGAACAGTGCGTCGGGCAGTCCCTTCATGTCCTTGATGCCGCCCAGGCTGCGCTCCAGTTTATTGCGCTCACGGGTCAGTTGCAGCACTTCCTTCTTAATCAGGTGATCGATGCTGCCGTCTTCACTCATGCTCTCAAGTTGTTTGAGCCGCTTGACGGATGCGCGGATGGTGCGGTAGTTGGTCAGCATACCGCCCAGCCAGCGGTGCGAAACAAATGGCATGCCGCATCGCCTTGCTTCTTCTTCCATGGCTACGCTCGCGGCACGCTTCGTGCCTACGAACATGATGGTTCCACGCTTGGCCGCGAGTTTGCTGATGAAATTCATCGAGTCGTTCAGCATCGGCAGCGTTTTTTCCAGGTTGATGATGTGGATTTTGCCACGGGCCCCGAATATGTAAGGAGCCATCTTGGGGTTCCAGTAGCGGGTCTGGTGACCGAAATGTACGCCTGCTTCGAGCATTTGGCGCATGGTTACGTTAGCCATTTAGTTTGTCCTTCAAATACAGGAATTCCTGCAGTCCTGAGACTGCTGGATTCCGGGGTTAGTCCTCCACGCACCCGTTGCAGAGACCCTGTAATTCGTTTCAGGGCACCCCTCTGAACCGTTGTGGTGCGTGTGCGTATTTGGCGCGTAGTCCAGGCTGTATCAGCCGTTTGACGCGCCTGTTTTGCCTTTGACCGGGGTAGGTCAAAAAAGCCGACAACTTATACCAGATTTCGACCGCGGGGGCAATAGCGAAGCTGATACCTGATTGGCGCCGTGCCAGAGGGAGGGACCGGGGAGCTGTTTACAGGACCGGCTCAAGCCGTGCATGGGCGCCAATCGGCTGTTCCCGACAGCCCGATTGTCCTGTAAACAGCTAGCCCGGTCCCTCCCTGGTATTCAGAGTTGGCTGGCGGATTAGGTAAGGGCTTTCAGTTCCCGGTCCGCCAGGTCAAGCCATTTTTTTTCACTTTTTCGAAAATGAACCGGCGCCAATTCTGCATCGCGGATCATGTTCCTGAATTCTTCCGCCGCCTCTTTTTCCTGTCCTGAGTTCTTCAGGGCGAGACCGAGCAGGAAACGCGCCTGGGCGCCCGGATAATAGCCGGCCACGGCACGGTACTCCTTTATTGCTTCCTCGCTCCGGCCGGTCTGTTCCAGTGTGCGGGCATACAGCAAGTGTCCTTCAGGGGAGCGCAGGTCCGGGTTGTGTTTCTGCAGGTCCTCCAGTGTTGCAAGGGAAGGCCCCCATTGTTCCTGGTCAAACTGGGACCGGGCTTTCAGCAGCATCAACGCCGGATCGGTTTTGAAAAAACCATCGAGCACCTGGTCCAGTATTTTCTCTGCCTCCGGCGCACGATCGGCCGCCAGCAGCGCCTGTGCGTAATGGCGGCCATTATCCGCGTTGGCCGATTGTTCCCAGGCGGCCGCCTGTGCGCGAACATCGGCCCCTGGGGTCGATCAGGTTCCGCACCCCCCGACGGGTTCGCTGGCCCCTGATGCTGGAAGTGAACTCAGGGATGATTTCAATCACCAGGTAGGCCACGCCACCGATCATGGGCAGGAACAACAGCAGCCAGATCCAGTAGCGGTTACGCCCGGTCTTCAAAACATGGATGACCACAGGATCTGGATAAAGTAAGTCAGGTAGATGGGCATGGCATATCCGGCTTGATTGCGGTGAAATCGCGCCGCAATTTGTCAAAAGAGTTGACACATTTTGTCACAAATGCGACCGGAAAGTTCATATACAAGATTTGAACTGTTAGCCTGGTAAGGCCCCAAAGCGTTGTGTATCGCCAATTTGAAGGGTTTTAAGTAGTTTCAGCGTGTTATTGGCACGTAATATGCATTAACTATTATGCTGAACTGTTCCATACTGAAGGGGCAGAAACGACACAAGGACGTGTCAAACCCGAACAAATTGTTCGGAAAACAAGGAGGTTGAAGTGTTATTCATCCCTATAAACTCAATTAAACCAGGCTGTATCTGCGGTATTCACGCATCTGATGCAGGCTGTTGTATTGGGTTTTCAAAGCAACGGCACACCGTTTTACTGAACTCATCTCCGGGTGAGTGGCTTGCTGTTGAACGTTTTTAGTGGATGTTTGAACAATTCTAATTTTATTTATGGAAAGGAAACCATTTAGGAAAGGGAGAAAGGCTATGCGTAAGTTAATTTCATTAGGGTTATTGGCGATTGTGCTGTCATTGGCGGCCAGTCCGGCGTTTTGCTGGTAGCGTCGAAGATTGTGTGGTACTGAAAGAGGACGGTATTACAAAAGCACTTTCATGGTCTATGCATTGCTTACTGGGGTGCAGACAACGGAAGGAGCCAGGAGCGGATTCTGGCAAACTACAGGAAGAAAATGCGTCCTGTTGACCCCGGCAATCGAAATGGTACTGGTGATCCTGATATGCCAGGCCTTGTTGATGCCTCTTGTCCTTGCTGGACTATTGAACAAATGGCTAAAGCCATCGGTTTTGCGCCGGCACATGAGTGCAATACTAGCTCGGATCCTGAAATTGCGGTTTATGGAAGCTCAATTGGAGCCGTAGTGACGTTCCTGGTTAAGTCAAATTTTTGCTTTTACGTTGGTCCTGATACGGGCCTCGCTGTCAGTCCGCTCGATCCGGATGTAGAGCAAGCCTGTCGCGATGGAATTCAGGCGCTTGTAGCCGAGGATTTCTACATTACAAACGAAGAGGGCGATTTCATCTTAGACGACATGGGCAATATGATCCCCATCGATTGTTCTTGACATGCGAAATCGTGCGAAGGACTCTCTCAGTAACAGCGCCTGATATAAGTTGGAAATGCTGGGAGAGTTTCAGAACACGACAGCGAACTTACATGAGAACAAGGAAAATCAGTGATATAGATTGTTTACTTAAAGTTTGATAAACTGAATCCCGATAGGTCTGTCAGGAAGACGGACCCTCAAGGGAGAAACATCAGAATATTGCGAGGCAAGGAGCTTCCAATGATTTTCTCCCAATAGTACCGGCACAGGATTCGTGCCTCGTACTAAACAACATTTGATAACAAGGAGGTTATCGATATGTACACGAATATTTCAATTCTGCCCGCAGCTTTCGCTGCAAAACCATTCAATTACAACCCAGAAGTTTTCTGCTGCGCTGTGCACGGCGGCGGATCGGGCTGATTACGCGAATAAGGAGCCAGCCCTCCCTGGCTATGGTTCAGGCGCTTCGTTTTTCTCGCTATTGACGAAGCGAATTTGGC
>PVMK01123837.1_pt1 | contig 15141 bp, 16 predicted proteins | sample 1853481 | NCBI WGS metagenome assembly PVMK01 (sample SAMN08533507, study PRJNA380276) | Marine sediment metagenome, whole genome shotgun sequencing project.
TGGGGGCGGGATCATCGCTGTTGCCGCCGCCGCAGAGATGACCGCTGCAGCCACCGGCTCGGTCCCTGAGAGATACCTCTGTAGGTCGGCACGCATCTCATCTGCGCTCTGGTACCGCTCGTCGGGTCGCTTCTTCATGGCGTGTGCGGCGATCGCCGCGAGTTCAGCCGGTGAGTCGGTGTCGACTTCGTTCGCTGGTATCGCTGCCTCTGAAACGTGTTGGTACGCGACCGCTACGGGACTCTCCCCTGAGAACGGTGGCTTGCCAGCAAGCATCTCGTAGAGCACGATCCCGAGTGAATACACGTCGGATCGCTCGTCGGCTGGGAGGCCTTGGGCCTGCTCAGGTGAGAAGTACGTGGCAGTTCCGATCACCGCCCCGGTCCGAGTCAGTTCCTCTGAGTCGTCGAGTGCCCGAGCGATACCGAAGTCGGTGACCTTCACCGCGCCGTCTGTGGTGATCATGATGTTGCCGGGCTTGACGTCACGGTGGTAGACGCCGTGCTGGTGGGCGACGCTGAGGGCAGCCGCGGTTTCGCTCGCTATCTCGGCGGCTCTGCGAGGAAGGATCTTGCCGTCGGCCTTGATGACGTCGCGCAGGGTCTGTCCCTTGATCAACTCCATCACCATGTAGTAGGTGCCTGAGTCCTGGCCCCAGTCGTAGATGGCGACGATGTTGGGATGGGAGAGGTTTCCGGCGGCCTGCGCCTCCCTTCGAAAGCGCGCGACGAACGCCGTGTCCGATGCGAAATTGGCATGCAGAACTTTCACCGCAACCGAACGGTTCAGCAGTGTGTCTTCGGCCTCGAATACGTCTGCCATCCCGCCTCTGGCGAGATGCTTGACGATGCGGTACCTGTCGGAAAGTACACGATCTTCCACGGCTCAGGAGGGTACACATCGACCTCATTAATGCCGTGCAGAAGACCACAGACCACAGACCACAGACCACAGACCACGGATCACGGACCACGGACCAGAAGTGGCTAGTTGTCGGTTACGCCGAAGAAGTGGGCGAGGACCTTCTGGGCTATTGGGGCAGCGACACTCCCTCCCGTTGCAGATTCTCCCGAGTCGCCTCCGGACTCGACAACCACAGCGATGGCGATCGAATGATCGCCGAACTCGGGTTCGACAGGGCCGTAGCCGATGAACCAGGCGTGTGGGGCCTTTCCGGTTACCTGCGCCGTTCCCGTCTTGCCTGCGATGCGGATTCCAGGGACCGCCGCCCGACTGCCGGTTCCTGACACCACGACCTGCTCCATGAGGTCAGCAAGCACAGCTGCCGTTGCGGGGCTCATCGCTCTTCGCCATGGCTCGGGCACCGTGGAGGATTCGACGACTCCATCCGAAGTGAAGACGTCGTAGACGAGATACGGTGCCATCATCGTCCCGTCATTCGCTACCGCCGCTGCGGTGAGCGCCATCAGGAACGGCGTCGTCTGCACATCCCTTTGCCCTATGGCGCTCTGGGCAGTTGCGGGCACGTTCGCTTCGAGCGCTGCTCCATTGGGGAAGAAGCTCGTGAGGACGTCGAGGTCGAACGGTATCGACTGATTGAACCCGAACCTGTTTTTTTTTAATGATACGGCGACCACCGAGATCCATGCCGAGCTGTGCGAACGTCGTGTTGCACGAACGGATGAAGGCGAACTCGAGCGTCACCTCTCTTCCATCGTCACAGACCTCCCCGTTGAAGTTCTTGATCGTTGACTCACTTCCCGGAAGTTCAAGTTCGACGGGGTCGGCGAACAAGGACGATGGGCTGACGAGACCCGTGTCGAGCCCTGATCCTGTCGTGATGACCTTGAATACGGATCCTGGCGAGTACGACTCGTCGGTCACCCGGTTGCGGAGGGGTTCATCGGAGTCGGACTCAAGATCCTGTCCGGCTTGCCCGGCGTCGGGACCGATGAGGGTGTTCGGATCGAAGCTGGGGTTCGAGACGAGTGCGAGCACCGCCCCTGTCGCAGGATCGATGGCAACGATCGCTCCTTTCTGTCCACCCAACGCTTCGACAGCCGCCATCTGGAGGCCGTGATCGATCGTGATGCGCAGGCCCCTTGGCCGTGTGTCACCGCCGAGGATCCCGTTCAGGACCCCGGAGATCGTCGCGTCCCTGTCTGATGTCAGCGTCGATGAGTGCGTCTTCTCGAGCCCCGTCGACCCGAAGAGAACCGAGGTGTACCCGACCGTATGGGCGTACAGCTCGCCATGCGGATATTGACGTTCGAAGAACTTCGGGTCCTGCCGTGATTGCTGTGACAGAGCGACTGCGACCTGATCGGAAGTGACGATCGGTCCACGTTCACGGCCCGTTCTCCATGCGACGAGACGTGGGTTCCGCGGGTCGTCGCGATATGCGGGTCCGTTCACAGCCTGCACGTAGGTCACCGACGCAGCCAGCACAATGAAGACCATGAAGATGGCGTACGCGGTCCGTCTGAGCGCGACGTTCATACTCGCTCCTCATCGGACACGCGCAGTAGCAGAGCGAGGATCACGAAGTTCGCAAGCAGAGACGACCCTCCGTAGGACATGAACGGAAGTGTCAGGCCGGTGATCGGCATGACCCTCAACACTCCAGACAAGATGATGATCGCCTGGAGTGCGAGCACGATCGTCAGACCACTCGCGAGATACGTGCGGAACCGATCCCTGGAGCGGATCGCGATACCGAATCCCACTGCCACGAGGAGCGCGAAACCGGCGATCACGGCAAGAGAGCCCGCAAGGCCCATCTCTTCGGCAACAGCAGCAAAGATGAAGTCCGTCTCTGCCGCCGGAATGAGATCTGGTCTTCCGAGACCGATGCCGCTTCCTGTCAGTGAACCCGATCCCATCGCAAAGAGCGCCTGGACCGTCTGGTAACCGGCATCTTGATACTGGGCGAACGGGTCGAGCCAAGCGGTGATCCTTCGCTGCACGTGATCGAACGTCGCGTAGGCGACGGCGCCAGCGATGATCGCCATCACTCCACCTGCGATCACGTAGAAGGCGCGTGCTGTTGCAACGTACAACATCCCTATGAACAGCCCGAACAGGAGGAGTGAGGCGCCGAGATCCTTCTGGTACACGAGAACCAGCAATGCCGCTGTGGCAGCGATGATGACCGGGCCGAGGTGCCGAGGTTCGGGGATCTTGAACCGGCCGATGGATCGGTCGACCGTGGACATCGCCTCAGCGCGCTCCGCCAGATACGAAGCGAGGAAGATCGTGATGAATACCTTGGCGATCTCCCCTGGCTGGAAGCTCAGGACACGGTCGACGCCAGGTATCTCGAAGCGAACCCAGAGGCGGGAGCCGTTGACCGCTGCACCGTGGAGAGGCCAACTATCGGGGAGGAGGGGGAGGAGGAGCAGCGCCACCCCGACCGCGAGGAGGACGTACCTGTAGCGACGCAGTACGGCGACGCCCGAGGTTCGGACGAACCACAGCACCGCCACTCCCGCGCCGGCCGCAACGACCAAGGACCATCTCTGGATGGCGGCGAGGTGACCGTCGAGCCGGTAGATCTCGACGAATCCGATCGCGGTCAAGAAGCCGGCGATGGGAAGGAGGAGACTTGATGCCCCCGGTGCCCACCTCCGTACGGCGACGTGCATTCCGCCGAACGCCATGAGAAACGAGATCAGTGTCACGGCTACCTGGGCGTTGAGCCAGTTTCCTCGTGTGAACTCGACGATGGCCACGCCCACAGCCGCAAGGATGGCCGCTGCGATGATGAGCCCAGCTTCGGCTCGGCGGGTCATTCAACGACGTCGATCACGACAACGGTCGTGTTGTCGACGCCTCCCGCCGCGTTCGCTTGCTCGATCAGCGCCCATGCCGTCGGCTCCACACCTTCCCCAGCGTTGAGGATCGCGTCTATCTCGTCGTCGGGCACCATGTCGGTGAGCCCATCGGAGCAGAGCAAGATCCGGTCACCTGTCTCGAGAGCGACATCTGTCGTGTCGACGGTGATCGGTCCGAGTCCCAGAACTCTGGTCACCAGATGCCGGTGCGGATGGGTGCGCGCCTGTTCGGGGGTGATCCGGCCGAGCGTTACGAGTTCCCCGACGAGCGAATGATCCGTTGTGACCTGGGATAGAACGCCATCTCTTGACATGTACGCACGCGAGTCGCCGACGTGGGCGAACGTCGCCGTGCCGTCGGGGCGGAGTTCGATAAGCGTCATGGTCGTTCCCATGCCTGCAAGGGACCGGTCCTCTTCGGTTGCCAGGATCACCGCCGAGTTACCAGCGATTACTCGATCGGCGGGTTCGATGTCGTCATCGGGAGGCATCTCAGTTGCGGCTTCTACGGCCAACCTCGACGCGACTTCGCCAGCTACCGCACCGCCCATGCCATCGGCGACCATCAGGATCGCCGGTCCGGTCCCGGTGCCGCCCTCCATTGGGTACAGCGAGTCCTCGTTCTGCTCCCTGACCTTGCCGGTGTCGGTCCCGGTGCCCCATATGTACTTCATCGAACCTCGAGAATGGTCTTGCCTATCTGAACGGTATCGCCTCTGGTGACAGACGTGGGTGTGGTGATCCTCCTGCCGTTGACGTACGTGCCGTTCGTGGACCCGAGGTCGTGAACGACGACGCCTTCGTTCTGGGTCCCCACGCGCGCGTGGAACTCTGACGCGTACGGATCGTCGATGTAGACGTCGGCATCCTCGGACCGTCCGAAGACATGTCCCTGCGGTCGGAGCCGGATTCGCTCGGGATCTGTACCCCCGGTCAACATCACCACCTCTGCTGCGAATCCGTCGGACCTTGTCCCAGGGTTGGAGCCGACATGGGACTTGACCGAACGTGCGACTTGCCACAGAAACAGGAACAGCATTGCGAGGAAGAGCAATTTGATGATGTTGAAGAACAGTGCGGGCATAGGCCTAGTTAACCGGTCTGTATGTGAACGAGAGGTCACCGAAGAGAATGTTGTCTCCTGGTCCGAGGTTCACGGGGGAGGCGCCAACCGCGGTTCGGTTGACGATCGTCCCGTTCGATGAGCCGAGATCGGTGATCCGTGAGACTCCAGAGTCCCTGAAAACGAGCGCATGGTGGCGCGAGATCTGCTCGTTGGCTATGCGGATGTCGGCGTCGAGTGCTCGTCCGATCAGCGTCCTGTTCATGCGGATGTCCAGTACCGCAGAGCCATCGTCAGCGATGAATTGTGCCCACGATTGGATCGGGCCGGGAACGTTTGATCCCTTGCACTCGAGGACACCCCGGGGAATGCTCTTATCCGTGCGAACCTGTACCGAGGCAGGCCCGACGAGACGCCAGCCCTGTTCGGCAGCCGATTCCGAGATCACAGACGCCAGTTCGACACCGAGGGTGTCACCATCGAGTTCAGGATCGAGATCCGACGGGTTCATGGTGACGACGAGATCATTCGGTATCTGTGGCCCGGCGAGCGACTCTTCGGTCTGGAAGTCGAGTTGGCGGAGCATCTTCCCTCCGATAACGACCGGATGCATCTTTCCCTTGAATACGGACGCGCTTGCGCCATCAACGAGATTCTCGAGCCTCTGTTCGAGCCCGCGTGCGAGTTTCACAGGGGTGATTGTATGAACTCGATCGAATAGTGCGAGGAACGCCACCGCACAAGGCACGATCGGAGGCCGACTGTGGGCAGAACGACCCGGACGCTAGAGCAGTCCCGTGTTAGCCTTTCGCCCCGCGGGCGAGTGGCGGAATTGGCAGACGCGCAGGATTCAGGTTCCTGTGAGGTAACACTCGTGGGGGTTCAAGTCCCCCCTCGCCCACCCTATGTCTCACTCCAAGACTGACCCAGTTCTCGCGTCGATAGACGCTCTGGCGCGCCCGTGACCTATCGAAACTATCGGCCGCATCGCCGCCTGCGGCGTCGGCGGTGGCTGCTGGTCTTCGTGACCATCGCTGCCATCGTGGCATCTATCGCATTTCTCGTGACCCGGCAGACGGATCAGAGGGGTACCGTCGAGTTCTTCGCTGCTGTCGATGAAGCCTCGATGCTCCATGAGGAGGCCTCAGCTGAATTGGAGTCGGCTCTGGTCGCCATCGGAGGTATTCCCAGACAGGACCTCATGAACAGGCTCGCCCGAATAACGGAGACCGCGCGGGCCGCTGATGCTCTGCTCGACATCGAGGTTCCGAACGCGGTGGCGACGTCACACGGCGCGGTGTCGACTGCCTCCGCAGCATGGACAGCAGGCGTGGCCGAGATGGAGCGATCGATTACATCGATTATGGATGACACGATAAGCGAGCAAAGCAGCGCGCAGATGCAAAAGGGGATCGACCTCTTGCGGGCGGGTGATATCGCGTATGTCCTCTTCCTCGACTCGCTCGAGGGTCCATACGAGGGAGTCGACTTGTCACAGCTTGGACCGATTACGTATATCAATCCGGAGGCCCAGGATCCGGTGCTCTTCAGTCCTCTTTCGCTGACGATTCGTGTGAGCGTCTCGTACGACCTCGCACCGCATTACAACGTGGCGGTGACGGGTCAGCTGAGTCCTGAACCTGTGGGCGACCGCGTGGGTATTCCTCTCATTCCCTACTCGGAGACAGTCGATCTGACGGCGATCATCTCGAACACGGGCAATGAGGTCGAGCCTTCCGTGGTGGTCGAGCTTGAGGTGCTGAATGCAGACGCGGACGATCGTATGACGCTCACGGAGACGATCTCTGACCTCGAAGGAGGCGGATCGTCGTCCGTGACCTTCACCGACCTCGATATCGAGCCTGGCCGCTTGTATCAACTCAAGCTGACGGTCACAATCACAGAGGACAGCCGTCCAGATGACGACATATGGAAGATCACTTTCATCCGAAATGAGGAATCGTGACCGATGCAGCGCTTGTGATCGCAGTCATTGCGATCGTTGGAGCCCTTGTTGCGGTGGTGCAGGTCCAAGGTGTCCGAAGGAAACTCGATGCGGTCCCCACTGACGGCGACGTGTATGGGCTACTCCAATCTCTCACAGCAACATCCGAAGACCACACGACCACGATCGCTGAGATGGAGTCCCAGGCTGCTCGAACTGGAGGGAAGGCTGCCGTACGCCATCAGCTATGTCGGTGTGGTCGCGTACAACGCGTTCGGGAACATCGCGGGTCAGCAGTCACGATCGATCGCTCTTCTCAACCAGAGAGGAGACGGCATCGTGATCACACTCCTCTCTTCGCGCGAAGAAACCCTGTTCTTCACCAAGCAGGTGGCTGAGGGAGTCGGAACGGAGGCGCTGTCCCCTGAGGAATCGGCAGCGGTCGATCGTGCGCTCGGTCGGTAACCTGACCTCGACATGATCGACATCAACCTTCTTCGAAACGATCGGGATGCGCTGGCGGAGTCGCTGCGACGACGAGGCGTCGAGTTCGACCTCGAAGAACTCGCTTCTCTCGATGAGGAACGGCGGGGTGCTCGGTCTGCGGCCGAGGTGCTGCGCGCCGAACAGAAGACCGCGGGAAAGTCCATTGCGAACCTCGAGGGCGCAGACAAGCAAGCTGCGATCGCGAGTGCAGCGAAGCTCTCCGAGGATTACAAGGGTCTGATAGCCCTGGCCGACGATCTCGATGAGCGCTTCAACGCGATATGGATCCGGCTGCCGAACATGACCGACCCGACGGCGGCGGACGGTCTCCATGAGGAGGATGCGGTCGAGATCAAGCGTGTCGGCAGCCCTCCGAAGTTCGAGTACGACGACAAGGACCATGTCGAGCTCGGCTCGGCACTCGGCGTGTTGGATGTCGAGCGTGCTGCGAAGGTCTCGGGGTCGAGGTTCGGCTTCGTGATGGGCGATCTTGCGATTATGGAGTTCGCCCTTGTGCGCTATGCGATGGACTCGCTCATGCCGCATGGGTTCATCCCGATGATTCCACCGGTACTCGTCAGGGAGCAGGCTTTGTACGGGACCGGATTCTTCCCCGGTGATGCCGAGCAGGTGTACTCCATCCCTGAGGACGATCTGTATCTCGTCGGAACATCGGAAGTGCCGATAGCTGCGTTCCACGCCGACGAGATCTTCGATGCCGATCAGCTTCCGATCAGGTACGCCGGGTACTCGACCTGCTTCCGTCGTGAGGCCGGTACCTATGGCAAGGACACCCGCGGGATATTTCGTGTCCACCAGTTCGACAAGGTCGAAATGTTCTCGTTCGTTGACCCTGACTCATCCCAGGCTGAGCACGACTTCCTGCTCGCTCGTGAGGAGGAGCTCATCGGCGGGCTTGAACTCCCGTATCGGGTGGTGAACGTTGCTGCTGGCGACCTCGGGTCCTCCGCCGCCAAGAAGTACGACATCGAAGCATGGTTCCCTTCACAGGAGCGATACCGCGAGGTCACCTCGACATCGAACACCACGGACTTCCAAAGCAGGCGGCTCAAGATCAGGTACCGATCCGAAGCCGAAAATGCACTGGTGCACACGCTGAACGGTACGGCAATAGCCGTTGGGCGAATACTTATTGCGCTGATGGAGAACCATCAGCGTGAAGATGGAACGGTGGCGATTCCTGCAGCCCTCGTTCCCTATACGGGGTTCGATCGGCTCACATCTGGATGAGCAACGGGACCGTCTTCAAGGACATCGCCGGTCGATATGACCGTCTGAACGCTGTTCTCTCACTCGGACAGGATCAGAAATGGCGTGAGACTGTCGTCTCCAAGCTGCCCTCTGGTCGTATTCTCGATCTTGGTGCCGGAACCGGAGCGGTCAACCCGATTCTCGAACAGCGAGAGATCGTGGCTCTTGATCCTGCTCCCGAGATGCTTGCGCTCAACGACGCCGTCGGCCGGGTTGTCGCTGTGGGTGAGTCCCTTCCCTTCGGGGACGAGACATTCGATGCGGTCTTCTCGGCATATGTCTTCCGCAACCTCGACTCTGTGGACGCGACGATGGCTGAAGTAGCGAGAGTTCTGCGCCCTGGTGGCATGGTTGGGATCGTCGACCTCGGCAGACCGACGGGGTCCTTCACGAAGAAGATCCACCGAGCAGGCACATCCGTGGTTCTGCCGTTGGCTGGCATGACTATTGGCGCTAGGGACGAGTACGTGTATCTCCACCACACGCTCGACAAGCATGCCCCGCCCGAGGAACTCCTTGCGAATACACCGCTCGTACTGAGAGAGACGTGGCGGCTCGGCCCGATGGGGTTCGTCTGGGCTGCGTTGCTCGAGAAGAAGTAGGTGTGGTGCAGGTGATGCCGTGCACCCCGCCTTCGAGTGTTGTGCCGATGGCGCGTCCTGGCTGGCAAACTCAGACTGGGCAACCCTGCAACACCCGGAGCGAACCGCTTAGGGCTGCTTCCTTCCGGATCTGACCCGGTTCACGGCGCTTCGCCGTCACAGGACCCGGTCATCAACGTCGACCGAACCAGCGCTAGACCCACCGACATGGCACCCTCAGGCGGGGAGTTCAGCTCCGCATGAAGAGGTTTTCGGATGGAGGGCACCCCTAGTACCCCACCTAGCACGGCGATGGGATGGTACCGATGGCGACGCTTTAGCCAGCGGTGCGTTCTGCGATGAACTCGTGCATTCGTTGGCGTGCGTTGTACCCGATTGTCGTGAGCAGCGCATCGAATACATGTACCCCTCCGGGGTAGACACTGAGTTCAGCCTCTCTGCCAGCGGTCTCCCACTTGGTGGCCAGAAACAGCGAATCATCGAGCAGTGGGTCGAGGGTTCCGACGGTGAACAGCGCCGGAGGCATGTCGGTGAGGTCTGCGTAGAGGGGGGAGAGGACAGGATCGTGTAGGTCGATGTCGACGCCGGACAGATAGTGGCTGTTGAACCAGTCGATCGACAACTCGTCGAGGACGAGGCCGCGCTCCGTCCAGCTCCGCATCGATGGGGTGCCATCGAACGTGTATGCCCCGTACGCGAGGTTGGCGGCCGTCCAACCCGTATAGCCGAGTTCGTCTCTCGTACGCAGCAGCGTTCCGACGGCGAGATTTGCACCTGCCGACTCGCCGCCGATGGTGAGTGTCGACGTCCCGAACTCCTCTTCACAGTTCTCGATGAGCCACTTCGCAGCGGCGACGCAGTCATCGAGCCCCGCGGGGTACGGATCCTCAGGTGCCAAGCGATACTCAACGGACACGACGGTGACATCGGCCTCGCGTGCCATGTGCTGGTGGGCAAGGTCGTCCATGTCGCAGCCGCCGAGTACCCAGCCGCCGCGATGGAAGTGGAGGTACACGCCGTTCCGATCACCATCCGCAAACACGCGCAATCGAATGTCACCTGCGGGGCCAGGGATCGTCCGCTCGGTGGCGATGTCCGATACGACGATGGGGCCCCAGATGCCGAGACCTTCTCTGCGTGCACGCCTGATGGCCTCCGGCGTGAAGGTGGTGATGTGAGGCTGTGCGTTCATCAACGTGCGCAGGTTCTCGTTGACAGCAAGGGTCTCGTCCGAGATGGCTTCAGGTCGAAAGAGTTCCGGGTCGATCAGCATCATCGGAGCGTACAACGGGCTGATGTCACAGGACTGTGCACCACCGGAGACCAGCGGAGCACACCGGGGAGTGGCACACCGCACGCCTCAGAAACTCGATTTGTGGCTTGGTAGGGTGCAGCAACGACCAGAGGGAGTTGACAGCATGAGGGGCAGGTCACTAGCGGGAGTCGTCGGGCTGATGTTGTTCGTCGCGTCATGTGGCGGTGGCAACGCGGTTGAGGAGATCCTGGAGTCACAGGAGGGAATCGACAGCGTCGAGTTCGACGAGGGAGAGGGTTCGTTCACGATCACTGATGACGAAGGGAACACGTTGTCTGTCACGGGCGATGACCAAACCCTGACGGTCACGGGCGACGACGGCGAGACGGCTGCCGTGTTCGGCGGTGGTGAAGTACCAGACGGATTCCCCATTCCGATTTTGCCAGGCGGTACCGTCCAGTCAGTGATCGAAACACCGCAAGGTGCCCTCCTCATACTTGAGTTTTCGACCGCCGACTTCGACTACGACACGCTTGTCGCCTACTACGAAGCCTTCTCCAAGGAACCTGGCGTCACGGTGGTGGGCAGCACCAAGGTCGATGCCACACCGAAGTTCACAACGTGGTCCCTCGAAAAGGGTGATGCCATATACAGCATCGTGATCACCGGTGAGATCGACGGCGTAATGCTCGTCCAACTGACGTCGGAATAGAGAAGCCTCGCGATTACGCGCACTCTGTGGGCTGTAACGCACCACCTGGTGCGCTGGAACCCTGGGTACGCGATTTTGCGCGGAGGGAGAGGGATTTGAACCCTCGATGCGTTTCCGCATACACGCTTTCCAGGCGTGCGCACTCGGCCAGACTATGCGACCCCTCCGTATGCTGGAACTGTAGAAGGGAGCCACCCAATACCGAACCACGCTGACGCCATGGCGATCGCCCTCGAAGAGGCTCGCAGTGCGGTCGAGCACGGCGATGTGCCCATCGGTGCGGTCCTGCTCGACGAGAGTGGTGCGGTCGTCGCTCGCGACCACAATCGGAGGGAAGAACTCGGTGACGCGACAGCCCACGCCGAGGTGCTCGTTATCTCATCGAGGTCGAGAGAACTGGAGCAGTGGCGGCTTACGGGCCACACCCTTGTCGTCACACTTGAGCCGTGCCCCATGTGTGCGATGGCCGCCGTCTGGGCTCGTATCGACCGGATCGTCTATGCGGCACCCGATCTCAAGGCTGGTGGTGTGTGGTCGCTGTTCAACATCCCACAGGATGAACGCCTCAACCACCGTGTCGAGATCGAGACAGGAGTACTCGCTGAGGAGTCCCGGGCCCTCCTCGATTCCTTCTTCAGTTCGCGACGCTGAGACTCAGCCGAGAAGCGACTGTCCAGCGGACTTCAGCTTCGTGCACGCTTCAGTCACGCCTGCAGCCATCGCGGTCTCGGCCGCCTTGAGGTAGCCCCGCGGGTCGTACTGCTTCTTGTTGCCGACTTCACCGTCGACCTTCAACACGCCGTCGTAGTTCTTGTACATGTGGTCAGCGATCGGGCGGGTGAAGTCGTACTGCCCGTCCGTGTCGATGTTCATCTTGATGACGCCGTAGTCGATGGCTGCATGGATGTCCTCGATCCCTGACCCGGATCCACCATGGAAGACGTAGTCGAACGACGCATCGTCCCCGAACTCCTCCTTGATGGCGGTCTGACCGTCCCGCAGGATGTCTGGTCGCAGTTGAACGTTGCCCGGTTTGTAGACGCCATGCACGTTTCCGAATGTTGCGGCGAGCATGTACCTGCCGCGCTCGCCGAGACCGAGCTGATTCGCCGTCTTGATGAGGTCATCGTTGGTCGTGTACAGCTTCTCGCGAGGAACTCCCTCAGCGGAGACGCCGTCTTCCTCGCCTCCGACAACGCCGACTTCGAGTTCGAGGATGATGTCGAGTTCTCGCATCTCTTCAAGCAACTGCTCGCTGATGTCGAGGTTGGATTCGAGGTCGATCGCTGATCCATCGAACATATGGCTCTGATAGAGCGGTCCCTGGCCTGCCTTCCGCCGATCGCGGCTGATCTCAAGGAGAGGCCGGATGAAGGTGTCAACCTTGTCTGCCTGGCAGTGATCTGTGTGGAGGGCCACGAGTACGGGGTACTCCTTCGCCAGCAGATGGGCCATCTCTGCAATGGCATGAGCGCCCAGTGGCATCGAGTTGACGTACGTTCCCGAGGCGAACGAGCCGCCGCCATGGCTGATCTGGATGATGCCGTCTGACCCTGCTTCTGCGAATCCACGAAGTGCCGCGTTGAGGGTTTCCGACGAGGTGATGTTGATGGCTGGGTATGCGTAGGAGCCAGCTTTCGCTGCGTCCAGCATCGCGTTGTATTGGTCTGGTGTGGCTACGGGCATGGTCGTCTCCGATCTCGCTGCTACGCCTTTCAAATTACCGTTGCGCCCGTCCTTCTACCGCATCGCGAACCCGCCACGAGGTGGAATGAATGAAGTGCCTCGGTACACTCCCGCGTTCTGGAGGGGTGACAGAGCGGACGAATGTGCCGGTCTCGAAAACCGGTGGGCCTTTCGGGGTCCCGAGGGTTCAAATCCCTCCCCCTCCGCTCAAGCAGGCGCCGTGCGAGAACCACCGAGTTTTCGCGTGTGCACAGTTCGCTGTGGTCCAACCGCAAACGACTCATTGCAAGCCCTCCATGAACCAGTTCGATATCACCCACCTCTCAGCGATGTGGGTTCAAATCCCTCCCCCTCCGCCAATCGAGCGAGCAGAACCGCGTACCCAGGGTTCCAGTGCACCGTACGGTGGGATACAGCCCACAGAACGTGTCCCGCGACAAAGTGAAGACGCCCGTGCCGTCTCTCTTGAGCGGATGTCGAAGAGAACTCCGCCTGTAACGCTTGCCGACGGGGCATGGGGTAGAATGCGCAGCGACTTCAACGGACGACAGGTCCGTCACTCGAAAGGAAAACAATGGGTCTCTTCGACATCTTTTGGTCGATGCTCTGGTTCTTCATGTTCATCATTTGGATATGGCTACTCATCACGATCTTCGCTGACATCTTCCGCAACAAGGAGATGAGCGGGATTGCCAAGGCCGCATGGATCTTGTTCGTGATCATCACGCCGTTCCTTGGTGTCCTGATCTATCTGATCGTGCACGGCAACGACATGCAGGAGCGTGCCATGCAACAGGCCGCCGCGCAGGCGAAGATGCAGCGTGACTACATCCAGGAGGCCGCTGGGTCCTCGGGCGGTGGCGCCGATGAGCTTGCAAAGCTTGCGGACCTCAAGGACAAGGGCGTCCTCACGGACGAGGAGTTCGCTGCGCAGAAGGCAAAGCTGCTCGCCTAGTTCGCCATATCCAACAAGACACGAAGAGGGCGTCCCATCGGGCGCCCTCTTCTGCTTTCGTAGTGCGCTTGGGTGCGCCTCGATGGCAAACTATGGCGTTCGGGAGGGATGGTCGAGTGGACGAAGGCACTGGTCTTGAAAACCAGCGAGGCGCAAGCTTCCGTGGGTTCGAATCCCACTCCCTCCGCAAGATAGAACCAGCTCGAATCGGGCATCGGGTGACCGCACGTCGGTCGCCTCGGCGTGCGAGACTGGGTGCTGTGAGTGAATTCAGATTCGTGGATGCCGTTGAGTTCGAACTGAGATGGTTCGAATTGCACTTCCGGCGCGCAAGGCTGGGTGGCGAATGACAAGGTCGCTGCAGGTTGGGGTTCAACTGCCAGAGGTTGAGCGCGTTGTTGGCTGGCCCGAGTATCGGGAGATGGCGGTCACTGCCGAAGCCGTCGGGTTCGATTCGTTGTGGGTCGGCGACCATCTCCTGTATCGAGATGATGACGGCGGCACCACGGGCCCGATGGAGGCTTGGTCCGTGCTTGCTGCCCTCGCTGCCGTCACCGAGAGGGTGAAGATCGGACCGCTGGTTGCGGCGACGTCGTTCCACAACCCGGTCATGCTTGCGAAGAAGGCGGCAACTGTCGACGAGATCTCCAACGGACGCCTGATCCTCGGTCTCGGCGCAGGATGGAATCGCATCGAGTACGACGCATACGGGTTCCCCTTCGACCGCCGGGTGAGCCGATTCGAAGAAGCATTCACGATCATCAGGACACTTCTGGCTGATGGCGCCATCGACTACGAAGGCGAGTACTACTCGGCGAGGGACTGCGTGCTTGAACCGAAGGTGCGACCCGAGGGCATCCCATTGATGATCGGTTCAGAGGGCCCGCGCATGCTGGCGGCGACCCTTCCCCACGTGAGTCACTGGAACGGGTGGCATGCCTGGCGAGGCAACACACCCCAAGGTGCCAGAGAGCTCGTGGAGAAGGTCGATGCGGCGTGTCTTGAAGCTGGCGTGAGCCCCAACTCGGTTGAGCGCACGATGGCTGTCCTCGTTCGGGCACCGGGCAGCGAAGACCGACTCATCGGAAGCCCCGGCCGATCCGTGTCACGTGCGATCGGTGGGACCCAGGAGAAGATCGCCGAATCTTTGGCGGAGTTCGCAGCCGTCGGCATCAGCCATGTGCAACTCGTTGTCGACCCGATAACCGTCGAGTCCATCGAATGGCTCGGTGGGGTTCTTGAGGCACTCGACTCGTCGACCTAGGTTTCTTTCCTGGGTGCGATCCAGGCACCGATAAGCACCGCGCCGGTTCCGAGCACAGCGATCGGTTCGATCGTCTCGTTCCTGACGAGGACCCCCAAGATCATGGC